>JAABUP010007772.1_pt1 | contig 14105 bp, 15 predicted proteins | sample 5559201 | NCBI WGS metagenome assembly JAABUP01 (sample SAMN10711887, study PRJNA513373) | rock metagenome | isolation source: Antarctica rocks | place: Antarctica | reverse complement strand
CGCTGGGCGCGCCGGCCTCGCCCCGCGCGGTGTGCGGCCAGGGACCCCTGCCCGTGCTGGCATGGCACAGACCCGCCGCCAAGTGTGCTTGAAAGTGGTCGGCCACCTGCACGCGCGCATGCCTTTGCTGTCGGCAGGAGGTGCGGGGCCGCCCGGCCGCAGGGCGACACAGCGGCGGCGCGCGCGCAGGCGCACGGCCCCACGCCGGACGGCGCCGCGCTACCCTACCCTACACCTGGCAGCGCCACAAGCACGGCCACGCCTGCCAGCAGCGGCGCGGACACTGTCTCCATCTCCAGCACCGGCCGCGCGGGCGGCGCCGGCGCGCAGCCGTCCTGGGGGCCGCGGCCCTGGAGCGGCTCCGCGCCCGCGCGCGCCTCGGGCCCCGGCGGCGACCCCGTGCGGCGCCTGTCCGCGCTGCTGAGCGGCGACGAGGAGCCCCCTGCGCCCGACGGCTCACCTGGCATCACACAGGAGCCCTCCTCCCCGGGGGTGCCGCCGGGCGCGGGAGGCGCCACCGAGCGCGCGGCGCAGGCGCCGCTCGGCGCGCAGCCCGCGGCGGCCCCCGATGCGGGTGAGCCCTGGCGCGCCGCCGCCGCGCCCGCCGCGGCCGCGGCGCAAGCCGCGCCGTTCCGCGAGGTCGGCAATGTGGTGCGCGCCGGGCGCGCGCCCGCCGGCGCAGCACCGGCGCGCAACGCCGGCGGCCGCCCGGGCCCCGCCGGCGGCCCGCGGGGCTTTGACGAGGACGCCGAGAACGCGGTGGCGAACGCGTGGGCGGCCTCGCCCGGCGCCAGTGCCGGCGCGGGCAAGGCGGGCGTGCACGGGCCGGCCGGGCGGCGGCTGTCGGGCGGCGGCGTGCGGCGCGCAAAGCACCGCGACCCGCAGGACCTGTCGCCGACTGAGGCCGCGATCCGCGCTGGCCTGCGCCGCTCCTCGCGCCTGCGCGCGCCCGCCGAGGCCGGCGCACCATGAGCGCGCTCTGCGGCGCCGCTGACGCGCGCCTGCGTGTCCAGCGCGCGCTGCGGCCGGCGGCGCGTCCGGCATATGGGTCCGGCCTGGGGACGATGCAGGGCGGGCGCGGCGCTTGATAACATTGCATGATCGGCAGCAAGCGCACTTGCGCAGGGCTGCTTATGCATGGCTTCAGTGCTGGGCATGCATGGCTTCAGTGCGGGGCATGGCTTAGCACCCACTCCGCTGTGTGCGGGAGCCGCCGTGTGGTCCTACAGGGTGAGACAGCTCGATGGTAAGCGCTGCTGGCATGTCGTTACAGCATTATCTTAGCATCATTATATATTATTGTTTCTAGCAAATCTTACAGCACGCTCTCAGGAGGGATGCTCGGTGGTCCTACCAGGCATTGTCAGCAGTGTCCGGGGTCAGTCAGCATGAGCCTTCATGGGACATGTAAGGCCTCGTGAACAGGGTTCAGAACGCATGCGCTGCCACGTCTGCACATTCTCAAGAGCCACGATCAGAAGCGGTATGCCTGTTTCAGATCACGCGCGCAACCGTACCTGTGGCAAACAGGGACCCGCAGGCGCCTGCATACTCATGATGACCACCGCACAGTCCATGTGTCGACCCTCCACCAGCAGGCAGCTAGCTGAGCCGTGTACTGCAATATGGAGCCAGAGGCCCTCTTCCGGATGCGGACGACAGGAACCACAGGCGAAAGCGCGGCGCTGTGCTGGCTGTGCTGCGCAGGCATGTGCTCGCTGCAGCTGCTGCGCGCCGGCGCTGCCGCTGGCGGGGCTCCTCACGACGTGCTCGAGGCGCATTGCCAGGAGCACCTCTGGCCGGACTGCAGGTCGTGCGCCTCGGCGGACACGTCGCCGGCCGCGCTCACGTCCGCCGTCACCTGCGCGCCCGGTCCCCCGCGTCTGCCTGCACGCCCGGTCGGCACGGAGCAGGCATGCATGCCTAGCCCTTGCAGTGTTCCAGTCAAACAGCCCGCCGCTCGCCGTCCCCGGCATCTGCCGGCATGCCCGGTCGGCATGGAGCAGGCTCTCATGCATGGCCCTTGCAGGGTCCGTGTCGACAGTCCGCCGCCCAGCATGGTCAGCGCCGGCGCGCGCGCTTTGGGGCGGAGGTTGCCCGAACCCTAGTCCCGCGCGCGCCTCGATCTTTGCCCGCCCGGCCGGCGCGCTGGGCAGGCCGCGCAGGTGGACCTGGCCCAGCAGTAGGTTGCGCGACGCGCGGGCGTCATTGCCGGCATACAGCAGCAGGCTCGCCTCCTGCTGGCCCGCGTGCGCGGTCGTGAACACCTGCGCAGAGCTAGGGTTAGGGTCAGCAATAGGCCTTCTGTGTGTGGCCGCCTGCGCAGAGGCGGAACCATCCCATGTTGCACAGAGCAGCGCAGGATCGAGCACGCTCGGCCCATGGCCTAGAGGTGCTCCCGCCATGTGTAGCACTGCGGTGGTCGATGGCTGCGGCACTGCTGGTAGCTCACGCGCTAGAAGCTAAGCTGCTGGCGGCCGGGCAGCTCCATGCTGGACGCATGCAGGCACGCGCATAAGGCCCGCCCGGGTCGCGGCGCGCCTGCTTCGCCGCGGCGGGCAGGGTTGCGGCCGCGGGGATGAGCACGTGCATGCGGTCGCCGAGCATGGCGACGCCGACGGCCGTGCGCGCCGGCGGCGGCTGCTCACCCGCAAAGGCCGCATGGCTGCTGGACGCGCCTGCGCGGCGTGCAAACCCTCCTCGCGCCTCTGCGCGGACGCTGCGGCCGCCTGCGCGTAGTTGTCCTGGCCATGCACACTCGCCATCACCCTTGGCGAATGTGCAGGCTTACCCAGCGGGCCCCCGCGCCTGTGAAGGGCACCGCGCGCCGCGCGGGAGGCTCGGGCAGCGGCGGCCGGCTCTGTAAGGGCCAGGCCTGGTATGCGGCGCGCGCCTCTGTCTCGCCGGCAGAGGGCACGACCGCGCGCGCGCGCTCTAGCACCACCGCCTGGCGCGCAGCACCCAGTGCGCAGGTTAGGGTAGGGTTTTGACGCCAGCGTGCAGGCAGCAGCGCGCTTCTCATGTCGCACGCGAGCCAGAACGCAGGCGGCATGGACAGGCGAGCGCGGTATGCTGGCATGAAAGGGCGCGCCAGGTCCTTAACATGCACTGATAGGAAGTTGCGCCACCCTTACAGGCTAACGTTCTCTGCAGTGCCTGCACAGCGCGCGCGCACCGCGCGGGGCTCCAGCGCGTGCGGCACATAGTCCGCCGCGCTCGTGGTGGTCCCCGTGAACTTGGCCGCGCTGCGCGCGGCGCGCGCGGGCGGCGGCGGCGCGCGCAGCTCGATCGCGTGCGCGGTGAACGTGTCCCGGTAGGCCGTGGTGGCCTCCCAGCGCGGCGCCTTGGCGCGTGGCGCGCGCGCGGGCGGCGGCGGCCGCGCCTCGATCTCATGTGCGCGGAATGCCTCCTGGCCCCGCATAGCCCATTACAAACCGTTCTGCCTGGCTGCCATGCTTGCAGATTAGTGTAGCGGGGCGCTGCGGTGCTGCACAAGCTCGCAAGTCAGCAACTGGTCGTAAGAAATGCAAGCTTGTGATCTTAGCATGCGTTACGGCCACACGTGCCAGAACCTCTGAGCAGCCCACTGGTCTTAGAGCACAAGCAGGAGCTCTCTGCTCCAGAACCTTGTACATGCTGACGGCGTCGAAGCGCGCGCCGCCGCGGCGCGGCGGCAGCTGCGGCAGGGCCCGGCGCGGCTCTATGGCATGCGCCGGAAAGTCGGCGTCGTAGCTTGTGCGCGCTGCAAATTTCACTGGGCTGCCTGCCGGGCACGCCAGGAGCGTGGTGCGCTGCACAGCGGCCTTGCAGGATGCTGAGAAAGCATCACTTAGAGCATGAAAATAAAGTTTATAAATACAGGAACACTGAGCAGGCAGAAGAGCGGCCTTGTATTACAGCATGTAGCAACAGCGGGGCGGGCGCGCACGCTGCACAGGCGCCTGCGCGGCGGGCGGCGGGCGCTCGAGCGCGTGCACGGGGTAGGCGTCTGCGTACGTGGACACGCCTGCAAAGGGCACGCTCGGCCGCACGCGAGGCGGCGGCGCCGCCACTTGTGGCTCCAGCGCCCAGGCCTTGTACGCCTCCTGCGTGTGCACGCGCTGTGCTGTCGGTCTCATTGCGCTTGCGCGCTCCGTACAGCCGCTAGTTTGACACGCATACAAACACTGTTTGTACTGTTTCAAGGACCGGGCTGCTGTGGCAGCTTGCGTTCTTCGTGCAGCGGCCATCTTGATATGTTCATATCCCATTATGTTGCTGCTCGCGCGCTTGTCTCTGACAAGTCAGCCTGTGAACAGCACTGTTGCCTGAAGGTGCCTGCTTGGTATGGCGGCAGGTGCCTGGCTGGTGGTGATGTCGGAGAGTTGCGCATCGCGCCCGTGCAGCTTCACTTCCCGCCCGCGGAACTCTGCATGTGCCGAGCCCGTGACGAACAGGTCTGCAGCGGTGACAAAGCAGGGGACAGCGCAGGCTGCCATGGCGGGTACCGCGCGGCCGCCCAGAGCCTGCCTCCGCGCACACCCCCAGGGAGTCAGCACCGGCCTAGCAACAAGCCTTCCAGGCAGGGACGTACTCGTGCGCAAGGCTCGGATGAAAGCTCTGCCGCAGAGCGCGACTCTCGACTTTCCTCGGGAATGTGCCTCAACCACCTAACCCCGGCACCAGGGCTGCCCCCTTCCTTCAGCTTTCCTGCGCGGGAGGGAGGAGGACCATCTCCTTCCCTGGTGTACAGTGCAGGTACCCGGCAATTGGTGCACACACCGCTGCAGCGTGCAACAGGGCATTTACTTTACCTGCCCTGCATGTGAGCGCAGCCGACCCGCACTCTCAGCCTGAAGATGCTGGCAGCTGGCTCATGGGGCTGCTGCAAGCACCGCCTGCTTGAGCGCCGCGTGGCGTCGCACCTGCGGACCCAGCTGGACAGCATTCTCAGGGGCTCCTTCCTTTCCGCAAGCGCGGAGCGGCCCAGGAGAGGCAGTCAGACGGCATGCGGGAGGAGGCAGGGCACCTGTGCGGCCAGTGCTGCCGCACCAGCGCCGGAGGAGGCGCTCGGGGAGCAATTCTTCCTGACGACGCCCCTGTACTATGTGCGCCCGGCACAGCTGCAGCCGCGCCGCTGCCAAGGCCACCAAGAAGCTCTCTCGCGCTTGGGCAGCGCCTGTGATACAGGCCACACTTAGCCTTGCCTTCAGCCGTATAAAGCTGTACACGGTCCGAGCGCGCAGCATGAGCATTGGCGCTTTGCAGGTGAACGCCGAGCCGCACATGGGCTCCGCGTACACGACGATCGCGGCGGACGTCATTGCGCGCTTCCAGCGCCTGCGCGGCCGCCGCGTGACGCTGGTCACCGGCACCGACGAGCACGGCGAGAAGATCGCGGCCGCCGCGGCCGCAAAGGGCCAGGCGCCCAAGCAGCACTGCGACGGCGTCGTCGCCGCCTTCCAGGACCTCTGGCGCCTGGTGCGCGCATGCGACCGGCCTGTATCAACATACCTCCAGCGCCAGAGCTCTGTGCGCCGCGGCGAGGCCAGTGCACTGCGGCGCCTGGTGCGGGGCGCGCCGCCGGAGTGTCTTACCGTAGGTCGCACACCTGAGCGCTGTGCGCTCCGCGGCGAGCCGGGGACGCCACGCTGCGGCGCCTGGTCGGGCGGGGCTTGCAGGCGAGTGCTGGGGTCCAGCAGCGCTGCCTGTAGTCGTGCTCATCAATTCCATGCCACCTGCCACAGCCGCTCCGCTGCGCAGACGTGGCGGCACGTGCATGCATGCCGCCATGTCACGCGCGCCCGAGGCTGGCCGCAGACCCTGAGAGGCCCCTATGCCGCGCGGCAGCTGGACATCAGCTACGACGCCTTCATCCGCACGACCGATGCCAAGCATGAGGCGCGCGCGGCGCTCCCCCGCCTCCGCCCAATGCACGGCAGCAGGCGCAGCGGGCTCGCCGGCCTGGGCGGCGCCACGTCTGGCAGCTTTGGGCCCGGCTTGCTAGTGGGCGCATGCTTGCCTGCGGAGCGGCCCAGGAGGCTCGACCCGCTGCGCGCGCCCGCCCAGCAGCGCGAGCGATACCCTAATCTAGCGCGGCGGGCCGGCAGGCTGTGGTGCGCGCGATGCTGGAGCAGGTCTGGGAGCGCGGCGACATCTACAAAGCCAACTACGAGGGCGCGCCCCGTGCCTGCCGCCGCACCCTGCTGCTGCTCTCTGAGTGGTGTTGCGCGCCGCTGCCAGCTTGGCGCGAGCCACCGAGCTCCTGTGCAGCGTGGAACCGACCCGGCCGCGCTTCCTTGCGGTGCTCGCCTCCCGCCCGACCGCGACATCCCTTCGTGCGGATCGCCTCCGGCGGCATTTATGCGCATCATGCAGCCAGCAGCCGGGGCTGCGCGCGCCGGCAGCATGCACGCACGCGCCGCCTGCGCCCCGCCAGGCTCCCAACAGAGCGGCCGCCCGGGCGAACAGCCGCCCCGCCCCCGCGCGCGGCGCGGCGTCCTGCCATCTAACACCTACCCTACCCCCGGCGCAGGCTGGTACTGCGTCGGCTGCGAGCAGTACAAGGACGACGGCGAGATGGCGCCCGGCCATGTGTGCCCGCTGCACCGCGCGCCATGCGAGGAGCGGCGCGAGGAGAACTACTTCTTCGCGCTGTCGCGCTACCAGCGGCAGATCGAGGTGCTGCACACGCGCCATAGGGCTAGGGTTAGGGTAGGTTAGGGAGCGGCGCGAGGAGAACTACTTCTTTGCTCTGTCGCGCTACCAGCGGCAGATCGAGGTGCCCAACGCCGCGCGCCGGGCGGTTGCGGGCGCGGCCGCGCGGCGGCCGCGCCCGCGCCGGACCGGCTGCGCGCCCCTGGCGTCGTGTCTGCGGGCTGGGCCTTGTTGGATGGGACAGCGGGCCTGCTACTTTGTCCCCTTGCACGCATATCCCACACGCCGAGCTGGGTCCTTCTTGGAAGCTAGCTACACTGCAAGTCCTGCAAGCCCACGGGAGCGCTGACCAGGCACCCAGCCGAATTAAGCTGCAGCCGAAGTGCGACTGACCGCGCGCGCAGGAGCTAATAGAGGGCGACGCCGACTTTGTGCAGCCGGCCGCGCGGCGCAACGAGGTGCTCGGCTGGGTGCGCAGCGGGCTGCGGGACTTCAGCATCTCTCGGGCGGCCGTCTCCTGGGGCATTCCCATCCCGCGCGACCCCAGCCAGACCGTGTACGTCTGGTTCGACGCGCTGTTCGGCTATGCGTCGGGTGCGCGCGCGCGTCCCGGAGCGGGGCCGTGTGTGGCACCGAACGCCTATGCGCATTACTTCCGCGCCTCGTTGCCTGTACGGTATGGCGCAAACAGGTTCGCCACGATGGTGGCCTGGGCCGCTGGTCGTGTCGCCTGTGTGTGCGAGCGGGCATGTGGCCACGGCGGCTAGCGGCTTTGCCTCGCCAGCCGGCCACTGCATGCGCGGTCCGTGTGCATGGCACACATGGTGCACGCATGGTGCACGCGGTGCAGCGCGCGCTCACAGCCATGGTCTGCTCATTGGTCGCGCGCGCGCGCAGCGCTGCTGCGCGACGGCCAGCCGCCGGCCGCCGACGCGCTGGCGGCCGCGGGCTGGCCGGCGGCCGTGCACCTGGTCGGCAAGGACATCTTGCGCTTCCACGCGGTCTACTGGCCCGGCATGCTGCTCGCGGCCGGCCTGCCGCTGCCGCGCCGCGTGTTTGCGCACGGCTTCCTCGTGCGCGGCCTCCGCGGACTGGCTGGTCGCCTGAAGCTGAACTTGCAGTTGGGGTGACAGTTCGGGCGAGTGTGCAGGTATGTGTGCCATACCAGACACGAAACGATGCTCTTGGGATGTGACCATCTCTGCGGTCTGGAGGCGTCTGGAGGCGCGTGGCCTTGCCTGTGCTCTGACATACCGCGGCCTCGCGGCTGCTGCCACGCCGGGTCGATCCCGCGCGCCGCCCCGCGCCGCCCGGCGCGCCGCGCGCCGAGACGCCCCGGCGCGCGTCGCGCAGACCAAAGACGGCCTGAAGATGGGCAAGTCGCTGGGCAACGTGCTGGAGCCGGGGCCGCTGGTGGCCGCGTACGGCTCCGACGCCGTCCGCCTCTTCTTCACCAAGGAGGTCCTGCTGGGGCAGGCGCGCGGCCGGGCCCCGTCGCTGCAGCAGTGGGTAGTTTGTGCGGCGGCTTCAGCCACGCGGGGCTCTCTGCAGTCCGGGCGGTAGCACGCCTCTCCTTCACCAAGGAGGTCCTGCTGGGGCAGGCGCGCGGCCGGGCCCCGCCGGGTGAATTCAATTTTCATTTGATGTTTGGCTGATACCTATAGAGCACCATTTGGTTTACCAGACGCTGAGGCGGAATGGATGACGGCGGGTGTGCGGGCGGCTGCAGCCACGCGAGGACCGCCGCAGTCCAGGCGGTAGCCGGCCTGGAGGAAAAGGTACAGGCATACATGCGCTGCGCTCCCGGGCTGTCGAAAGCAAGCACGGTGCATGCGACGGCGGCTGCGCTGAGGGCATGCCGGGGCGAGGGACGCAGGGCAGCTCTCGCTGATGTGTGCGCCTGCGCCGCGCCGCGTGCAGCAGGTCCTGCCGCCGGGGTAGCGCCGGCAGGCAGCACGCACACAAAAGTCTCCCGCCGCTGCCAGGTGTTTTTTCCTTACAATCCTCCAAACACAGTTGGGGTCAGGTTTCCTGCGGCGGCAGGACGGCGACTTCTCGGAGCAGCGCTTCCGGGACACGGTCAACGCGGCGCTGGCCAACTCGGTCGGCAACCTGGCCAACCGCGCGCTCAACCTGGTGTTCAAAAACTGCGGCGGCGCGCTGCCAGCCGCTGCGGCGGATGTGCCCGCGGCGCACCCGCTGCGCGCGACCGCGGCCGCGCAGGCGCGCGCCCGCCCGCCGGAAGCGCGCCCGACCGCGTGCCCTAGACAGGGTCTGCGATGCGGGGCGCTGGACGAGGTCCTGGGCGCGGCGGCGGCTGGGTGGGGTAGAGCTCAGGGTGCCGGGGCTCAGCGCTCGGGCCCTGCCCCGGCGCAAGACTGACACGCCGGCCGGGCTGCGCGCGCGTCGTGTGCCCCCGCTGTCTCGGCCGCCAGACCGTCTCGCCTGCTTGGCATGTGCCGTCTCTGCAAGCACCTGGGGCTTTGGCAGCTTGACCTGCGCCGACCTGCGCCGACCTGCGCCGCCTCGCGCCGCCACCGCTGCAGGGTATTGGCGAGGGTTTGCCGACTGATTTGCCGCGCGCTCAGGTCGAGGCCGCGGCGGCGGCGTACGAGGCGCTTGCGCTGCACGAGGCGGTCGAGGCCGCGGTGGCCATCGCCGCGCGCGGCAACCTGCTCATGGAGGAGGTCGCGCCGTGGACCGCCTTCAAAAAGGCACGCCCTTGAAGGGCTCTGCGCACTGGCTGGCAGGGGAAGCGGCGGCTCTGGAGTGCCTCCCGAGTCAGGTCAGCTTGTCACGATTTTCGCGGCGTGCGGACGAGATTGACATGTCGCACCACCTGGGCAATCGCCATGGCGGGGGTGCGGCTGTGAGCAAGCCGTTCAGCAAATCAGCAAATTCAGGGTTTGGCTTGAGTTTAGGGGGCTGGTGCACAAGCATGCGTGAACTGCCTGCAGGGCTCGGAGGCGGAGCGGGCGGCCGCGGGGCTGGAGATGGTCGCCGTGCTGGAGGCCGTGCGGATCGTGGCGGTGCTGCTGGCGCCCGTCACGCCGCGCCTGGCGGCGCGCATCCACGCTGCGCTGGGCCTGCCCGAGGCCGGCTTTGGCGCGCTGCGGTGGGCCGACGCGGCCTGGGGCGGCCTGGCGGCCGGGCAGGCGTTTGGCAAGCCCGCGCCGCTGTTCGCGCGGCTGGAGGGCGATTTCGTCTGCGCGGAGGCCGCGCCCGCCAAGGCGCTGGCTGGCGCCGCGGCCTAAGCCCTGGGCAAGGGTTTTTTAACGCATGCTGGCATGCGCTGACATGCGCAGTGGCTGGTGGGTGCTCGGGCGCGCGCGTGAGCTGGTGCGCGCGCCGCGTGTGCGGGGCGCGGCTTTGTACAGGCCCCGCCTGCGGCGTGACACTGGCCGCCCGCCCTCAGCCTGTGTGCACGGTTAACGCATGAGCATCTGGACGCATCTTCACCGCGCATGCAAGCTCTGGAGCATCTGCGCTGCGGGGCCTGTCTGTAAACAGTTTGACTTCAAAGTCCATCATCAAAGTCCCCGTGCCCGCCAATTTTGGCCGATCGCCCTGATGGTGGCTAGTGGCTAGTTCTCTCCAAAACAGCAGTAGAGCAGCGTGCGGAGCTCGGTTGCGCACTGATCAGTCACAAGTCGTCTGCGTTTGCTGCGAGGTGACTCTGGCCTCTTTTATGATGCTGCTGCTCCAAGCGCCCTTGCCAGTGCACCCGCTCAAGTCCAGATGTGGCTCTGCTCAGTCTGCTCCGCACTGCCCCTCTGTGAGTTCCTGCTTGGGCCCGAGGGCCGGGCTGCGCTGCCCCCAACTGGTGTGCGCATGGGTCCTAGGGCGTGAGCTTGTGAGCCCTGCGGAGGCAGCCGGGCGACTGCAGCCATGGCTGATCAGGAGCCCACGCACGGCGAGGGGGAGGAGGTGGGTCGCGCCCAGACGCGCCACATGCGCGCCGCAACGCTCCCTCACGGACCACTCACGTTGCTCTGCGCTCTCCCACCTAAGCGGTCCAGCTAGGCCGGAGGTGACTCTGTTGATTTGTGCACAAGGCACAGCGCGTGCACCACGCAGGCCGTCGATTACGGGGAGGATGCGGAGGCAGACGATGCGGTCATGCATGACGACGAGGCAGGCGGCGAGGCCGCGGGCGGCGAGCCCGCTGGGACCGAGGCTGCAGACGCCGCGGCGCCAGGCGCCGCCGAGGTAGGCGCTGCCAAGGCAGCAGGCACCGCGGACGCGGCCGATCCTAGCGCGGAGGAGACCGCCGCGCAGCCCGCAGAGGCAGCTGCAGCCACTGAGCCGGCGTCAGCTGATGCTGCTGAGCAGCCGGCGGCAGCTGATGCAGCGCCCGCGCAGCCGGCCGAGCCGGCGCAGCTCGGCGGGGCCGCGGACGCCGCCGGCGGCGCCGGGGCGAGCGCCGAGGCGAGCGCGCCCGCGGAAGCGCATGCGGGCGGCGGCGAGCAGGCGCGGCCCTGTGCCTCACGCACTGGCTTTGATGCGCGAGTGGTCTGCGCCTGTGCGGACGCCTGACGCGGATGTGGCGCTGCGCGCAGGCGGCAGCGCCAGCCACCAACGGCACCGCCGCGCCCGTCGCCGCGTGCGCCCCGCCTCGCCTTGCAGGGCCGCAGGCGGCAGGCTGGATCAAGGCTGCTTAGAGTTGGTGGTTGACGCAGCGGCCAGTGCTTTGTTGGATGGCTGACTGCGCACTCCGGCCGCGGCGGCATGTAGCGGCAGGCGGCGCTGACGCAGGGCGGCGGGCGCGCAGGGCCAGCGACGCGGATGACCCGCTGAAGCTGCCGCCGCATGGCACGGAGGTGTTTGTGGGCGGCGTGCCGCGCACGGCCACCGACGCGCAGCTGGCCGCGCTGGCGGCCGAGATGGCGGAAGTGCACAGCGTCACGCTGCTCAAGGACCCGCAGAACCCCAGCCAGAACCGCGGGTGCGCCGCCCCGGGACTTGGCCGCACGCTTGTTGCGCCCGCATGGTCAGGCACTGTGGCGTGCGCGCGGTAGCATCATAACCTGTGCAGCAGGGCTCAGGCGCTGTAAGGAGTCGTGCAATGAGATGCAGGGGGCTTGGCACAGCCGCTTAACGATGCCGTGCAAACGGAGGCCACCGCCGCTCTGAGCGGCTGGACTCCCCAGAGCGGGGGCGCCCGGTGAAGTGGTGGCCCCGGCGCAGGTTCGGCTTCGTCAAGTACAAGGCAAAGGAGGCGGCCACGGCGGCGCTGGCCAAGCTGGGCGGGCGCGAGCTGGCGGACTTCCCGGGGCAGACGGTGCGCGCCCGCCGCCCCCGCCGCCCCCGCCACGCAGGGCTGCACTCCGCGCCGACATCGCTCCGCGGGCCGCGTGTTGCGTGCGCTTGGCCGCGCGCGGGCGCTGCTCCGAGGCACGAGCTGCGTGCTTCGCACTGGTGCGCGGCGTTTGCTGCGCTGCTCAGCCATGTTCTTGGCACTGCTGGGCTGCGTGCTTCGCACTGCCGAGCTGCCTGCTTCGCACTGCTGCTCCAAGAGCCAGTGCTGCGCTAGCGGGTGGTCATGGCGTCTCCTGGGGTCCGCACTTGCGCTGCCCAGGGATCCCCACCCACGCCCCGCGTCAGCTCGACTGGTGCGTCGGGGTTGCCGAGCGCCGGCCGGGGGCGCGCAGCTGCGCGTGGCGCCCTCGCAGTCCAAGCACAAGCTGTATGTGGGCAACCTGCCCAAGGACATGTCCAAGGAGGACCTGCAGGCCACCCTGGCGCCGCTGGTCAAGGGTGCGCTGCCCCCCGTCCCGCCGCGGCCCGCTCACGCGCTCACAGGGAGGGCGCTTCATTCGTGGAGCTTCGCGGTGCTTCAAGGGCTTTGCGCATGTGTGCAGAGTGGGCCGGTGTTGCATGTCGGCGGGAGGACTGCAGGCAGGGCGCGCGCGGCGCCGAGCGCGGGGCCCCCGAGCGGTGGCGCGGCGCGCAGGCGTCGAGCACATCGAGCTGCTCATGAGCAAGGAGGTGCCGGGCCAGAACCGCGGCTTCGGCTTTGTGGAGTTTTACAACCACACCTGCGCGAACGCCGCCAAGGGCGTCCTGAGCGCGCCCTCGTACAGGCGCGCGCCGGCCGCGCGGCGCCGCCTCAACCCGCTTGTCCTGACCGCGCCCGGCAAGCCTGCCTCACACCGTGCGCGGTGCATCTGCACAGGCATCTGCACAGCCGTGCATCCGAGCAGTTTGGCACAGCCTGCGCTGGACGCGCTTGCGCAGGTCATCGCCGCGAGCGCACTGTGATGTGCCTGGCTGATGCAGCTGATCGGGAGGCAGGAAATGTGAGCTGGGGACGCATGCTGAGGCGTGGTTCGCTGCGCCGCAGGATGAAGGGCCGCACGCTGACCGTGTCGTACGCGGAGCCGCGCCAGGCGGACATGCAGCAGGCGCAGGCGGCGCAGGCTGCGCCGGAGGCGGTCAAGGCGCGCCCCGCCGCGCGCCCCGCCAGGCCCGCGCGCGCCGCCGTCATCAGCTGCACCTGTGCTGCTGTGCGGCGCCCTGCACCCGCGGTGCTTGGTGTCCAGGCCGGCCCGCGCCGCGGAGAGCCTCGCTGGGGAGCCGCACGCTGCGCAGGGCATCGCCGCGCAGGGCGTCCCTGAGCGCGCCTCTCAGGCTGGCTGTGCTAGGCAAGGCGAGCGCGCGTGTCACGGCGCGCGCGCGCGGCGCAGTCGGTGTACGTGGGCAACCTGCCGGCGAGCGCGAGCGAGGCCAAGCTCAAGGAGCTCTTCGAGGGGCTCGGCAGCGAGGCGCGCCCGCCGGCCCCTCCGCCCGCCTGCACGTCCCGCATAAAAGGATCTCTCTCGTTGACCTGACCTGCGCTCGCGCCGGCACCTCCGCCCGCGTCAATGCATGCGCACCGGCTGCGCTTGCGGGTTCCCGGCTGGCGCTGTACGACCAGTGGCGTGGCACCAGCGTTTGCCCACCCTTGAGTCGGCCCGCATGCGCGCGGTGGGGCAAGCGGAAGCTGTAAGCGCACGACGTCATGGAGCACTCATCAGGGACCTGCTTGGCGGAGGCGTGTGATGATCGTTGTATGATGATCTATGTAATATGTCATTGTGAGATGATCGTACGCCTCCACCAGCAGGTCCCTGATCAGATGTTGCATGACGTCGCGCGCCCACTGCTTTCGCTTGCCCCCGCGTGCCCATGCGGCGCGACCCAGGGTGTGCACGCCCTTCAGGCGCTGGCAGCAGCAGCGGGCACGGCGGGATGGCGCCGCCCGAGGTCCGCGGCGCGCCGCGCGCGCGCGCAGGTGGTCAAGGTCGTCATCCCGGCCGCCAAGGAGGGCCGGCCGCACCGCGAGTTCGGCTTTGTGCACTTCGCCGAGCGCGCGACGGCCGTGAAGCTGGTGGACGACGCGGAGAAGGGCACCAAGCCCAGCCTGGACGGCAACACGCTCGAGGCGCGCCGCGCGCGCCAAACCCTAGCGCCGCGCGAGCCGAGTGTGG
>JAABUP010007771.1_pt1 | contig 14108 bp, 15 predicted proteins | sample 5559201 | NCBI WGS metagenome assembly JAABUP01 (sample SAMN10711887, study PRJNA513373) | rock metagenome | isolation source: Antarctica rocks | place: Antarctica | reverse complement strand
CCCCATGGTGTGATCAGAGGGATGATGCCGACCTATGACCCACCTTTGCCACAAATGCGCATGTGCATTCATACACGCAGCAGGGTGACATCTACCCCCCCGTGGTTGGGTACTACGGCCCCCAGGACATCAATCATATCAAATCAAATTGAATTGAATCAGATTGCTGGGAAAGGCATGCCACATGAGTACTGTCTGCGCAGGTGATGGGTGTGCCCAGCAACAAGGACTACTTAGCTTGTGTGATGGCTGACCCACGCTTTGCAGCTGGAGAGACCACAACAAGCTTCCTCAAGGATTTGAATTTCTCTCCTCATGGTATCGAGGTCATAGACCCTGGAATGAACACCACTGTGCAGGTGAGCTGTGCTGTGCTGTGCTGTGCTGTGCTGCGCTGTGCTGCGCTGTGCTGTGCTGTGCTGTGCTGTGCTGTGCTGTGCGAATGCAGCCAGCATGTGAACCATCAGTGCAGCCAGCAACTAGCCTTGGACTTTGAGCCTGTCAGCAGCCACTATTCCATAAGCTAAAGTGTCATAGTGCAAGCCAGCAGGCCCTGTCGAGTGAGGGACTACTTGCAACTGGCAGTGTTCAAAAACTTGTGCATGATCCATTTGGTTCCCGGCCAATCAGGGCTATTCCACTACTACAGTACGCTGTGATATGACACAATGTGATGTAATCTACCTGAAATGATATGCAATGTTCATGCTGACAATTATATAAATATATACGTATACATATATACATACATAGCACCACTGAGCTGCTGTTGACTGATAGGACTGGCCAGGCAGGACCAAGCTGTGGCACATTGGGGTACCCCCCTCAGGCCCCATGGACTCCCTGGCCTTCCGCCTGGCCAATGCTCTAGTGGGCAACGATACAGATGCTGCAGGCCTGGAAATCACCCTTTCAGGTACACCCTGCACTGCATAATCAACAACAAGAGGGGGGCCAGGGGGGGGTGGGGGGGTGGGGGTGGGGGGTGGGGGTTATCACTCTATTTCGGCAGGTCATCATACGGGGAGCCTCTTGTAGTCAGCTGAAGGCTCAGCTGCAACAGCAAGCCAGACTGTGCGCTGTGTTAGCAGTATGAATGATATCACTAGCGTTCCTTGCACATGATCCGCAATCTGAATGATAACACTGCAGCTGAAGTTCCTGCTGACCAGCAGCTGGGACCGTGACTGTGAACATAGCATGAACGTGTACATTGCATGACTCACAGCGCCCAAAACACAGCTCAATGCTCACTGCTCAGTGAGACACATTGTCAAGCAAGAAAGAGCACGTTTGAAAAAATGCACTGTGTTTTATCTTATGCAGTGACTGTAGCTTCTGGGTTTGGCAGCATCCATTGGAATGATTGTTTGGTGTGCATGTAGCGTGTCTTGACAGGTGGCAAGAGGTTTTGGCTTGCAGAGCCTGTGTAGCGACGCTGCTGAGAACTATTTTTTTCAGTACAAAGACAAAGAGCTGCATCAGGTGGTGCTGTTGCTGATCAGTCACAAGTGTTTCACATTGAAACAAAGACATTGCTTTTGGATTTCTGCAGGACCTACGCTATGTTTCCACACAGATCTGATTGTAGCTATCACCGGTGCTGCTTTTGAGGCCACCTTAGATGGCTCTCCCATCCCCCTGTGGCAAAGCTTCAAGGCTCCAAAGGGCAGCCAATTGGCTATTGGGAAGGTGAAAGGGGAGGCAGGGTGCAGGGGGTATATTGCTGTGGGGGGTGGGGTGGATGTGCCATTGTACCTTGGCAGCAGATCAACCTTCCCTGGGGGTAAGCTTGGGGGTCTGCAGGTAGGCCCCAGACCTGATGTTCATTCTGACGGACAGACAACCGCTGTCAGAAACACCTGTCATGGCAAGCAAATGCATGCAGAGTTGCTCGCAAGGCTAAAGCAGAATGCAACATCTGGCAAGCATGTTGGGTGAGAGTGGTTACTGAGTGCCAGCATATTGCTCGAGCTATTGACATGTCACATGCTCATGTGGTAAGCATGACTCAACATGACAGATTGCGCATGCTACAAACAGTTTCACGCTTCAAAGTAAAGTAGGTAGTAAAGTAGCAGCGCAAGAAAGCGATGTATGCTAAAAACAATATTGTGTATGTATATGTGTGCCCCTAATGGGTGTGCCCATTGCTTGCAGGGCAGGGCCCTCAGGAAAGGAGACCTAGTGCCATTACCCCTCAAGATCCCTACAGGCATTGTGGGGGGAGTCACTGTACCCCCTCACTGGAAGCCCACTTACTCAGGTGAGTCATTCGACTGGCAGCAGCTTGCTTCAATTGCATAATGGCTAGGGCTGTTATTGTGAGTGGCTAGGAAGTGTGTCTCATTGAGGCGCAGGTAGAACCTGTGACTACGGCAGTAACACTGCTATGCATGGCATCTGAGAACTGCTGATGCTTTTGTTCTCAAGCCAGACTTGTTGACCTTGTGTAAGCCAGGTTTGTGGTTTTGATAGTCACCTCTATTTGTGGCATAGGTGGGGAAGAAGTATGGGAGGTGAAAGCGACGCCAGGGCCCAATGCTGAGCCTGACTGCTTCACTCCTGCTGAAACCTCCACCTTCTTCTTCTTGTGGCATAGGTGGGGAAGAAGTGTGGGAGGACCCAATGCTAAGCCCGACCACATTACTGACTGGTTCTTCTTCTTGTGACACAGGTGGGGAAGAAGTGTGGGAGGTGCAAGCGCTGCCAGGGCCCACTGTTGAGCCCGACTACTTCACTCCTGCTGAAACCTCCACCTTCTTCTTCTTGTGGCATAGGTGGGGAAGAAGTGTGGGAGGTGCAAGCACTGCCAGGGCCCAACGCTGAGCCCGACTACTTCACGCCGGAAGACATTTCTCACTTCTTCTTCTTGTTGTGGCACAGGTGGGGAAGAAGTATGGGAGGTGCAAGCACTGCCAGGGCCCAATGTCGAGCCCGACTACTTCACGCCAGAAGACATTTCTGATTCTTCTTCTTCTTGTGGCACAGGTGGGGAAGAAGTGTGGGAGGTGCAAGCGCTGCCAGGGCCAAACGCTGAGCCGGACTACTTCACACCAGAAGACATTTCAACCTTCTACTCCTCCACCTACAAAGTCCACTACAACTCGTAAGCATTTCATGACTCACACATGACTCACAAGTGACTCACAAGTGACTCATAAGTGACTCATGCATGTGCTTGATGCTTTTTCACCAACCAGCATGCATCTTGTTATTGTAGCAGGGTGCAATGAGCTAAGGGGCATCTAATGCGCCACGTGGGATTTTGCCCTGCAACTAGTGGTTTCGGAGCCTACAACAGTTATCACACACTACTGTATCCCAAAGAGCATGAGATGCTGGGCATGGCATGGTATCTCCTGTTGCAAGTGCAGTTGCAATGTAGGCGGGTGGTTAAACAGTTTAACTTGTATTTTGGTGAAAGTAACGCCATCAAGACAGGGCAACCATGTCAGGCCTGTTCTGTTGAACTTCTGACCCCTTTTGGAAGGCTGATGTCCAAAGCTGGCCACCATACTGCTCCCCCAATTCCACGCTTCCAGTATTGAAGTATACTATTGAAGTAGAACTTGGCTTTCCCACTTTGGGCTGCTATGCTACAGCTAATACAGGAAGGGCTGCAGGGTCAGGATGTGCACTTCTTTTGGGGCTTCTTGTTGCTGTCATTCAACATACTGTGAATACATCACAACATATCACAATCTATTACATTATTTCTGTATTATAAAGGGCCACAGCTAAAGCCAGCGCTCATCATCATCAGAGTGCTGACTACCAAGACAGGACCTCCAGCAGGAAGCTTTCCCAGTCATTTCACCCTGGAGGAAATGTCATTCTCAATATTGGATGATTGTGAGGCCACTTACACTGGGCAGCCCAGTATAACACTTGGCTTCTCATTAAATTGACGCCAAAAGGCATAGTCTTTTCTTTTCTGAGGCCACTTGCTACTCTGTATGCTTGCAGGAACAGGCTGGGAATCCGTTTGCAAGGACCCAGGCCCAAGTTTGCCAGGCCAGATGGGGGTGAGGGGGGGTCACACCCCTCCAACGTCCATGATCATGTGTATGCAATTGGGACCATCAACTTCACAGGCAAGCTCGATAGCATGCTCCATGTATGAGGCTTGGCGTAACAAACTTTGTGTAACAAACTTTGCATAACAAACTTTGCTCTGCGTAACATCAGCAACATGCTATTCCAGCTTGCTATACATACATTGTGCTGTAGATTTAGACCTAGTCGTAAGCTAGGCTCTGTGGAGTTACACAAGAGTTTCTATCTCTTATGCCACATGGACAACTCATAGCTCCAGTGTCCCTGCTGTTCCTTGTCCCACACCTCATGCTTGTGGTGCAGGGGATATGCCAGTGGCCTTGATGTTTGATGGACCAAGCCTGGGAGGCTTTGTGTGCCCGGCAACCATCACCAGCTCTGACCTGTGGAAGATGGGCCAGTGCCGGGCTGGCGATGGCATCTGCTTCAAGCCAACCAAGCTTGGTAAGCCTGCACAAGCCGTCTGTCTGTGAATCTGTCTATGCATCTGTCTGTGCATCTGTCTGGGCATCTGTCTGTGCATCTGTCTATGCATCTGTTTGTGCATCTGTCTGTGCATCTGTCTGTGCATCTGTCTGTGCATATGTCTGTGCATAGGTGCTGAAGAGCTGGTGACGGCATCTGCTTGAAGCCAAAATGATGTCAATGCGCCCACAGCTGTTGTCAAACTGACTAGCATCAATATTGGCAGCACTTGTTGTTTATCAGGGACTTGGGATAGGACCCAAGGTGCTGTTTGATCCCAAACCCCAAGTAATGTCAAGTGCTGCCAACGTTGCTGCTAGTCAGTTTGGCAACAGCTATGGGCTGATTGGCCTCAATCAGCACGTGTCCCAATGAATGACAAGTACATGTGCACTGAATGCACACTTGATGATCATACTGTATGCATGCATCATATATGTTGTTACACATATATGTTGGTACACGTTCTTACATCTGATGTACACTGTCCCCAGGTGATGCATACAGCGAGTGCTTGAAGATGGACCACATGGTGGAGCTTCTGAAGCTGGAAGCTTTTGGCAAGGTGAAATCAGGCAAGACCCTGGAGCAGCAGCTTCAAGCACTGACCAGCAAACTGGTGGCTCCTGAAATGCCCGAGACCTCTGCTGTGCTGGAAAGAATTCCGGCCTCTGAAAGTCACCCTGGAGCAATATATCGGCTGGCAGGCGACAGGTGAAATTTGTCAATATTTAAGTGCTGTTACATCTGTGGTGGAAAACACTGTTGCTGGTGGGAATTGGATGTCCCCTGTGGTGACAACCAACCCCTAGGATAAGGCCTTGGCAGCAGACAGATGGTATCATCTTGCATTGTGCATGCAGTCTTGAATTGATAAGTTGACTGATGGGTTGACTGAGCAGGTATGTGCAAGTGGAGTATGGTCCCATGGAGTTGGACCTCAACCTGAGAGTGCGCATCTATGAGCTGGAGAAACACCTCAAACAACAGGTGAGTCACAATGTGTCTGGAGCACATTCTGAGTTGTGTTGACCTGGTATGTCTCAGCTGAAACATGTCTGGGTATGGGTGATGCATTTCCAATGCAGCACTCCAGGTCCAGGGTAATATAAAGTGCGGTATACCGCGTATTGCAATGCTGTACTACCATTGCCAAGAATTGCATCTCAGAGGATAATGCATTGCTGCAGCTCTAATAGGGCCTATCAGTTTCAAATACACTGAGTGCAGACTTGACAGGCCTGATTCATGCATTATGGAGCATTGCTACAGCTTACATATCACGCTTCTTAGCCAGCATGTCTCTCTGTTGTCGGCAGTGCAAGAGATTCTATGCCAGAGCTTGTGTATATACTGCTTCTCTCACATGGACCTAGGAATGCATTCATTGCAAGTCATGACACTATTTGTCACACACATCACATCTTACATCACACTGTAATGTACACTACAGTGATATAACACTTCACATCATACACTATACATACTTTATGCCACAGGGGTCCAGTCTTGTGTCACAAGCACCACACAACATTCCTGGTCACAGAACTCCATCAAGCTATCTGATTGCATAATTGTGCGGAGCCATTGCAAGGGCTGGTGCTTGCAGGGAGTGGAGGGGCTGGTTGAAACAAGCCCTGGAGTGCGGTCGTGTATGATAGAGTATGATCAGCGAGTCCTTCCCCTCACCACACTTCTGCACATCTTGCTGAAGACAGAGCAGCAACTACCCCAGGTATTTGCAAAGTGGCTAATTGTGCTTGCATTGCGTAATCCTTGCAACACACTTGCATCTGTACTTCCATCCTTATAAGTATTGTAAGTGATGACTTGCATTTGTACATGCATCTTTACATGCATTGTGAGTCATCCCGTTCACTCTTACATGCACAATGAACCATCACATGCATCCTTCCATGCATTCTGATATATTCCCATACTTGCATTTAAATTGATCACGTCTAGGCTGGTGATGTGACTCTGCCTATCATGCAGGCTGGTGATGTTACTCTGCCTATCAGAGTGCTGCACCTGCCCATGGCCTTCAATGAGCGCTGGACCCATGGGGCCATTCAGAAGTACATGCGCTCAGTGCGCTCTGAAGGCCCCTACCTGCCCAGCAACGTTGACTTTGTTGCCGCTAACAATGGTCTCACAGGTCAGTGTCGATATGCATGCATGCACGCATGTGTGCATGCTATCTGTGAATCACTGCACCACAAAATCTGGTTGCTGCCAACAATGGTCTTACAGGTCAGTGTTGACAAGTGTGATGTGTCAGTATGCACACATACACATGCATGCATGCATGCATGCGCGCATGCTATCTGTGAATTACTGCACCACACAATTTGGTGCTCGTTGACATCACAATGCTCGACCTCACTGTCCACTGTCCACTGTCCACTGTCCACTGTCCACTGTCCACTGTCCACTGTCCACTGTCCACTGTCCACTGTCCACTGTCCACTGTCCACTGTCCACTGTCCTCTGTCCACTGTCCACTGTCCACTGTCCACTGTCCACTGTCCACTGTCCACTGTCCACTGTCCACTGTCCACTGTCCACTGTCCACTGTCCACTGTCCACTGTCCTCTGTCCAGCAACCATGTGACTACTGTCCAATGTTCACTTTCACACACTGGACAGCAGTTGTCTGCTGGCATGTGATAGACAGAACCTGAAGCTGTGTTGGATGTTGCAACAGGCGGTGCAGAAGATGTACGCAGCTTCCTGATGAAAGCAGCATACATGGTGCTGGGCTTGGGGGATGTCTATTTGGGGGCCCCCTGTGCTGTCCCTGTTGACCCCAGGTGATGCTCCTCCCATGCACAGCAACATCGATGCTTGGATATCCAAAGCATGCACGCAATTTGAGGCTTCATTTGCAGGCCGTCTTTTGTTTGAAATTTAAGCTTCATCTGCAGTCAACACAGGCTGTCCTTTGTATGGGCAGCTGGACTTGCTGTGTTTCCACTCAACATACATGTACACATAGCATCAAAGTGATCAACAAGTGTCTTCTCTGCCGTGGCTTGTAGGTCTGTACATGATCTGTGTGAATGCATGTACATGATATTTGTCAATCCCACATAGCATTTGTACCGTGCCTGCAGATCTGATTGTCAAAGTACAACCACACCATGTAGACTGTCTTTGGGACTCATCTGGTGGGTCAAGAGACCATGACTGAGAACTCAACATGTACTAAGGATGCACTACATTGTGTGCCATACAGTCTTTCAGTCTGTACAAACTAAGATAGAGTACGCATCTCATTGCATGTCATTCAATACAGGCTGAATAACACACAATGAACCATGGTACAAACTAAGATAGAGTACGCATCTCATTGCATGTCATTCAATTTGTACATCCATGTCATGCAGGCATAGACCAAATGGTTCATTGTGTGTTATTCAGCCTGTATATCCCTGTCATGCAGGCATAGACTATGTGCTTCATTGTGTGTCATTCAATCTGTGCATTAATGTGATGCAGGCATAGACTGGTGGTGCCAAAGTACAATCCAGCAAGGACATTTACAGAGGAGGGAACAGTGGGGCTAGGAGGGGCATATATGTGCATATACCCCATGGATTCACCAGGAGGGTACCAATTAGTAGGCAGAACCCTACCAATTTGGAACACATGGGGCAGGGTGAAGCCCTTCACTCCTGATGCCCCATGGCTGCTGAGGATATTTGACCAGGTATGGGTTTGTAAGGGCTTCCTAGGGTCTAGCGAGCTTGTCACTACCCCGAGCTAATTGCTTCTAGGGCCCAGCAAGCTTGTCAGTACCCTCAGCCATTTGCGTCAAAGGTCCAGGATTATTGCCAACCATTACAGCATATACTAAACATGTTACATTCCCAAGCACATTGACAACTGTGTTGTCCAGAGTTCTGAATGCTCAGGCAGCTCTTTTTGATGCCAAAATGTCTGCTTTAACTCAGAAACGTCATCCCTACATTGGAAGCTCCGGGCTGCCGCCTTAGGAGGCTCCCGTTATGATCGCTGAAAAGCGTAAACTTTTCTTTTCTTTTCTTTTCTTTTCTTTCCCTACACTGGAGATCTAAACTCAGAAACGTCTGGGGATAGACAAGCTTGAGGTGTTAGATCTAAATCGGGCCTAGATCAGGCCTAAACCCTACGTCCCTCAACCCTAGATCAGGCTTACGGACCTAAACCCTAAGACCTTCTCTTCCTAGTTCAGCCATGACTGCCTGTGTGTGTCTGTAATAGGTGAAGTTCTTTGAGGTGAGTGAGAGTGAGCTGGAGAAGCAGAGGAGTGCCTTCAGCAACGGTCAGCTGCAAATCAAGATTGAGGAGCAGGACTTCAGCATGAGGTACATCTTGTACTTTAAAGTCAAAGAAGTCAAACCTAATGCCATAAACGCTAAAATAGATGAACACAGACTTCAGTGTGAGGCATGACATGCTGCATCTGCACCTATCTTGAAACCTGTTTTGCCAACAATGTTGTTGTCTCTGGCGAGGATTGAGACATTTGTGCTCAAAGGCTAACAGCTGCTGCGCGCCAATGCAGGGAGTACAATGAGTTTGCCAGCAGTGTGTCAGAGGAGTCGAACAAGATGAAGGCAGTGCAGAAGGAGGCTGTTGCTAAACAGGTCAAACTGGATGAGGAGAGTTTGCAACGGCTGAAAGAGGCAGAGGCCAAAGATAAGGTCAGTCCCTGCATACATGGCGGCCTGCATGGTAAGGCCGCATGGTAACTGTGTAACGGTTGTTACGGACAGCCCTTGCCAGGCCATGTAATTCAGATGTTAGACAAGGGTTGCAAAATCTACAAGAGGCTCAAGCAAGGAATACGGATGTGGATTTGCATGGCTGGTTGCATGTCCAGAGTGTAGAGTGGTTATGGACTTCAGTGATGCTTCCAAGCTGGATGACTCAACACTGGTTTCATGTGCGTAACTACACTGTGGAACTCTATTGTGAAACTGCCCAGTGAGACAAGGCATTGCTTTGGCGCGTTTTGTGACGGGGAAGTGGATAACGAACTGAGATGTGAATAAAAAAGGAAAGGCATACCAGGCCAAGGCGAGGAAAAGAGGGCTTGCAGTGGCAAATTAAGGCAGAAGGAAACATCTGTCTGACTGTGTACGGAATGCTGATTGTTGTGCATGCCCTGCAGGACAAACAATAATCTGGCATGCTTGAAAGACCTTGCTGTTGACTGCACACATATTACTGACCCTCATGTTACTGACCCTCATGCACTTTCTGGTTTGCTGCAAGCATTGACTCACATCAGACTCGTGGGTGTGTGTGGAACATCTAGTGTTGAAGAAAAGGTTTTGTTCCAATACTTCTTTGCACCACACTGTGTGTTTTTGGCTTTATTTCTGCTCTTACCGTAAGTAGTACTTTGCATAACACACGGATTGTGCAGGACAAGAAGCAAGATGGTAAGCTGGGTGGTGAAGTTCCTTCTGATGCAACAGAGGTGACAGCCACCTTCACAGCTAACGTCTGGGAGGTGCTTGTGAAGCCTGGAGATGAGGTTCAAGAAGGGCAGAACCTGGTCATTTTAGAGGCCATGAAAATGGAGTATCCAGTCACTGCGCCGCATGCCGGCAAGGTGTTTGATGTCATGGCTGCTGCGTCTGAGCTTGCACAGCAAGGAGATGTGTTGTTGACGCTGGAAAAGACAGATGCAAAGGGCGATGCTCAGCGGAAGGAAGAGTGAGGCTAGCTGGAAGAAAAGTTCCCCCCCCCCTCCCTGCCGCCACCCCCGGGCCCCTGGGCAGGCGCTTACGCAGACTTTCACCGCATGTTATATGTTCATGCAGTACACACTGCTACACCCATGTGTGCTAACAATTGTCCCTATACTAGTGTTGACAGTAATTGTGTTTTGCCTTATCCCGTCTTTTGCTGAGGATCCTGTCGAGAGTCATGCAGTTTAGGGTGCTTTTGCTCACCTTGCGTCTTGCAGGAAAGTGTTGTCCTTTATGTTGAGTTTGCCTAGGACCCTACCATGACAGCTGCAATATACTTGTGTGCGCTCTTGGTAAATTCTCCTTGCTGTGTTTGTGTTTGCTTGTTTAACTTCAGGCGCTCTTCTGCAGGCCTGTTTTGCAGGGCCAAGTACAAAAAATGTGAGCACTGACTCACACATGCAGACACAGTTTGAAAAATCAGCGCAGTTGGCAGATTACTCACGCCTTGACCTGCTACAATTTTATAAATCTCGACTTTCACTGATCATGACTCACCTGTGTGAGGTGCGCAATGCATGGTGCATGTTATGCTTATTAAGGTTGTGAGCATCACGCATACAGCTGTTCTGTTGACATTGGATCCGTGGGTGGCACTCACCTCACACATTAACAAATTATGCCTTTGTGCATGTACATCACACAGCCGTCTGTCATGTCTGGGTCAGACAATGCTAGCCATGGATGTCTTTTCATATAAATCATGTTTACATCTAGGAGCATGCATCTTTGCAAATTTTTAACCACAGCTGAATCAGTTGAGTGCCTGAAGACAAACGTGGCATGGCAGGATTCACATTGTGTAGCCAGACACCAATCAGTCATTACACAAGTTATGTCACACAAGCTCCTTGTCAAATATGAATTGCACCTGGGGGCGGTGCGCAGCTAAACGACGCGCCAAAATGGCCAAATACTTTGAAGTCAGGTCATTTGTAGCATGAAAAGTCCACAGGCAAAAAAAATTCAACGGATCTATCGAAGTGAGTCCCAAGATACTTTCATCAAATGTTGATGGGCCTGCAAAAGAAATGCGGGTTAACTGCTGAAGTGCTTCCCAACTTATATCTTTGTAAACAATCATCCAATCATCATGAGAACATATTACACGCACCAGCAGATCTTTCAATTTGCTGAGCCGAGTCAGACGTCTGTCCAGGTAGATCGGTTCCATGAACTGTGCAAACAAGGCTTTCATCAGATGCCATCTTGTACAACCACGCTGCATCAAAGTCCTGTACATCACTGCTAGCAAGGACCACATCCAGGTGAGACAACTTTGTCAAGAGTGACAATTGTGTTGGAATGCACAGGGGTGCCTTCTGACGTACTGCAAATTGATTGGCAGGATCTGCTGCTGTGACCAAGCATTCACTCAACTCTAGATGGTGGAGAAAAGTACAAGCTAGCAATCCGAGGTCATGCAACCTTGAGACCTCTGAGGCTATAATCACCAGCGTTTGCAGATGTGCAACACTGCATGCCTCTTGTGCACAGACAACCTGACTGTTGTTGATCACTAGGCTGGTCACACACCCAGGGATGGCAACTCTGTTGAAGGTACCAAGCTGCAAAGTCAGCTTTACTAAACATGGTAGATTGCACAGAGACCTCAAGCTCAAGGCATTGGCAGGGTTGACCAGGTCAAGATGCTTCAGAGACATAAAAGCCAAGAGTCCCGATAGTGCAGCCTGTATGGCACCACCGAGATACACATGCTTAAGCTGTGGTGAAGAAGAAGACATTGCTGCCAGGAGCATGTCTTGAGTGGGACCTCCGCAGAATGCTGTGAACTTGCGAATGGCGCTGCCGCTCTGCCGCAACCAGACCAGCGCACTGGCTAGCATTTGAGACTGATTACCTTCAGCTAAAATGATTTCATCTGAGAGCTCTGAGTGCTCTTGAAAGACTTGCTTGAAGCTGCTGCAGACCAGCTTGAGCTTGTGATAGTGAGTCTGAGCAGCAAGGATGATTTTTTCTTGTTCTTCGTCCGTGTCGTCCATGTCAAACAACCCTACAGCTGCAGCGTAATTGGGTTTCAAATACGCAAAAACGTTTGCCCACAGATCCATGGGCAGATTGCAGACGGTCTCTGCAGACCTGCTGGAAGAGCGTGTTCTGCTGCGGAAGCACAAAAAACCTTTGGCAGGTAGACATCGATTCCGGCGACCCAACAACGAAGCATTTGTTGCCCCCATAAGGGTCTAAACGAAAGCTTGATTCTGTTTTACCTGCCGTGCATATTGCTTGTGATCTTTCAGCAGAGATGGCACAGATTATACTTTGAGGCGAGGCGCAGTGTACGCATGCAATTGTCAGTGAGTAAAATACACAAGTGAGCGGCCTGGCCTGCTGACTGCCAGCAAAGATCAAGTAGGCTGATATATTTCGTGACTTGGCATACACTTCAGCAGACGCACTGCACTTGCAAATATGTTTCACGGCACGGCACAGCGGACATAGGAGAGAGGACAGAACAGCTCTGTACAAACGATGCAGTGTCCGGCTGGGGACTCGAGCAGTCTATGTCTACGGTCACCTTGAGGTTGGAGACACATTGTCTACAAAATCTGTAGACGAAAAACCTTACTTGACCCTCCACAGGTCGCCAGCAGTGCCCTCGAGGTCGCGGACTGCCGTCGTGGCTGCGACGCGGCGTCATCTCAAACAAGCCAGAAAACATCACCACGACCACTTCGCCTGATATTTGTGCGCAGTAATGTTCCGCCATGTGATCTGCAGTGTGGTCTGCTGTAGTGTGATCTGCCGCAATGTGATCTGCTGTCTCCGTAGCTGCTGCAGCTGCTTCTCAGCACAGTTGACTGCAAGACGTGGTCAACTGCCGCTAAGATGCTCAGGTTGTGCAAACCTGTTGCACTTCACGCCAGGCCATAGTTTGGTCTGATCAACAACTGCTGGCAGTTACAGAAGCAGCACAGTCTTCTGGTTCTGTGCCCGTTCACGCCCACTGTGCAGGCCTCCCTCAAGCACCTGCTTTTGCCGGGGACGTCACAACCTCCTGGCATCTGAGTAAACTTTCCTGATGCTTCACAATTATTAGCATCATATGTTATGCAGCAGATTGCTTTGTAGCATTGATGGTGCAGCAATACAACATCAGGTAGGTGGCTGACATGCATTGCCAGTGTCTAGAGGTACAGCTGGGACACCTTGCTACCTGACTGATCACCATGGCATGCAAATGCAGAAACAAACAGGTGAGCTGAAAATATGCACAGAAAAGTTGCTGGTACCTTGCTGCCCGTGTCAACTTTCTGTTATGATATTTTTACAGGCCTTTGTTTTGGTCTAAAGCTCTCAGAAAAGATCAGCTGCATGCACATGATCATGCACACACAAGACAAACTGTTTTGTCTGCCGAGTGGTGTCCTGAATGTGATCAAACACCATTCAATTATCTGTCTTCTGGACTGTCTGCTTGAATCGTGCCTGCAACTCTGAGTTGGGAGTTAAAAAGGGCACTGTGTATCAGGAAACACAACCTTACGCTGTTGTTGAAATGCAGGGGTATGCACAACTCATGGCAGTGCCATGTCGCAAGTCACGTCTGCGCAAGAGTGGTGATGGCACAGCCTGTGATAGAGAACATCTGTTGTTGGTGCTTGTGAAGCCTGAGATGAAGTTCAGAACAGGCAGAACCTGGTCATTCTAGAGGCCTTGAAGATGGAATATTCGGTCACTGCGCTATATGCCAGCAAGGTGTTTGATGTCATGACCGCTGCGTCTGAGCTTCCACAGCAAAAAGATGTGTTGTTGACGCTGGAAAAGACAGATGCAAAGGGCGGAAGGAACAGTGAGGCTAGCTGGAAAACAAGTCAT
>JAABUP010007770.1_pt1 | contig 14108 bp, 14 predicted proteins | sample 5559201 | NCBI WGS metagenome assembly JAABUP01 (sample SAMN10711887, study PRJNA513373) | rock metagenome | isolation source: Antarctica rocks | place: Antarctica | reverse complement strand
GCTGGTACAACACCGAAAGACTGCACTCGGGCCTGGGCTACCAGACGCCCAGCGAAACCCACGCCGGCTACCAAAAGGCAGCTTGAAAGCACAAAAGACGTTGTCCGAGAAACGCGGGGCAGATCAGATCGCCGACAAAGGCTACCTCGGATCCGACACGATCCGGCCAATCCGCAAACCCGCCTTCCGCAACCTCCTCGACTGGGAAAAAGAACTGAACACCGCAGTCAACCGGATCCGGTGGCGGATCGAGCAGACCATCGCCAACCTGAAAACCTGGCGCGTCCTGCACACCGACTACCGAAGGCCCCTCGACACGTTCGCCACCACCATCTCAGCAGTCCTCGGACTCGAATCCTTCAGGATGGCGCGTGAATAAGCCTCATGGTCAAGGCCAGCGTCTCAGAGGACCGGGCCAGGCCGCCCTGCGTAAGGATCTAGATCAGGTCGAACGCCTTGAGGGCATTGGCCAGGGCGATCCCGACGACCATAACGGTCGCGGCGCGCAACTGGGGCAGCGTGATGTAGCGGAAGAGCCGGAACCCAGTCGCCCCGTCTACCGCCCCCGCCTCGAGGGTGTCCCGGGGAATGCCCTGCAGCCCCACGAGGAACAGGATGACGTTGACGCTCGTTGACGGTGCGCCGCTCGTCCGTGGCACGGCCGCCTACGTGTCCGACCGCGTCACCCCAGTCAGTCTGGTCACCCCCCACGAACCGGCGACCGTGTTCCGCGCCCGCGTCGGACCGGTCTCGTGAAACAGGACGTGGTCAGCCCATCCGCTCGCCGACCCTGGCCTGGACAGCGATCCGGTTGCCGGGGCTGGGCCCAGCGGACATGTCGATGCCGGGTCCTACCGGCAGGACGCATGACACAGCAAGTTCAGGTCGACGACCACGTCGCCGTCACCGGCGTCCGCCGAGGTCGACGGCCCTCGGCGTGTCCAACAGATACCGGCCACCGCCGTCGCCACCGGCGGTCGCGTCCCACAGCGAGACGAACAGGCCCGGCGTACTCCTCAAGGCGCCAGACATCAACCGGAGGATCACCGGCGACCGGCAACCGAACTGCCCCGACCCGGGTCATCCGACCTGACCGTCGGCACCGCCGCCGAGCTCGAGGTCCGCGAGTGGCGCAGCCAAGAGCCGGTTGTCCCCCGCAACGCGGACTGGCGGGCCAAGGTCAACGACGCGTCGAGAACCAATGAGCGGCCACGACGCGTAACTCCAATTACCCACCGCACTGCGGCCGATCCCCCGACTAACACACCATCGTGGTCAGCCGGCGGCGAGCTGTTCGACGCCGATGAACGAGACGTCGAGGGCGAACGCAGCCGATCCGAACGTTGCGAGCGCTTCGGGATCCTCATAATGTTTGGGGTCGAGATCCCGACGACCCGGACCCGCTGCCCGTAGCGCAGGCCCTCGGTGGTGACGGGGTCTCCGGTGTCGGCTTCGAGCATGCAGATCACCGGGCCGACCCAGGGTCTCGTCGGGGCGGTCGAGATGGGTGGTTCCCTGTCGCGGTTGCCCCCCGGTCTCCCGGGGGCAGTGAGTGTGGTCCACGACCCTGGGAACCGGCCATGAGGGGCCCCGGTGACGTCGTTTGGCGTCGGCCTTGCCCGGTTTGACCAACTCGGGGTCAGGGGGGCCGCGCAGAGGCCGCCAGTGCTCGTCGACGGTGTCGGCAACCAGGAGGTTTATTCACGATGACTTGCTAATTCAGTTTGGTCAGCGCGCCTGCGAGAAACACGGCCCGTCCCCGGGCGGGATTGAGGTACCAATCCTCGGGGACGGGCCGCTAGATGCTGACTGCCTGGTGCGAGCGGATGCTCACCGGGCTTCTGACAGGGCGGCGTCGACAGGCCTACTTGACGGCACCGCCCGTGATCCCGGCAGAGATGAACTTTTGGGCCGATACCAGCAGCGCGGCCGCCGGAATGGAGGCCAGTGCGGCGGTGGCCATGATCGCGCTCCACTCGCTGCTGTGTGCTCCGATGTACTGGTAGATCCCGAGTGTGATCGGGGTGACCGTGCCGTTGGTGGTGAGCGTCAGGGCGTAGACGAAGTCGCTCCACGCGAACAGGAAGATGAACAGTCCGGACGTGACGACGGCATTGCGGCTCACGGGGACGACGATCGCCGTGAACGCGCGGAAACGGTTCGCCCCATCGACACGGGCCGCCTCGACGATTGAGTGTGGGATCGACGTCATGAAGGCTCTCATCAGCAGAATCGCGAACGGGATCCCGTTGGACGCGTCGGCGAGGATGAGCCCGAGGTCGCTGTTGAGCAGGTGCAGGCTGCTGTAGAGGCTGTACAGAGCGTTTGCGACGACGATGCCGGGGATCATCTGGGTCACCAGGATGGCGAACACCACGAGGAAGGTGCCGCGGAGGCGGAAGTGCGCGAGCGCGTACGCGGCCGGGGTCGCCACTGCCAGCCCGATCACCACCGATCCGAGCGCGATGACGAGCGAGGTCAGCAGGTTGCGGGCCTGGTCGGAGAAGGCCTGGTGGAATGCCCCGAGCGAGGGATGGATGGGCCAGCCGCGCAGTGCGACCAGTGTGCTGTTGTTCTGCAGCGAGGCCGACAGCATCCAGTACACCGGGTACAGCAGCACCGCGACGATCGCGATGCCGGCGATGGTGGAACCCCAGCCCCCGTTGCGTGCGCGGTTCATCGGGTGATCTCCTTGGACGAGCGGTTGAGGCGCAGGTAGAGGACCGAGGCGGCGAGGGAGATGACGATGAGCACGTTGCCCAGCGCGGCGCCCTCGCCGAAGTTGAAGACACCGAACGAGTACTGGTACGCCTGGGTGGCCAGTGTCTGCGTCGAGTTCGCCGGGCCGCCACCGGTCAACACCAGGACGATGTCGAGCACCTTGACCGTATAGATGAACCCGAGCACCAGGACCACGGTCACCACCGGGCGCAGCAGCGGCCAGGTCACGTTGACGAACGAGCGCCAGCCGGTCGCACCGTCGATCGCGGCCGCCTCGTAGAGCTCCTCGGGGATGTCCTGTAGGCCGCCGTAGAGGATCACCATGTTGAAGGGGATCCCCAGCCAGATGTTCACGACGATGACCGACACCAGTGCGAGGTTCGGGCTCACCAGCCACGGGATCCCGCTTGCCGGCCCGATCCCGATCGAGCTGAGGAAGGCGTCGATCGTCCCGGTCTGGTCTAGGAGCGCTTTCCACACCGTCCCTCCGACTACGAGCGGGATCAGCCAGGGCAACAGGATCAGCGAGCGCAGCAACGAGTTGAGCCGGAACCGGCGCGTGAAGAAGACGGCCATCGCGAGACCGATGCTGAACTGGCCGATGATCGAGCCGATGCAGAAGAGGGCCGTGTTGGTGAGAAGGGTGCCGAAGAGTCCCGACCCGAGGACGAACCGGTAGTTGGCCCAACCCGCGAACGGCGCCTGTCCCGTGTAGAAGGTAGCTGTCGTGTACGTCTGGAAGCTCATGACGATGTTCTTGGCGAGCGGGTACCCGAAGAACACCAGGAGGTAGACCACGGCCGGTGCGAGGAACGCCCACTGGGCGAGCAGAGCGCCCGAGTGGCGCGGCCGCCGGGCGCGTCCGCGGGCGGGGGACGAGCGTTCCCGGCCGCGGGGCCTGCTCATCGTCACGGTGTCGGCCATCAGTTCCCTCGGATGTGGTAGAGCGCGAGCGGGAGTCCGGTGCCGGGGAGCCGGACGCCCCGGTCCGCGGGACCGGCGCGTCCCGGCCGGGGTCAGGAACCGTTTGTCGACGACTTCTGCGCGGTAGCCAGCGCCTGGGCAACCGACTCCTTGCCGGTGAGCGCCGACTGGATGGCGTTGTAGATCGCTGTCGCCGTGACCGGCCACTTGGTGCCGAGCTCGGCCGTTCTGGCGCGGGCGCTGCTGACCTCGGTGACGAAGGAGGCCATCGACGGCACCTGCTTCGCATACTGCTGGGACGCCGCGATCCGCGATGGCACCGTGAAGTTCGCACTGCCGTACTTCAGCTGGTTGGCCGGGGAGTTGAGGCAGGTGATTACCTTGGCTGCCGCCTTTTGCCGGTCCGGGGAGGTCACGGGAACAGTCCACACCTCCCCACCCAGCGGTGCGACCACCTTGTCACCGGCCTTCGGGACCGGGATGGACGCGACCCCGTACTCCAGCCCCTTGGCCGAATTGAGATTGGGAAAGTTCCATGGACCGTTGATCATGAAGGCGGCCTTACCCGCGATGAACTGGTCGTCCACGTTCGCCTGGGTCCAGTTCAGCGATGACTTCGACATGGTGCCGTCGTCGATAAAGCTCTTCCAGTAGGTCAGTGCCTGCGCGGCCTGGGGGGAGTCCAGGTTCTTTAGGTCTGCACCTGCGGTCCAGAAGAACGGCAGGAACTGCCAGGTGCCCTCGTGGGAGGCCGACATCGCCATCCCGTAGACTCCTCCGCCAGTCGCCTTCTTCGCGTCTGCGGACAGCTCGGCCCAGGTCGTCGGCGGCGTCGTGATCCCGGCCTTCGCCAGCAGCTTCTTGTTGTAGATCAGGGCAATGGAGTTGACGTTCGGTGCGAGGCCATAGACCTTGCCCTGGTACGTGCCCGCCGAAAGGATGGTCGGGTAGAAGCCTGTCGTGTCGACCCCGTAGTCCGAGAGCGGGGTCAGCGCGCCGGTCGTCGCGATCTGCTGCATGTCGGGGTTATCGAGCATCAACAGGTCAGGCATCGTGTGCGAGGACGCCTCCTGCAGCACCTTGGCGACGAGCTGGTCCCCCGGGATGCTCTGCTGATTGACGGTGACGCCGCTGGCGGTCCCGCACTCGGTCAGGGTCTTCGCCCACAGCGAATGTCCGGGCTCGTCGATGTAGTAGTCCTGCGCGGTCAGCACGAGATTGGTCGTGGTGACCGTCTTACCGGCGGAGTTCGTGGTGGTGACGGTCGTCGCGCCACCCCCGGTGCTGCCCGTCGCGCTCGTGCCGCAGGCTGCGGCGGTCAATGCCAGCGGAATTGCGGCGGCCAGGGCGACGGCCCGGTTCGCTCGGCGACGATTGTGTCGGGGTCCGGTCATGGGGCGACCTTTCTGAGATGGCGTCGGCTCAGGCGAACGCGCTGGAGTGCTCTGCGCGGGCGCTGGGGCGTCCATTCGAGACGGTGCGGTCGGCATCTGCGGAGCCGCGGGGAGCGCCCAACAGTCGTGCCACGTGCTCCGCGTACCGCGTCGCACCGACAGATCGAGGGGAGCGTCGTCGCGCCTCCTGGATAGTTCGCTCGCTGCACAAACAACCATGGACACCGTCCCCTGTCAAGGGACCCGACGGGAACTGGTCATCTTGCTCAGCCGTGCAAGGTGAGCGTGCACAGCGCGAACGTCCCGGCGAGTGCTTGCGGGATCGTTCAGGGACTGATCAAATGCGGGATGTGAAGTGCGGAGGGTGCAGTCCTGGGGCCGGTCTCCCGAAGCCGTGCCGTTGATCGGGCCAGCTCCCGCGCGAGCAGTCCGGGCCGCGCACGGGGGTGGGCGGACGACGTCGCTCGTGCGACCGGCCCGGGGCGCCGGTCCGGGAGTGCCGGGCCCAGCCCGACCCATGCGGGCACAGGGCATGCGAGCGAGCAATCTTGCGTTGGTGCTCGAGCGGCTGCCTGCGGGCGGAGCCTCCCGTGCACAGGTCGCTGCGGCCACGGGGCTGACGAGATCCTCGGTGTCGGGCATCGTCCGCGACCTCATCACGGCCGGCTTCCTACGCGAGGGCGGCCAGGTGCGCGACGGCGTCCCTGGGCGCCCGGGGACGGTGGTGAGTCTGGACCGCAACCACTTCGCCGGTTTGGGACTGGCGTTCGGGGTGGGGACCGTGTCGGCCTGTGTGGTCGATCTCGGGCACCGGGTACGCGTCCGCCACGTCCGTGACCTGGACAACACTCGCCTCACCCCGGTGCAGGTGTTCGAGGCGATCGGCGAGCTCGCCGCCGAGGCGCTGCAGGGAGCCCGCCAGTCCGGCCTGCGCCTCGTCGGGTGCGCACTTGCGGCGCCCGGACCGGTCGATGACGTCCGCGGCGTTCTGCGGCACGCCCCAAACCTCGGCTGGTCCGATGTCGGAATCCGCGATCTGCTAGTCAGTTGTCTGGCCGCGCACGGGTTCTCGGCGAACGACGCAGCAACCCTGCCCGGACTTCCCGCGGTCGAGAACGAGGCGCAGTTGGCCGCTCTTGGGGAACTGTGGTTCGGCGACGATCGTGGACTCAGGGACTACGTCAGCGTTTTCGGTGATGTCGGTATCGGCGGGGCGATCGTCATCAACGGCGACGTCTTCCGCGGCGCGGCAGGCTTGGCCGGCGAGCTGGGACACGTCGTCGTCGACCCCGCGGGCGCACCATGTGGCTGTGGTGGTCGCGGGTGTCTGGAGACCGTCGCCGGGCTGACTGCGATCTCGCGTCGCGCGGGACTCGCCGCCGCCGGCGCCTCGGTGACGGCCGGTGGTGGCGGACGTGGCCCGCTGGCCGATCTACGGCGGGCGCTGTCGGAGCTGGACCCGGCGGCACTGGACGCGGTCGGTGTGGCTGGTTCGGCGCTGGGCTGCGCGCTCGCTTCGGTCGTCGACGTCGTCGATCCCCGGGCGGTTGTCATCGGTGGATCGCTGTCGTCGCTGGAGCCGTGGCTGGCCGAGGTGGTCGGCGCGGCGATGTCCGCACATGCGATGCCCAGGGCCCGGCCGGCTCCGCAGCTGGTCTGGTCCCGCCTGGGGGCCTCCGCGGCCGTGCTCGGTGCCGCGGGCCTGATGGTTTCGCGGGCGCTGGCGGATCCCGGACCGCTGGTCACCGCAACCGCGTCGTCGGCCTCGCGAACCGCCGCCCAGTGAACGCGTTTCCCATTACTGCATCCCTCGAGCCGGCCCATCCCTTTGACAGCAAACGAGGACGATCATGAGTCCAGCAACGACGCGCGGCCCCCACAGCCCAATGCCAGCGGACAAATTCAGCTTCGGCCTGTGGACGGTGGGGTGGTCCGCGGCCGATCCGTTCGGCAGTGCCACGCGGGCTCCTCTGGACACCGTGGAGGCCGTCGAGCACTTGGCGGAGCTGGGCGCCTGGGGCGTGACCTTCCACGACGACGACCTGTTCCCGTTCGGCTGCGACGACGCGACCCGCGACCGGGAGATCGCTCGGCTGAGGAAGGTATGCGAAGCCACCGGGATGACCGTCCCGATGATCACGACGAACCTGTTCAGCCACCCGGTGTTCCGCGACGGCGGGCTCACGAGCAACGATCGCGCGGTCCGCCGGTTCGCGCTGCGCAAGGTCCTGCGCAACGTCGACCTCGCCGCGGACGTGGGGGCCGCGACGTTCGTCTGCTGGGGTGGGCGTGAGGGCGCGGAATCTGGTGCGGCCAAGGACGTGCGTGCGGCCCTGGACCGCTACCGCGAGAGCGTCGATCTCGTCTGCGGGTACATCGTCGAGCAGGGTTACGACATCCGGATCGCGATCGAGCCCAAGCCGAACGAGCCCCGCGGGGACATCCTGCTGCCGACCGTCGGGCACGCGCTCGCGTTCGTCGAGCAGCTCGACCATTCCGAGATGGTCGGTGTGAATCCCGAAGTGGGGCACGAGGAGATGTCCAACCTCAACTTCCCGCACGTGATCGCGCAGGCGCTGTGGTCGGGCAAGCTCTTCCACATCGACCTCAACGGGCAGAACGGCCCGAAGTTCGACCAGGACTTGCGGTTCGGCGCGGGCAACCTGCGCAGCGCCTTCTGGCTCGTCGACCTGCTCGAGAACTCCGGCTACGACGGCCCGCGCCATTTCGACTACAAGCCCAGCCGCACCGAGGACTGCGACGGGGTGTGGACGTCGGCGGCCGGGTGCATGCACAACTATCTGGTGCTTAAGGAACGGGCACTGGCCTTCCGCGCCGACTCCCGCGTGCAAGAGGCGCTCGCCGCCTCACGGGTCGCCGAGCTCGCCGTCCCGACCGTCGGCGAAGGGGAGACCCTCGACCAGTTCCGCGCGGAGACCTTCGACCCAGACGCCCACGCCAGACGCGGCTACGCCTTCGACGCCCTCGACCAGCTCGCCATCGACCACCTCCTGGGAGTGCATTCATGACCTCTGCCCCGAACCGTCCGCTGTCGGTCACCGTCTGGAACGAGGGGCGCCACGAGCAGACCGATGCCCCGGTGATCGCTCTCTACCCCGAGGGGATTCACGGCGCGATCGCCGCCGGCATCACCGAGAACCTCGGCGACGCCGTGCGGGTGCGGACCGCGCTGCTCGACGAGCCTGAGCACGGGTTGACCGAGGAGGTCCTCGCCGACACCGATGTCCTGACCTGGTGGGGACACAAGGCCCACGGCGAGGTCAGCGACGAGGTCGTGGACCGGGTGCACCGGCACGTGCTGTCCGGGATGGGCCTCGTCGTGCTCCATTCCGGGCACTGGTCCAAGATCTTCGGCAAGCTGCTCGGGACGACGTGCACGTTGAACTGGCGTTCGGAGCACGACCGCGAGCTCGTGTGGACCGTCGACCCGACGCACCCGGTCGCGCAGGGCGTCCCGAACCCGATCGTCATCCCCCGACAGGAGATGTACGGGGAGTTCTTCGACATCCCGACCCCGGACGAGTTGGTGTTCGTCTCGGGATTCACTGGGGGCGAGGTGTTCCGCAGCGGGTGCGCCTTCCACCGTGGGCACGGGAAGATCTTCTACTTCTCTCCGGGCGACCAGGAGTTCCCCGTCTACCACCAGGAGGAGATCCGGCGCGTCATCTCCAACGCCGTCCAATTCGTCGCCCCGGCCGGGGAACGGGTACTGCCGTCGCTGAACCACCGCGACGTCGAATGGTTCATGACGCCGGAACCCGCCCAGCCGTGAGCGCCTCCTGGACGGTCACCGGAGATCGCCCGGTCCGAGTTCTGCAGGTCGGGGCCGGCGGGATGGGCCGGGCGTGGCTGAAGGCGCTCGGCACCCGCAAGGACGTCGAGCTGGTCGGGCTGGTTGAACTCGACGTCCCGGCCGGCCGGCAGGCACTCGCCGACCACGGATTCAACGTCGAGGTGAGCACCGATCTCGGGGACCTCGCGGCGCGGACCTCGCCGGACTTCGTCCTCGACGTCACGGTGCCGCCCGCGCACCACCCGGTCACCACCCAGGCTCTCGAGCTCGGGCTGCCCGTACTCGGGGAGAAGCCGCTCGCGCAGACCCTCGAGGAGGCGGTGGACCTGGTCCGGGTCACCGAGCGCACCGGCGGCCTGTTCGTCGTCAGCCAGTCGCGGCGCTACCACGAAGGGCTGTTCGCGCTGCGGGATGCCCTGCCACAGCTGGGGGACATCGGCATCGTCACCACAGAGTTCTACCGGGCTCCGCACTTCGGTGGCTTCCGCGAGGAGATGGCCCACGTCCTGCTGCTGGACATGGCGATCCACCCCTTTGACAGCGCGCGCTTCCTGCTCGGCGTCGACCCGATATCCGTCTACTGCGAGGAGTTCAACCCCTCGTGGAGCTGGTACGACGGCGCTGCGGCCACGGCGGCGGTGTTCGAGATGGCCGGCGGTGCGCGCTACATCTATCACGGGAGCTGGTGCAGCCCGGGGGCCGAAACCTCATGGGAGGGCCGGTGGCGGGTCAGCGGCTCGCGCGGGACGGCGTTGTGGGGCGGTGAGCCCAGACCCACGATCGACATCTCGCAGTCCAGCGGTGACGCCGTGCCGGTGACCGGTTCGACACTCGTGCCGGGGAACAGCATCGAGGGCTCGCTGGCCGACTTCGTCCAGGCACTGCGCACCGGGGTCGCGCCGATGGGCGAGGTGCACGAGAACCTGTTCAGCCTGGCGATGGTCTACGGCGCGATCTCCTCGGCCGCTCGGGGGCGACGGGTCACCATCGACGAGGTGCTCACCGAGGCCGGACGATGAGCGCGGCCAGCGCAGGGGCCAGCGCAGGGGCCGGCGCGGCCGGGGGCCGGCTGAACGTCGCGATGATCGGCCATTCCTTCATGGGCGCGGCGCACTCCCATGCCTGGCGCACGGTGGGCAGGGTCTTCGACCTGCCCCTGACACCGCGGATGCGCGTGGTGGTGGGCCGCCGCCCCACGGCGGCGAGCGAGGCCGCGGACCGCCTCGGCTGGGATGAGGCCAGCACCGACTGGCGGGCCGTCGTGGCACGCGAGGACATCGACCTCGTCGACATTGTCACCCCCGGGGACTCCCACGCCGAGATCGCGCTGGCCGCCCTCGCGGCCGGCAAGCACGTGCTGTGCGAGAAGCCGTTGGCGAACACCGTCGCTCAGGCCCGAGATCTCGCGGCCGCGGCCGGGTGGAGTGACCGGGTGGCCATGGTCGGCTTCAACTACCGCAGGGTTCCGGCGCTGGCACTTGCCCGGGACCTGATCGCCGACGGCCGGATCGGGACCGTCCGGCACGTACGCGCGCAGTATCTGCAGGACTGGCTGGTCGACCCGATGTTCCCCCTCGCGTGGCGGCTGCAGGCCGAGCGGGCCGGGTCCGGAGCACTCGGCGACATCGGGGCGCACATCGTCGACCTCGCCGAGTTCCTCACCGGCGCGTCGATCAGTGCGGTCACCGGAATCACCGAGACCTTCGTCGCGCAGCGGCCGCTGCCGCTCGGACCCGACGGCGGCCTGTCGGGGGTCGCGGGGGAGGAGATGGGCGAGGTCACCGTCGACGACGCGGCGCTCTTCCTCGCGCGGTTCGACGGAGTCGGCGGCGGCCCGGGAGCGGTCGCGACGTTCGAGGCCACCCGTTTCGCCACCGGCCGCAAGAACGAGATGGGCATCGAGGTCAACGGGTCAGCCGGGTCGGTTCACTTCGAGCTGGAGGCTCTCAACGAGCTGTCGTTGTTCGAGTCCGGCGGTGACGAGGCGGACAACGGGTTCCGGCGCATCCTGGTGACCGAGTCGGCACACCCGTACATGTCCGCCTGGTGGCCGCCTGGCCACATCATCGGGTGGGAGCACAGCTTCACCCACGAGATCCGCGACCTTGTCGTCGCGATCGCCGACGGCACGCCGGTGCGCCCGGACTTCGCCGACGGGCTGCACGTGCAGCGGGTGTTGCAGGCGGTGCAGGACAGTGCAGCCAGCGGTCGCTGGGTTGATATCGCGGAGGAGCCGGCATGAAGCGCCCGATCACCCTGTTCACCGGCCAATGGGCCGACCTGCCCTTCACCGAGGTGTGCAAGCTGGCCTCGGGATGGGGCTACGACGGGCTCGAGATCGCCTGCTGGGGTGACCATCTCGACGTCGTGCGGGCCGCTGAGGACGACGCATACGTGCGCGGCATCAGGGAAACCCTAGAAGCGCACGGGCTTGGCTGCTGGACCATCTCCGCCCACATGGCCGGTCAGGCCGTCTGCGACTTCCCGCTCGACGCGCGGCATCAGGCGGTCCTGCCCGAGCGGGTGTGGGGCGACGGGGAGCCCGAGGGCGTGCATTCCAGGGCGGCGGAGGAGCTGAAGGCCACGGCGCGGGCCGCGGCCCGGCTCGGCGTCGACCGCGTCGTCGGGTTCACCGGCTCGAGCATCTGGTACACCCTCGCCATGTTTCCCCCGACGCCAGATTCGATGATCGAGGCCGGTTTCCGGGACTTCGCCGACCGGTGGAACCCGATCCTCGACGTCTTCGACGAGGTTGGGATGCGGTTTGCCCACGAGGTACACCCGACCGAGATCGCCTACGACTACTGGTCCACGGCCCGGGCGCTGGACGCAGTCGGGCACCGGCCGGCATTCGGGCTGAACTTCGATCCGAGTCATTTCATGTGGCAGGACCTAGACCCGGTCACTTTCCTTTACGACTTCCGTGACCGGATCTACCACGTGCACTGCAAGGAGTCGAAGCTGGCGATGAACGGCCGCAACGGCCGCCTCGCCTCACACCTGCCGTGGGCCGATCCCCGCCGGGGCTGGGATTTCGTCTCTACCGGCCACGGCGACGTCCCATGGGAGGCGATCTTCCGGATGCTCAACGCGATCGGCTACGACGGCCCAACCTCGGTCGAGTGGGAGGACGCCGGCATGAACCGCCTCGTCGGAGCCCCAGACGCGCTCGGGTTCATCCGCCGCCTCGCCCAGATCGAGGCCCCTGCCGCCGCGTTCGACGCCGCCTTCAGCACGAACAGCTGAACCGCAGACAGCACGAGACTGAACCGCAGCCCGGTGCCCGGGTGGAGGGCGATGGGCTGGGGACCGCCGTCCTCGGGCCGTTGTGTCTGCACCCGGGCGGGTCGCTGCCCACGCCGTTGCATCTGGGGCGGTTCGTCGTGGACCCGCTGGTGGTTCTCGCGCCGATGGCCGGGATCACCAACGCCGCGTTCCCGACCCTGTGCGCCGAATCGGGCGCCGGGCTGTAGGTCGCGGAAATGACGACGGCACGCGGTGTCGCCGACCGCGACCCAAAGATCGGCCGCGGCGCCACCCGTCGCCGATGGATTACCCGGGCGGTGTCAAGTGGTCAATGCGCCACCGGCTTGGATCAGGAGTTCGTTGAGTTTCTCGGTGGGGTTCTTCCAGGCGAGGGTCTCCCGCGGTCTGCCGTTCAGTTGGGCGGCGACGGCGTCGAGGTCGGCTTGGGAGTGCACGGACAGGTCGGTGCCTTTGGGGAAGTACTGCCGCAGTAGCCCGTTGGACGCTCCTATGTCTGTCAAGGGGCTGTCGGGTGTTCGAGTGATGGTGTGTGTGTCGGGCGGGTGGCGTTCTGGATGCGGCGGTAGAGCCGGCGGGCGAGGGCTCGTTTGAGGCTGCGGCGGACGTCGCGGTGGGTCTTGCCCTGGGCGGTGCGCTTGGTCTCGTAGTCGCGGGACTCCGGGTGGCAGCGCAGCCGGGTGATCGCGATGGTGTGCAGGGCGCGGTTGAGGTCGCGGTCACCGCCTCGACTGAGTCGGTGCCGGGTCCGCTGCCCGCTGCTGGCCTCCAGGGGGCGCGGCGCCGGCCAGCGCGGCGAACGCGGCCTCGCTGCGGACCCGGCCTCGATGGGACCAGCTGACGAGCAGCTGAGCGGCGACCACCGGTCCGACGCCGGGCTCGTCGAGGAGCGCCGGCCCGGCGGGGTGGGCCGTGACCAGCGCGAGCAGTTCCGGGTCGAGTTCGGCTGTCTGGGCGGTGAGGAAGCGGATCCGCGCGGTGATCGAGCGCAGCGTCAGGACCGTCACCCGGTGCTCGACGGTGGCGTCGACGGGGCTGCTCAGCTGCTCGACCCGGTGGAGTTGCTTGGTCAGCGCGACGCCCCGTAGTTGCGCGCGCAGGTGTTCGGGCGCGACCACGATCAGGCTTTCAGCTCGTTGATCGCCTTGGTGCGGCTGACCAGGACCGCCTGCCTGGTGACGAGGATCTGACGTAGCGCTTCGCGTAGACCTCGTTCCCGCGGTGCGGCGTGCTGCTCCTGGGCCAGCGCGGTGCGAGCAGCTCGGACTGCGTCGATCCGGTCGTTCTTGGCGCCGCGAGAACGCTTCCCGCCGGTGATCTCCACGACGTCTTCGCCGGCTTGCGCCAGGACCGTGACCAGCCCGGCGGCGAAGCTGCCGGTGCCCTCCAGCGCCCAGACCCGCCGGCCGCAGGCATGCTCGCGAGCCCAGGCCAGCAGCCGTACGTAGCCGGGTCCGTCCGTCCGGTCAGACCGGTGACCGCCGACCCGGCCGGTCGCCGCGGTCACGATGGCCAGATCGATGGTGTCGCGGTCCGGGTCGCCACCGATGACGAAGTCGTAGTGCTCTGCCAGCATGACCATGCGGTTGTCCTTCCCGAGGCGAGCGCGGTCGGCACCAGCCTGGGAAGAGGTCACCTGTCGCGGCAGCACTGTGAGGGGTCACGCCCGCGGGCGGACAAGCTCCTGATCAAGCCAAGACGAGTGGGCCAGGCTGGTGTCGGCAGCTCGAGGGACGGGTCCAACGCAAGGCACATCGTGTCGATGTCCAGTGTTCTCGAGAGTCACCTCGTGCTGCCGGCACCAGCCTGCCGGACCGGCCCTCCCGGGCCGCCACCACACTCACAGTGTTCTCGTTGCTGCCCCGCTGCCACGGGGAGTGCGGGTCGCAGAAGTAGACGGGGATCCCGGTCGCGACGGTGAACCTCGCGTGCGCCGCCATCTCCTTGCCCTGGTCCCAGGTGATGCTGTTGCGGAGGAACTGCGGCAGGGT
>JAABUP010007769.1_pt1 | contig 14109 bp, 10 predicted proteins | sample 5559201 | NCBI WGS metagenome assembly JAABUP01 (sample SAMN10711887, study PRJNA513373) | rock metagenome | isolation source: Antarctica rocks | place: Antarctica | reverse complement strand
CTCCATGAAAAGCTTCATAGCGTTGTAGACCATACCGTGTATAGTCCTAGTATGATCAGTGTCACAGCTCAGGTGAAAAGCCCTGAGACGTACCTATTCCAATGACCTTTGGAGTTCTCGTATAGTGGCTGGAACATAATAGGTAGGATGACTTCGACGTTGTCACTAATAAGATTGCAGAAGTATTCGTTGTTCCAGAAGTACAGCGCTCGCTCTGCCACCTACACATGATGTCAGCTGAGGATCACAGCCCGTAGATGAGGGGTGCTCACCTGGAAATGCGGACTCGCCACAGATTTCGCAAGTTGATTGAAGAGCGGCTCCTGCACTTTGGCAAATTCTCCAGGGTCCATGACTTCGAAGATGTCTTCCACCTCATTGAGAAACATGACCTCCTTGGTGCTATTCACTTTTGGCCAGTATCTCAGTAGACCCAAGACAACCTGTAGCGACAAATCAGCATGAGCCGTATCTTCGATTTTCGAACTCACCTCTTCCGTCAGCGCTGCATCCTTCTCCAGGAATTGTACTATACAATAGGCTAGCTGTGGGTGGTACATGCTCAAGCTTTTAACCTTGTGTAAGGGAATCAGCACCCTCGTAAGGAACAGCTTATGTTCTTCCTTTAGTGGAAGGGCAAAGCCATTGATGATCGAACCCAAAATCTCCAATAGCTCCGCAATACCATTGAACCGTTCCGTCTCATATATGAACTGGAAGAAAACATTGTTGATCGATCGCCTAATGTATGACCGTAGGTTCAAGAATTTGCCGTATATTCGGTGAAGTGTAGTCTTGAGAAAATCTCTCTCTCGTGGGTCTTCGGAATCGAAGAGTTCGAGGAGCTGTGGGCTGTCAGTGAAGAGCTGAAGGCCTTGCAAACGGACTTCCCACCTGAAGGACAAATTGATGATCTATGAAACCTTTCGCGATGTTTGTATTGAAATCTTGGCTCTCGATGAACCGAAGGAAGAACTCGTAAACAACCTGTATGTGCGGCCATGCTACCTCGAGCACTGGCTCATCTTCTTCGGGGTCAAACGCCTCGCCCTGGGGGTTCATAGGTGGTGGGATGGGCCGGAAGAGATTCTTGCTAAACATGTCAACTACCCTAGGGTACATTGGCTCGGTGATGACCTGTCTGTTGTTCGCGACGTAGTCAAGTAGCTCGTGTAAGGCTAAACGCTTGATCTCTTTCGACTTCATATCCCCACTCGCATCATTGAAGTCAAAAATGATGTTGCACTGGTCGATCTTCTGCATGAACAGCTCTTGCCGCCGGTTTGGAGGTACTTCGTGGAAGCCGGGCAGCTTCTCGAGCTCTCGCTGTCGCTGATCCGAGATGTCGAATCTCGACGAGTGTTGTCGCTTTGGTGTTCTGATCCCTTCTGGAACATCCTTTGGCGTTGATGTCAAGCGATCGAAAGAGCCTGACTTCTGTCCAGCACGGGGTGGGGCAAGGTCTCCAGGCATGGTTTCTGCGGCGCCAGGGGGTGGTATATGCTGGGTACGAGGTCAGCTATCCATAAAGCCATTTTGGGATCTGAATGCCAAGAGTGCAGTGAATGATAAGCTTCTGCGAATAAAGGGTGGAGACGTACCGGTGCGTTGCCGCCTGAGCTCGGACTTATCACAACACCAGGGACTACACTGTGTCCAGATCTTGTGGGTGTACCTGGCATTCCTGGTCCACCTGCGCTTCCCATGCTTCCCATGCCCGACTGTGAAGGTACGAACGGTCCTCCACTGGGTGGGCCGTTGGGCGTTCCTACAGGCGATGCATGAGCAGGGGTGCCTTGAGGACCTCGCGAAGAGCCATTCTCCCCAGGAGGCAATGGCTTATTTCTTGTGTCGTTAACGGCTGTCGTCGAGGAAGTTGGGGTGCCTTGATTCGAGGTACTCGGGGAATGTGTGGTACCGCCGGGGACGAGCGACGAGGCTGTGCTTGGGGAGGGCGACGCGGTTCCGGAGGCTCCATCTTTCTTGTTGCTCTTCTTGCCGCTGGGGTCTTTGTTCGCATTTCGCGAGAGCTGTGATTGCTGATTAAACCAACCAATTCATTATTATGCATGCGAAAAGGAAGGGAAGATGGATCAAACAGGCGCAATGTGAGCGAGATGAGGGTACATACTACGCGGTTCTTAAAATTCTTCATCATAACAACCCCTGCCAAAGCTCCGGTAGGTATGAACGCTGGGTTCTCGATAATCTCCAAACCCTGGGGCAGTAGGTCTGCGTAACCCGGCTGTGGGGATCCAATGTGCTTGGCGCTTTCTGTCTCTGTGAAACCTGGTACCAGCTAGAACGTATGAATACTTCTCGAGACTAGGCTTGCGCAATCGTAGGAGGCTCTATGGAAGCATCGTAATTGTTACTGCGTGGGTGCTGGAGAAAAGAGTGTGTCGTTGTGCCCGCGGCTTGAGCCAATTCTCCTAAGTTGTGGTTGACCATGCGGCTAGACAATGGCCGCGAGTAATAAGGATGACATCGGATATTTGACTGAGGGTGTACACAAGAGACGAACTTATTTATGGGTGGGCTCCTCGTTTGTTGACTGTCGTTGTATCTTGCGGCGTATATGGCCAAGCGAGCATCGAGCGGAGGGTGTAAGCTAGGCCCAATCGAGCTGCGGGGCGCGACTCATAGTGTCGTGCAGTATAATTGCCATGAGGCTCTCAGACTCGACTCTTTTCGCAGCTTGAGGTCTTTGATAACTTGACGTAAAAAGTTGAATTATCGATACTCTCTAGTGCTCCGAGCAAAGTCTATTGAGAAGGCTGAGAACGGTGTTTCTCACCTTTTCACTACTGGAATGAGACTCTGTCCTCGATTGGAATTGAAAGTGGCTATAATGAACACTAGTATTGCTATAATTTTAATAGAATCTGTATCTACTGTTCTCTTAATTAGTCGATGCCCGGCTCATCTCTCTGGTTCTCGGTAAACCTAAACTTTTTCTCTTATTAAGAAACCCTCCTGTGTTTTGTTCTTGTCTATGACACAGTGTAGCAAGGCGTTATAAGGATGGAGAACACCAGCGAAGATGGACCAGGACTTGTGGTAAACAGAACCAAAGTGTACCCCTCTGCGTCCTATGCTCCATGGTACAAGGTCCCCGGAACACCTTTCGTTAGCGTTGAGCATCCTTACATTATCAAGAATGTTGAAAAGGGGTTGGAGCTTCTCGGAGGCCCGAACAAATTACGAGAGGTCCGTCGGTTATTGAATTTCGAATCATGCTCTCCTAATTGTTGCTTAGTTGGTTCAAGAGAGCGAAGTCATCACTGCAAGTTTGTATCTGCGACCAGGAGATCGGATGTCGAGACCGATCCAATCTACGAATGTTGCCACGAATAACGTCGTTCTCAAAGTAACCGTGCCCAAGAGAACTGGCTTGAAACGCAGGAGGGGCTCACAGGCGCCCTATTTGGAGTCTAATGGGGAAAGTGACCTAGCTTTGGTACAGCCAAAAGAGCCAGCGGGAGTGGGAAAAGACACGCAGTATTTGGTCCGCGCGATGTGTGATAACCCGATAAAGTATCGTGTCCAACCAGTTGGAACTATTGATCATACTCATCGCTTTCGAGGTATCTATTCGATCATGGAACAATACTCATGGACTTCTTCGCTGATTTAGTGCAGGCATGCCTGACTTCGTATTCTCATCGGCGGGTAAGCCCTTCATGCAAAAGATGCAGGAGCACATTTTGCCATTCGAGTGTGGGTCTTTCTATAGAGCTATATAATACGGCAACAGTTATTGACTGGACTCAGATGAGAAAATGAAAGGCTTCTCATTCAACATGAGTAAAGGAGTCAAGCCAAATACTGAAATCATACCACCGCCACGATTCACCCATTTCGACCTTCCTTTCAACTACTCGTACGTCACTGAGTCTCAATGACTCTTCTACAGCCTTGCTAACGTCTCCCAAGATATCGCCAGAATCCCTCGGTGAAACAAGTAGTCGATGAACTTGGCAATACCACAACCGTCAACGTACACTTGGCTCCCAAAACATGGAACCAGCCCGTGCCGTTCGACATTGCCGAGGTCCCTTTTGGCCCTGCAGACATCCCACCAGTCGAGACATTGTCCCCAGCAATGCAACGCTTAATCGCTAGTGCTAAGCGGCTCATGGAAGAGAGGCCTATCTTTACTAGACGAGCCTTGATGAACTCTATACCAGGCTCTGATTGGGAAACTGTAGGTTCAAACGTCGCAAAGTATGTCTACCAGTATGTTGGATACATGTTCGCTTCAGGTCCTTGGCGCGATGGTGTCGTCAGGTTTGGTGTGGACCCACGCAAAGATCCTGAATGCAGGAAGTACCAGACTATGATGTTCATGCTGGAAAAGGAAGCGAAAGACAGTCGTGCGAGGTGGACCAGAACTAAGATCGATCCCAAAGTTGCGGCAGATGCGTTGAAAAAGAAAAAGAGCCACCTGTTCGACGGTCAAACAGTCAACAAAGACGGAAAAGTATGGCAGGTGTGCGATATCACAGATCCCTTCATGAAAGACCTCCTTGCCACTACCAATCTCCGGAAAGAATGCGATGTGAGTCTAGATTCTATTCCACAGAACTTACTCACTAATCAACATCTAGATCCAAAGTGACGGCTGGTACCACAACGGCACCTGGGCCAAAGTCAAAATCATCATGAAATATAAGATCTCCGACATTCTTGAGGGCATGCCATCCAAAGATGCTTCGTACGTCAAAGTAGCACGCGGGTTGCCCGACATTATTACAAGACAGCACAAGGATAGGGCGAAAATGGGCGAGGGTGCGACGTCGTTAGAGATAAGCCTAGCGACTGCGATTCGAGCGAGCTCTTTGTCGTATCCTTTGTCTAATTCGCAGAGGGCTGTGAAATTGGTGGGGGCCAATGAGGAGGAGTGGCAAGAGGACGGAGAAGAAGGGAGAGGTGTAGAGAGGAGAGGAGTACACGGAGGGGAGAATGTGGAGCAAGAAGATGATGAGCTGGAGGAGGAGACGCAAGATGAGGATGATGATGAAGAAGAAGAAGAGGAGGAAGATGGCGAAGACGAGAACGAGATTGAGATGCCTTTGAATACTGGAGACGGCATGATTGATCCAAGACTTACAGAGATCGGACAACAGTTGGAGAGGCTGGAGAGTAGTAGTGGACAAATGGAGGGTATGACCGAGGCAATAGACAAGAACGATGCCCGGAGAGCCTATGACTGGCATAGTTCTGGTGTTGGGAGACGATGATGCAAATTGCATGCATAGAGGCTGGTACATTGGCACTATGACCTCCGATGGCCCCTTAGCGATTGTGGGGATGGCACGTAATTACTTACGAGCTTCCGACTTAGATATGGAAAGATGCAAGGAAAGACAACGCAAGTCTACTCACCCAGGTCATTCGAAATGTGGTGAAAATTCTTCGTGGGAAGGCGATTCTAGTCATGGAAATAATGATTCATTTCTCATGTTCAACAGACCCATACTGAGGGATTTCCTCATTTGTCCTTCGTCAGACTAGATCGTGAGTTCTGCTTGTTCCGTACCCCACGCGTAAGATAGAGCATCGTATTCAGGGGCTTCGGCTTGATTGAAGGTCTGGAGCTGGCATGTGATGCCGTCTGCGACAACAATGATGGTGAGAAGGCCGGATTTGATTGGCATCGAGGTATTTGTGCGTGAACGCTTGGCCATCCTTCTGCAAATTTGACCCATAGAATAAGGTTACTCCTGCTGCTGGGTCCCGGCGGCGCGTAACGGTTCCTTCGACTTAATGTACCATGTCCAAAGGATTGAAGCAGACCGTTCATCATGCAGCAACAGCAAAGAGACCACAGGTAACTTTGTAAACGCAAAAGGCTCGCCAAGTTGCTGGCGCTCGTAAGTAAGATTGAAATTCCCCGAATTTATACCTAGACCTAAGGAACTTGCTCCGTCTTTGATCAGTATACACAATTAACCAATCCCTTTGATGTTGCGGGCTCGCCAAAGACTAAGATTCGCCTTTGGAGGGGCGTGCTTGAAATGTGGGGCTGCTAGCGTGTGCAAAACTCTTGCAATTTCTTGGCATAATAGATCTATATTACACAAACCTCATCCAAAGGTTCAACGTAGTAATCATAACTCTTCATCAAGTATTATATATGCATAGAGTAGAGAGATAACTACTATGACTACGAGTATAGCGTTGTCAAGTGCATAAAGAATTAGTCAAGAAATGATCAAGCTATATAATTAAGGGATAAAATCATTTGTACGCTCGATTACCAAACTTCGATGAATGTAGCCCGTATCAAGGATTGATCTCTACAAGACTTCTAGAGTTTAGTATCGCGATTCCAAAAAATCACCAATAAACCAAGTAAAGAGAGTATTCGTTGAGATCATAGGGTTTGAAATTTTGGATCAGGTCTGTGTGGCAAGTATCTATTATGCCAAGAGATTACAAGGGTTTTGCAATAGCTTAATGTTGTATGAGGCAGCGCCTTACCCGGCTTGGCATGAGGGTGGTTAGCTGAAGGGTATGCCCCCTCGGCCCCGGCTCTTCAAAATCGCTACAAACTATTTTGAAGAAACAGCCTGCCCCCCCAGAGCCCCACGATCCCTCACAACACCACTACATTAAATTTCACGAAACCTAGGGCATTTAATGCAGCGCTTTGAGAAAATCCTATCCCCAGCCTGCCGGCCTTACTACCGCACGAAAACTTATTACATTCTGGACTTAACATTCCCACTGGCGAACGACACCTGACATGAATGCTGGACAACTGAGTGTTGCGACGTGGAAGCTACGCGCGCAAGGCGCTGCTGAGCTTCCCACTGTGTTTTACCCCTTGATGGGCACATAATCTGCAATAAAAAGCACCATGGCGGAAAAAAATACGGAAGCCTTCGCCGTCAGGCTGGGCGATGCGAGTTTGGGTATGCATCTGCTCCTTTACTGGAGGATAGCTTGCATTAGCAGAAGATCTTTGCTGATTGGATCATAGACCTCCAAAAAAAGTTCCATCTTGCAACAGAGCTGAGAGACAATGTCGACCTCATGTGCACTGGCCCCAACTATCCAAATTTCCTCGAAAAACTCCTGCCCGTCTTTAAGAAGCTACTGGAAGGCCCACCGGCTTTTATGAGTGCATCAATCGAGCATGTAAGATTCAAAGTTTTCGCGCCCTTGATAGCTGAAGAGCGCTAATCCTTGCTGTGACAGAGAGTGCGCAACTGCGTATTGGAAATCCTCCATCGCCTACCCATGAGCTCGAGCTACAACGACGCCCTTAGACCATATGCCGTCCAGATTGTGGAGCTTTTGATAAGCTTGGTCAGGACGGAGAATGAAGACAATGTCATCTTGTGTATGAAAACTATTATGGACTTGGAGCGACATCAGCCTGAGGCAACTGCTGGAATGGTGCAACCATTCTTGGATCTTGTATTGGAGATGTTCCAGGCAATGGACCAGGTTGTGAAAGACACTTTCGATACGCCTGCGCAGGGGCTCTCGACTGGCACGACTCCAAGCAACCCACAGTCGTTCCAGTCTCCGCGGCCAGGATCTCCCGCTGCGTCCGTTGCTTCGGACCTTGGGCTCGAAAACACCGCTCGCCAGCTACTGCCAGGAATGAAATCGTTCAAAGTCTTCGCCGAGTGCCCCATCATCGTGGTATCTCTCTTCCAAGCTCATCGTGCGATCGTTCCCGTCAACGTTAAGAAATTCGTTCCAGCCATCAAGGATGTGCTCAAACTCGAAGCTGTTCCTCAACGACGGGCTCACGATGAGGCTACCCGACGAGGTGAGATTTCCACTGGTGTGCACAGAGACATCAAGAATAGAAGCGCTTTCGGAGAACTCATCACCGCTCAGGTCAAGATGATGAGCTTTCTTGCTTACCTGCTTCGGGTATATGTCCAACAATTGCAAGACTTTCTGCCCATACTACCAGACATCGTGATAAGGTTGCTCAGAGACTGCCCAAGTGAAAAATCTTCCACCAGAAAGGAGCTACTAGTAGCGATACGGCATACCATTAACTTCAACTTTCGCAAGATCTTTCTGCCAAAGCTCGACGATTTGCTAGATGAACGAACTCTGATTGGTGATGGTTTAACAGTGTACGAGTCAATGCGACCTCTTGCATACAGCCTCCTTGCCGACCTCATCCATCACATCCGAGAATCATTAACGAAGGATCAGATTCGAAAAACTGTCAACGTGTTCTCAAAGAACCTGCATGACAGCTTTCCTGGCACAAGCTTCCAAACAATGAGTGCAAAACTTCTTCTCAACCTCGCGGATAGCATCGCGAACATTGAAGACAAGAAGGATGCACGTCATTTCTTGATCATGATTTTGAGTGCGATAGGTGATAAATTCGCCGACATGAACCATCAATATGAGAACTCGGTCAAGTTGTCCAAGGATTGCGATCAGCAGTCGATAGACGCCACGCCTGAAGATCACCTGGCAGACTCAAAGACACAGCCGGACTGGGACGAAGTGGACATTTTCACAGCCACGCCTATCAAGATGTCGAACCCGAAAGACCGTGGTGCTAATCCTGTAGAAGACAACAAGTTTCTTTTCAAGAACCTTCTGACTGGCCTGAAGGGCATGTTCTTCCAGCTCAAGCAGTGTAATCCTAAACCGCCGCCGGATCTCGATGATGCAAACAAGCCTGCGAATTGGTCGGAAGTGTCTTACGGATACAACGCAGAGGAGGTCGAGGTCATCAAAAAGTTATTTCGACAAGGCGCTTACGTGTTTCGGTACTACAGCTTGGAGAAGCCGTTTGCTGAGACCAACTACTCCTCCCCAGTAGAATACCTCAACAGCAATTATGGGGTTCAAGGCGATAAAGAAGAGAAGGACCTGCTTGAAACCTTCGCAACGGTCTTTCACAGCATTGACCCTGCAACTTTTCATGAAGTTTTTCACTCGGAGATACCAAAGTTGTACAGCATGATGTTTGAACACCCCGCTCTTCTCCATGTCCCGCAGTTCTTCCTAGCCAGCGAGGCCACATCTCCGGCGTTTGCAGGTATGCTCCTTCAATTCCTGATGGACCGGATAGGGGAGGTTGGCACCTCGGATATCAGAAAATCCTCGATTTTGTTGCGGCTGTTCAAGCTATCTTTCATGGCAGTGACACTCTTCAATCAGCAAAACGAGCAGGTACTCTTGCCTCATGTCACCAAGATTGTCATCCATTCCATTCAGCTCTCAACATCAGCTGGAGAACCTATGAACTACTTCTATCTTCTAAGATCCCTCTTCAGAAGTATTGGTGGTGGACGGTTTGAGCTTCTCTACAAGGAAATTCTACCATTACTGGAGATGCTACTAGAAGTCTTGAACAATCTGTTGATGGCTGCACGGAAGCCCCAAGAACGCGATCTATACGTGGAGCTCTGCTTGACTGTGCCAGCGCGATTGAGCAACCTGCTACCCCATCTGAGTTTTCTTATGCGTCCTCTTGTTGTGGCCCTAAGGGCCGGATCAGATCTGGTTGGTCAGGGGTTGCGAACACTCGAGCTATGTGTTGACAATCTTACGGCCGAATACTTGGATCCAATCATGGCACCTGTCATTGATGAACTCATGATGGCATTATGGGATCACCTGAAGCCCAATCCTTATAGCCACTTCCACGCCCACACCACGATGCGCATCCTGGGAAAACTTGGCGGTCGAAACCGCAAGTTTCTGAACGGACCTCCAAAGCTCGATTTCCAGCAATTTGCTGATGACCCATGCAGCTTTGATATTAGACTCGTCGGAGCTACTCGTGACCGGTCCTTTCGGGCAGGTATCGGGATTGACCTCGCGATTACAAAGCTATCAGAGACACCCAAAGCTCCCGCTCAGAAAAAGGCAAACCTTTACTACAAACAGCAGGCTTTGAGGTTGATCAGCGCCCAGCTCAAGATACACATTGGCTTCGATAGCCTCCCAGATGATTTTGCGCAGCTCGTGCGATTACAAGCCAACGACTTGCTAGAGCAGAGGTACGACGCGATCCCAGATGCCTTACAAATGGCAGATCGCGAAAAGTCGATTCCGAAGAGGGACTCCCAGCAACAAACACTCAAAAAGCTTCTTCAGGCCAGTATGCTCGCGAAGACTCTACCAGAGGTTGAGGGTACAGCTTCAAACTTGCTTGCGGATGTTTGTCGCCATTTCACGGTTCTCGAAATCGGCAGGGCCCTGGCCCACGCGAAGCAGTCGCGGAAGAGCTTTGATGTCAGGTCTGGGGAAGGGCCTCTATGCCTCGATAGCCTTGTGCTCGCAGATGCAATTGCGGAGGAAATATCATCCGACAAACCATCTTTGAGAGATGCCGCAGAATTCTGTATCCTGACCGTCTATGATGCTGCAGCAACCATCTTGGGGTCTAGAGACAATGTCCACCGCCTGCCTTTCTTCGAGCACTTAGCAAAGACCTTCACACATAAGTGCTACGAGGAGAATTGGTACGTCAAAGCTGGAGGGGGCCTTGGCATTAATCTGCTTGCAACGAAGATTGACCTAGGTGACAATTGGATAATCGCAAGGCAACTCGATTTCCTAAGAGCCCTTGTGTACATCATCAAAGACATGCCACCCGACTTACCTACCAACACAGGCATCCAAGCATCAAGGTCCGTCGAGTCATTGCTGCGGAAGTGCAATAAGAACCTATCGAGGGAGAATCTGGACCCTTCCACAGATGAAGAGGCACACAAGAAGCTCCTTCAACTTTGTGTCTTTTTCGTTCCCGAGCTTATGCATAGTAAGAAGAGCGTTCGTCAAGCAGCTCGCAAAGCCCTCGAGATACTGTCTGATGCAATTGGCGTCGACGTGCACGAGCTCATATCTCCCATCAAAGACAGACTACTACAGCCGATCTACATGAAGCCACTCAGAGCCCTTCGTTTCGAGACCCAGATTGGCTACCTTGATGCGATATCATACTGCTTGCATTTAAACCGCAATCTTATCGAATTTAGCGATAATCTGAATCGGCTACTGACTGAGGCGATGGCGTTATCGGAGGCCGAGGACGATCTTCTTGTAGTGAAGGCCAACGAGTATAAGAACGCAGAGTATCTCCGAGACCTACGAGTATCTTGCATCAAGCTTCTCTCGCTCGCAGTCGGCTTCTCGGAGTTCGCAGGCCAAGGTCAGCAGCAGACCGTACGGAGTCGCATCATTGGTATTTTCTTCAAGTCTTTGTATTCGAGTTCACCCGAGGTCATCGAAGCAGCCAACTCAGGGTTAAAAGGCGTCCTCTCACAGACAAACAAACTACCCAAGGATCTGCTTCAAAATGGCCTACGTCCAATTCTCATGAACCTGCAGGATCCGAAAAAGCTCAGTGTTGCTGGCCTTGATGGGCTGGCTAGACTACTGGCACTGCTTACCAACTACTTCAAGACTGAGATAGGCGAACGACTGTTGACGCACATGTCTATCATCGCTGATGCACCAGTCCTCCAGAAGTCCTCATTTTCATTGATCGAGCAAAATCCACAGATGAAGATCGTGCTAGCTACCCTCAACATCTTCCATCTCCTCCCATCGACGGCAGCTGTATTCATGAACGAGCTGATTGAGCGAGTGCTTGACCTCGAGAAATCTCTACGAAGAACACATTTCAGCCCCTTTCGGGAACCTTTACTCAAGTACATCAATCGCTATCCGGGAGAAGCATGGGACTACTTTTCCGAGAGGCTATCAGATATGAAGTACGGTAGGTTCTTTGCGCAATTGCTTGCCTCTGACCGTAGTGGGCCGCTGCGCGAAATTCTTATCACAGATATCAAGGGACTCATGAAGGCGTCATTCGACTTGGAGGCTTCATCCGACTCTGAAGAGTCTGTTAAGAAGAATGCCGCGTCAATCAGTGCAATTCACGCTGTCCATGCGCTTTGCACCCACAAGACTTCTTGGCTCGCTGATCAAGATCCGTTCCGTCAGACCTTGATGAGGGCGGGTAAAGAACTGAACAAGAAGAGAAATCTGGACACAATTGATAAGGACCTCCGTCTTGGCGCTGATCAGGCCTCTGAGCAATTGATGTGGATATTCACAAAGATGCTGGAATTGGCTCCCAAGGACTTTGACTTCCTATTCCAGCTAATCGATGCTTTAACCTCAGAGGAAATCAAGGAACATCCCTCGCTCTTCAAACACATTTACAAGCATATCATCTCAAATGAATCTATCGACTATTGGCGAAGCCTCGTCATGCGCAGCCTGGATCTGTACAGCGTCCGTGGCTCTTCGCAAAAAACCAAGACCTTTGCATTCAGGAACCTCGTAAATCCCATATTCGCTATGGACACCATGCGAGGACTCTCGGATGATCTGGCAGTAGCTTCCTCACGCCGCCTTATCGACAAGAGCATTGTAGACGCTATCCACAATAAGATCTGGAAACCTCAGCTGCAGGACGTCATTGAGGAGAACACCCAATCCGGTGCCGATCACTCGCGGCTGGAGCTGCTACAGATGTCCGCTTTGCTATTGAAGTGGCATCACAATCTGGTTTCTGAAGCTCGGAAAGACATCATCAAGTTTGGCTGGACATATATCCGGCTTGAAGATATCATCAACAAGCACGCCTCATACGTACTGGTTGGATTTTTTATTTCGCAGTTTGAGACCCCTCCAAAAATTATCCATCAGATCTATGTGGCTTGTCTGAAAGCCCACCAGAACGAAGGTCGTGCTCTGGTAGTCCAAGCGCTTGACTTGATTGCTCCTGTCCTCCCAAGGCGTCTGAAGGAACAGGCGGACCCGAAATACCCTTCATGGGCGCGATGGCCGAAGCGAATACTATCGGAGGAGAGCTCCAATCTCCAGCAGCTGATTGGCATTTTCCAATTTATGGTACGCCACCCAAGCTTGTTCTACGAGGCTAGGGAGCATTTCATACCCACCATCATACCGTCTCTTTCGAAAATTGCGCAGCTTCCAAATCCTTCGAATGAACACAAGAAATTGGTCCTTAACCTGATTCAGATGATACTGGGTTGGGAAGATCGACGGGTTCATGGTAGCTCGGCGGATCGTCCTGGATCCTCGACCAACTCCTCGCCATCTAGAAAACGTAAGATGGAGCCAGAAGGCAGCTCTGGTTCTCCAACACCAAGCTTGGGCCCACTCTCGAGTACCGAGAAGTCTGAGTATATCGTCCCGATGCATTTGAAGACTATGCTCGTCAAGTACCTCACGCAATTCATCAGCGTCCTACCAGAACGCTATCCGGTGCCCAGCGTGAGGTTGAGGGAGCTTCATTCACAGACTCCACAAATACCCTTGCCTCCGAATGAGATGTGCAAGAAAGCCATCGGCCTCTTTCACGATCTACTCTCCCCTGAATACTGGTCTGACCTGGACGTCGACTTGTTCCCAAGGACGTCAGAGGTGATACTTGCATCTGATAAAACTGACAAGGGTGATGAGAAGACGGCAACAAGTATCGTGAATACCCTGCAGATCTTGCGTGTGGTGCTTAACATGAAGTCCAATGAGTGGGTCGTCTCACAGTTGCCTTTGATACAGAGACTACTGGAGAAGCCAAGCCGTATGGACGTCCCGGAGATCCAAGACTGCCTGCACACCAGCAATAAGGAACTTGACGGTGGTCGTGTCATACGACCTATGATGGCACGAATCCTCGAAGCACTGCCTGAAGAGACTAGAGAGGAAGATGACATGGAGGTCGACACACCAGCCAAGGACTTTATGAACTTCATCTCCTCGGTAGCAACTGCAACGATGGGCGACAGCAATCTGGTGGCGAGCATAACCATCTTCGAGACCCTGGCGCGGGTCAAGCCTAAGGAAATCGAGACTCACATTCCACAAATTATGCGTTCGCTGTCGACGAAGCAAGCTAAGGATCAAGTCGCGCCACCTGTAGTCCCTGGCTTGCAGCCGGGAATGCGGCCAGGCGAGGCTCCGCCAGGTGTACTTGATGAGCGAGAAATGGAGTTATCTACACAAATCATCCTGAAGAGCATCTGGATTATTTCATCGAGGCTGGCTACGTTAGGCGATCAGCGGCGACCCTTCCTAAGTGTTTTGGCATCGCTCGTCGAGCGATCACAAAATACTAAGCTCTGCGAG
>JAABUP010007767.1_pt1 | contig 14110 bp, 8 predicted proteins | sample 5559201 | NCBI WGS metagenome assembly JAABUP01 (sample SAMN10711887, study PRJNA513373) | rock metagenome | isolation source: Antarctica rocks | place: Antarctica | reverse complement strand
CAGATGTCTCACAAATGACTTTTCTTTCTGTTTTAATGCTTTTAAGATACAAGTTGCTCTCTCTCTTGATTCTGAGTTGTTGTACACATTCTGAAGTTGATTGATCAGCTCTTCAATGATTGTGTGATTTGAGGCTTCATTTGACTTAATACAGACCACAATTCAAGATGTGACTTGACTTAAAGTCAATTCTTTCAGCTGACTGTGTATGTATCAGAACTGCACACTGACATTGTTGTCTGACATGTTTACATTCAATTTAGCAACAATTTGTTGTAGTCAAGGTCTGAATTTCACTCTTTTTTTCTTCAAATTTAAATGAGTCAGAAAGACGCTACTTTGAGTGTTAATTCACACTTATTGCTGCAATGAGCTGCTTTAAAGTGAGACTGTTTGTACAATTGACTGATTCTTAAGAAGAAGATAATGTTGCAACAGCTGATGTAGTTAATGTGAGGTTGTCTCAATTCATCACAAAGATGTAAAGAAGATTCATACAAGCCTTCATGTTCTGCATGTTTTCTTTTATATGACTCTTTATGCTGTGTAGTTCTGTCATAAGTATTTGAGCTCAAGAAGAAATCTTATCAGCAATGATCTTCACTTCATCTGTCATAGAGGTTTCTGCACTCATTCTGCACTGATTTCAACAATCATACAGCAAGGTCTTTAATGTAGGTTAAATTTAAATGAGAATAGTATTTTAATGTCACAGGTTTGCAATGAGACTGATGCTCAATTGATAATTTCTAAATACAAGAAGAATACTATGAAGAAAAAAAGAAAAGCTTCATACAAAGACAAGAAGGTAAGTGCTTTAGTCTTAAAGTCTTAGTCAGTAACTAGATCATAAGACCTTTAGTATGAGTTCAACTTATAACAGTAATAACAGTGAAGAAAATAACTGTTAACATTTAATTAAGGGTTTTAATGAGTCATTTTATCTATTAAAAGAATTGAAGAATGACTGCTATATAAATATCAGCATGATGAATAGATAATGTTAATGTAAAATTAAATGTCATTAACATATAACAGAAGAGCAATTTAAATGTAACTTATTATTATTATTAAGAAAAAGAACACTATGCTAATAAATATATTAAGACAGTCAGTAACTTTAACAATACTTAATTGATCTCAGCTACTTAGTTAAAAAAAAGAATGCTCAGTTAAAATTTTTACATCAATACAGTAAAGAGTGAAAGTAAAAATGAGATCAAGTTTTGTTCTGAATGAGACAGTTACACTGAAGTTAAAAAAGATTTCAGTATAAGTTTTATTGAACACTAAAACAAAATTGAATATAATTAGTAAGTGTTTTACTGTTATAAATAAGATAACATATATTAATATAAAACTGCTCTATTTTATTCTTTTTAATAATCAATACAAATATTGCTATAACACTTATTTGATAAAATATTATCTTAAGAATAATTAAGAATAAGAGTAAGATTATGAGTATATCTTCTATACTTTAAATAAAGATAAATCTTTATATAAGCTGCTTTATAATCTATTTAAAACAGAGCTTAAGATTTTACAGAAGTATTAAATGATGTTTTAATAAAAGATTAAATAAAGTATTTTATCAGTTTTACAGATACTTCAGACTTATTTACTTTAAAGAAGAATAATAATCTATATTTATGTGTTAATTATAGAGAATTGAATTGAATTACTATAAAAAATCATTATTTCTTATCACTAATAAATGAAACACTGAACTAATTAAGTGATGTTAAGATCTTCATTAAACTAAATCTTAAGAATGTATATTATTAAATATAGATTCATTAAAGTGATAAGTGAAAGACTGCATTTTATATAAGATATAATCATTTTAAATATTTAATAATGTCATTCAATTTAATCAATGCTTCAGCAATCTTTCAGATTTATATTAACTGTGCTTTTATAAAGCTTATAAACTCTCTTTATATGTATTATTTAAATAACATTTTAATATATTCTTAAATATAAAAGAAACATAAATAACATGTATGCTGTACTGAAGTGACTACATCATTTTAAGCTTTTTATTAACTTAAAGAAATGTGTCTTTTTCATAGATAAAGTGAAGTTTCTTAACTTTATCATTTTAATTAATGATATAATAATGAATTTGTAATAAGTAGAAATCATTAAGAATTAACTGATTTTAAAAGACTTTTAAGAAATTTAAATCTTTTTAAGATTCACAAACTTCTATTAGCACTTTATTAAAGCTTACTTATAAATAATAAGTTCTTTTATCAATCTATTAAAGAGAAGTAAAGATAAAAAGAAGACAGAATCATTTAAATAACTCAGTAACACTGAGACAGTGTTTTACTGACTTAAAGAAGCATTTACAATAACATTTATACTTATTCACTTTAATTTAAAGCTGAAGAATTAAATTGAGATTGATGTATTTAAATATGTAATAATAAGAATTTACACTCAGCTTTAAATAACAAAGTTGTAACACTCTATTATATATTTATTGCAGAAGCTGCTCTCAGTTAAAGATCACTATAAAATACATAATCTTAAACTTCTGATTATTATTAAAGTATTAAAGTAATAACATCATTATGTAAAGAAAAGTAAACACTCTGTAAAGATTTTAACAGATCATAATAATCTTTATAATTTTATAAATGTAAAAGTGTTAAATAAAAGATAAATACAATGAGCAGTAAAGCTTACTGTCTTTAATTTTATAATCAATCATTAAACTAATTATTAAATCAAGTTAAGTTAACTTTAAAGCTTTTTTTCAATCTGTTTAAACTTAGTACAGATTAAGTAAGTTCCTTAGCTAAAACCTGATCTGAACTCTGAGTTAAATCAGGTTTTGTTAAGAAAATCTGTCATTAACTGAAAGAAATTAAATTACTAGAAAAATTGCTAGAATTTAAAGAAACTAGCTGAATTCAGCTAGTTAGACTAAACTGTTATTAAGAAAGTTGTCAAAGTCAGAACTAGAACATGCCTATAAAGCGGTCTTGATAGAAGTGACTAAGCGTCACTAAGCAAGCACACATATATATGAGATGCTGATGCTTTGCTCACTTGATTTCTTAAAGATTAGTTTTATAATTAATAGAAATCATTACTGTCATTATATCATTTAATAGTTTGTACAGTGTTGTGTTTCACATTGTCATATATCTATTTCAGTATTCTTCTCATCTTAATTAAATCTGAGAGCTTACAATTCTAATCTCTTTACTCACTATAATTGATGATTCATTACATATCATTAAACAGATATGAAGTCAACAACCTTAAAGTGACAGCAATACACATAGTGATGCTGATTCATTACAAAACTCTGCTGCTTCTGATGTGCAATCTTTTATGAAATGACAGAAGACTAAAGACTTAATGTTAACACTGAAAGACATAAACACTGACTTATAACAGACAGAGCAAGAAAGAGATTTACTTTTAAAGAAATATTGTCTTGCATTAATGCAGTGAGAAGTTCAGACACTACAATGTTTAAATGATGAAGAGATGTCAGAGAATAATTCTTCTGATTCAGAAGATGATGACAATTCTTTCATAATAAAGTAAACTTACTCTTTAACATTCATTAAGTGACAAGCAAAGAATCATATAAGTTCTCAGCTGATAAAAAGAAATCTATGTTCTGAGTGTTTGAGTATCTATACTGAAAAGTCTGTATAAGAGCATCTTAATTTCATTTACAGCACTGAGACAGTGTTTTGTCTGACATTTGAGAATTTCTCAACAGATAAGTTAAAGATTCTGTATGTTATGCAGTTTTTAATTGAAGAACTCAAAGATGTCTGATATCATCATTAAAAGATGATGTCTTTAAAGAATATCTCATAAAAATATTTTATGATCTATCTGCTAAATCTAGTTAAGAATTCTGTTAATTGTCAGCTACACAACACTTAAGCATATACTGAGACTATGTAAAAGTCAGATCAGACAGTTCACACTTTTACAGCATATCTCAGTACTTTAAAAGCTCAATTATCATTCTATAATGAAGATCAGCTAGTGATGCACTTTTTTTTATCAAATTATGTTCTGAACTTAAAAAGGCATTATTCAATTATTAAAATCTTTCAACAAAAAGAAAAAGCTTAATGACACTGACTGCTCAATTAAAAAACAACTTGTGAGAATTAAATGTAACAACAGTAAAGAGAATCACTGTCAGTGTTCAGTCAGAAATCTCAGTGAGTTGTTGTATTTATTAAAAGAATTGAAGAATAACTGTTATATAAACATCAGCACAGTAAATAGATAATGTTTATGCAAAATCAAATGCAATCAACACATAACAGAAGAGCAATTCAGATGTGACTTGTTATTGTTGTTAAGAAAAAGAACACTATGCTAGTGAATGTACTAAAGCAGTCAGCAACTTTAACAATACTTGACTGATCTCAGTTATGTAGTTAAAAAAAGAAAACACTCAGTTAAAGCCTTTATGTCAACACAGTAAAGAATGTAAGTAGAAATGAGATTAAGTCTTGTTCTGAAAGAGACAGTTACATTAAAGTCAAAAAAGACTTCAGTTTAAGCCTTATTGAACACTGAAACTGAATTCAATGTGATTAGTCAGTGTTTCACTGTCATAAATAAGATGACACATATTAATACAAAGCTGTCTTTCTCTGTTCTTCTTAACAGTCAACACAGATATTGCTACAGCACTTATCTGATGAAATATTATCTTAAGAATAGTTAAAGACAAGAACAAGATTGTGAGCACATCTTCTATGCTTTGAACAAAGATGATTTAGAGTTAGTTTTAAATCTCTCAGTTTTGAAAAAAAAACAAATAAGAATTCTGACACTTCAGTATTGAGAACTTATAAGTAAATCTGAAAGATGATTCAAAAATGTTTAAACAAATAAATTAAGATGAGTCTGCTATCTGTGCTCTGTTATGAACAGATTTTAATACATTGTTAGTATGTCTGCAAGATGTCAGCTCATCACTGATGATATCTTTTAATTATGCTGAGTATTCAGATGTATTTTCAAAAGAAGAAGCAGAACATCTTTCTACTCATGCACAGCATGATCATGCTATTAAAATCAATAAAGATAAACCTTCATATGAATTACTCTGAGACAGAGCTTAAGATTCTACAAAAGTATTTAAATGACATTTTAATAAAGAATTGAATACAGCATTCTGTCAGTTCTGCAAACACTTCAGTCTTATTTGCTTTAAAGAAGAATAATGATCTATGTTTATATGTCAATTATAGAGAGTTGAATCAGATTACTGTAAAAAATCATCATTCTTTATCACTAATAAGTGAGACACTGAATTGATTAAGTGATGCTAAGATCTTCATCAAACTGAATTTTAAGAATACATATCACTGAACACAGATTCATTAAGATGACAAGTGAAAGACTGTGTTTCACACAAGATACAGTCATTTTAAATATCTGATAATGTTATTTGATTTAGTCAATGCTTCAGCAACCTTTCAAACCTATATCAATTGTGTTCTTACAGAACTTATAAACTCTCTTTATGTGATCTATTTAAATGACATTTTAATATATTCTCAAACACAGAAGACACACAAGTGACATGTATGTTCTGTGCTGAAGTGACTACATCATTTTAAGCTCTTTATTAATTTAAAGAAATGTGTCTTCTTCACAGATAAAGTGAAGTTTCTTGACTTTATCATTTTAAGCAAAAATGTAATAATGAATCTATAATGAGTAGAAATCATTAAGAATTGACTGACTTCAAAAAGCTTTTAGAAATTTAAATCTTTTTAAGATTCACAAACTTCTATCAACACTTCATTGAAGCTTACTTGCAAATAATGAGTTCTTTTATCAATCTATTAAAGAAAAGTAAAAATGAAAAAAAAACAGGATCATTTGAATGACTCAGTGATGCTGAAATAGTGTTTTGTTAACTTAAGAAAGCATTTACAACAGCATTCATACTGATTTACTTCAATTCAAAGCAGAAGAATTGAGTTAAGACTGATGTGTTTAAATATGCAATAGCAAAGATTTACACTCAGCTTTAAACATCAGAGCTATGACACTCTGTTACATACTCATTGCAGAAGCTGCTCTCAGCTGAAGATTATTATAAAATACATGATCTTGTGTTGAGAAAATGACTGTTCATCTTGTTTCTAGATAATGACAATAAACTTACAACAAGGATGATTATGAGAGTTATATGCACAATGATATGCTCACTGAACTGATAAAGAAGATAAAGTAGTAATCTAGACAAGAAGAGCCTATCTGAAACTGTTCAAAACAAGTACTGTCTGAAGAACTGAAACTGTCTGTGAAGTGTGTATGGTTGATCATCTATGTCTATTCATCTTGTGAAGTTTTCAATTTAGTCTTTTCTTTTGCCTCTTCTTATTATTTGTTTCTTTTGTCTTCACAACACTTGAACTTTTAATTATTGTTAAAGCATTTAAGCAATAACATCACTATTTAAAGAAAAGTAGACACTCTGTGAAGATCTTAACAGATCATAATAATCTTTGTGATTTTATAAATGTGAAAGTGTTGTGAAAACAGAAAGGGTGTATGATGAGAGAAAGCAAAGAAGAGCTAAATTGAAAAACTTCATCATATAGAAAGGGGGGGATCATACACTTCACACAGCAGTTTTTCAGTTAGACAGACAGTACTTGTTTCAGACAGTTCAGTTAGGCCCTTTTTGTCTAGAATACTACTTTGTCTTCTTTATCAGATCAGTGAGCACATCATTGTGCAAATAACTTTTATAATCATTCTTGTTGTGAGTCTATTGCCATTATCTAGAAACAAGACAAACAGTCATTTTCTTAACAACTGACAATCACAGAACAATACAACACCACAAGCAGACAGGATTTGAAGTGAGCATCTTATTTAACCTTAAAAAGCCACTACCTGAATAAGATTTATTAAGGAGGAAATTGGTATTTCCCGAAATGAAAAAGCAATAAGAGCTACTTCAGAAGGTGAAAATGAAGCAAATATACTGATGTCATCATGCTTTAGAAAAGACAGAATCCTCATATCAGTATCAGTTTTCATTATTACAATCCCTCTTGTGACAGCAACAGCTTACTATCATTGTACTTGTTCAGTTCATTTTATACATACAACACAGTTTCAACTACATGTCAGATTCTCAAAAATCTTCTTCTTCTTCTTTGAACAAGTCAATTAAGAGCACACCTTCAAGTTCTTTAGTCATGCAGCAACTCATTATCTATATGTTTATTTCTACTTTTGAATCAACAGAAGCCTCACATTTTGATGACATGAATGCCACAAACTTTTTAAAGACATGAGAGAATATCTGTCAAGATCATAACCTTATTGAGAAGCTCATGATGCAGCACTTGTCATTATATTGTAAGGATCTTATTGACAAGCATATCAAATTCCTGTCAGAATATAAGAGCAGAAATTGAGAGCAACTCAAAGAACGCCTGCAGAAAGACTATATACAGCAAGATATCAAGCAATGATACTATTTGCGTGCATATCTCAAGCAATACAAGCAATTCTTCAGCAAGGAAGACCTTTGTACTTATTGCCTTCAATATTGCGTCATATTGAGTCATCTGATTGCAAAACAAGAACTTGATAACTATACTGTGTGCTTATGGTTTCTGAAAGAATTGCTGAAGAAGAAGCAGGCAAAGGTAGTTAGGCAGGTCGGAATAAAGACGTCAGTTTCAGACACATTTTGTCTAAATGCCGCTTTGAAGACAGCAAAGCAGATGTGTGAAGAGAAGAAGAGTCTGAATGTGTTGTGTGATAATAACAATAGCATGAAAACTCTGCAGAAGTTGATAAATCAGCAGTGAGAAGAAACAACAGTGATTAATAAGAGAGCATTCACTATGCGTATCAGACCTACTATCATGCCTGAGCTTAATATTGATGAGTTGGTCACAAAGTTTCAGAACTTGACATTGCTATTGTAAGCTAAGCTTGATCGCTGTGAGCATTTGATAAACAAAGTCATGACAACAGCTGTTCATTCTGCTTCTCTCAAGTTATATCAATTATATTTGCCACAAAGCTACCCTTCACAATTATATTCATTATTGATGAATTATAAATGTAATGTGACATCAATACAGACAAACCAGCAAGAAACATGAGACAGAACTTCAGAACAGAAAAGTGATTGTAATGTCTGTCAGTTTTGCACTGAATGGGGCCATCATCAAAGAATATGTTCACATCTTCTGAAGTTGATTGAGGCAGAAAAGGTACATCTGAATGAGAGATTGTGTATTGTTTGAGGCTCATCAGACAGAGACAATACCCTTATGTCATTAGATTCCTCAATGCAGCAATTGAATTCTGTGCAGTTGTTACTGAAGAAAAAAGAAAAATGAAACAAGACTCAGGCTGATCATCATGAAGTGAACTTAATTGAATTACAATGCAATTCTGACAGTGATTTAGAAGAGAATGATCTATTCTCTACATTTGAATATCAAGTTCTGAGTGCAGATAGTTCTGATCTGATGACAGCGTCACAGAAAAGTCAGAACAAACAATCACAAGAATGTTCTTGTGAAATTCTAGAGCAGAAGACAAAGATCACAAAGCAGTGAGCTCAGAAGAAACAGAACCTTTCTACATCAAAAATTCTATGCTCTGACAAATGATGAACTTCACAAGTTGTGATCTTTGAGGCGCAACACAATGAATTAAATATGAACAAAGATAGCAATGAGACAATGAATGAGGATAAAGAAGGCAGCAGGTCAACAGTTAGATTTCTTGAGTCAGAGAGCGTTGATAAAGCTTGCAATGCTTTGAGTGTATCTAAGATCAAGAATGTGAAGTTAGTGAATGTTCTTCAGCAGATGACAGAGCAGAATCTTACTTAAGTTGTGCAGAAGATGCTTTGAGCTGTGGTGTCAGACATAACTGTTAAGAACATATTGACATTGAAACTGATGGCGCATAAGCTAATGTTTAAATTAAACAAATCAGACATTATATTCAAGATTTCAGAGACTGAGAAGATCAACATCAACAGTCTTCAGACATTTCTGTTATTCAATGTTCTCTACTCATTCATCAGTTCAAAAGCAATTGTGAAGGTTGAAGAAGGTCAAGTATCAGCATTGATTGACATTGATGCAGAAGTGAACCTTGTCAAAGAATGCATTCTTCAGAAACTCAATGTCTTTTATACAGTAGATGGCTGTTTACAATTGATTGACATCAATGATCAGAAGACTGTGCTTCATGACATTTGTGAGAATGTTGAGATTTGAATTGACTCAATAGAAGTATTGCAATTCTTGCTAATTGTAGAGAAAGTGAGTCAGCTCATGATTCTTGACATGTCATATCAAGCAGCAACATCAATGATGACATGATCAGATCTGTTCAGCATAGTGAATATTGAAATCAGCAGCTCACACAATGATAGAAAAGTGAAGTTTCAGGCTGTCAGAAGAGGCTTAAAGATCAAATTCTTGTTACATTTGTTTTCAGAGACTGAATTCAAGAAGGGAAAAGACTAATGAGCAACAAGACTGACATTGTTTCTCATCATTGTCAGTCAGAATATCGAAATTTAAGTTTTAGAGTTGCTGTCACGGCAGTACAGAATTTGCCGGCGCTAGTAGAACAAACTCACAGGTCTGAACCTACAAGTTTGTCACAGTCACAAAACAATCACACAGTCAATCAGACAGTCAGAAATCACAGTTTAGACAATATAGCACTTATATTTTGACTGACTACTTCAGTTATAGACAGGTGTGCACATTTATCAAGACAATGAGACTCAGAATTTGATGTTTTCTGCAGTCAGACCCATGCTGCATACAAATGCAAGACAAACAAAGTTCAGTCAGTAGATCAAGCAGATCTCAGCAGAGAATGTTCAATTTATGTAATAAACTGAAAAGAGAAGATCCTCAAGAAAAGACTAGTATTGATTTTGTGACAAGAATCAAATCTAGATTTATATGATCATTTGATTACCTCAAAGTTTTCTGACATCAAGTGAGACATTAGAATGACTTCTGAAAATGTTGTAAATCTAAAGATTGAATCACAATTGACATCAACTGAGCAAGAAATCCTGATGATAGTGTTATTCAATTGAAAAAGTGCATTGTCATGACATTTCAGCCATCTCAGAAGATTACAATCAGAAGTTGTTCTGTCTCAGAAGATTCAGACAATATCACATAAGACATGACAGATTTCTGAATTTTAAGTACTAAGAGCATTAAAAGAAGAACTCATTAACATGCTGAAGAAGTGGCTAGATTCTGACATTCTTGAATCATGTCAAGAGCCATATTGAAACCCATGGTTTCTTGTTTGAAAATTGCAGAAAGAAAAATACCGTTTAATCAATGCTGTCATGCATATTAACAAGGTCACAATTAAAGACGTTAATATTTCTTCAAATATCAAGCAGTTTGTAAAAGAGTTCATTGACTTACAAGCTGTCAGTTTTGTGAATATGCAGTCTGAATACAATCAGATCAAATTAAACAAGAGAAGTTGTGACATAATGGGTTTTATGACAGTGCTTAATCTTCTTTGACATTGCACTTTTATTCAAGAAGAAATCAATTTTGTTGCTCAATTCTGCAGAGCTATGATTCAGATCCTTGAAGACCTGATTTTTAATGTTTGTTGCATGTTTTTAAACAATATTGCTGTGAAAGAGCCTCAAACTGATTATAACAGTGAGGAGGTTCTGATGAAAGTTCATCAATATATTTTAAAGGCAATACAGAATCTAAACAAGGTCTTGATCAATATTGAATGCACAGACAGAAGTGTGTCTGATGAGAAGTCACAATATATCATGAAACAACTCAAGATAGTAGAATTTGTCTGCAGACCAAATGGGCGTTCTTCTGTGGTCAACAAAGTTTTAAAGATTGTGCAATGAAGGCCGTGTCAAAATCTAAAAGAAGCTCATGCCTTTATTGGTCTTTGTGTTTACTATTGACTATGAATAAATTGATTTGCCATTATCTCATCATCAATATATAATCTGTTCAAGAAAAACATTGTCTTTCTCTGAATGTCAGAACAACAACAGACCATGAATAAACTGAAGATTCTTCTTTCAACTAAGCTGATAATACAGCAACTAGATTATGATTCAGATGCAAAAGATATAATATTGACTGTGAATTTAAGTAAGAAAGAATGAGGGTCCTGTCTGATGCAGAAAGTGAAGAATGGTTGATGTTGTCATGTCTGTCAATATGATAATGATGTTTGAACAAATGCAAAATCAAGGTATGACACAGGCAAACAAGAATGTTGCAAGCTGCTGAAAGCACTTAAGAAAGTCTGTGCATATTTATATGAAGTGTTCTTCATTGTCAAACTCAATGCTCAGACACTAGTTTCTCAGTTGAACAGAAGTGCTGTTGATATCTTTGATGCTCTCATTAACTGCTGAATAGTCTGAATTCAATTGTTTGATTTTGACATTCTGCATGTTTCTGACAAGAAGCATCAAGCTTCAAACACATTATCACAACACTCACAGGCAGAAGATGAGACTGATTTTGACAATAGCGATATAGAAGACTTTCTGAATTCACAACTATTTTACTTGAGTGTGCAAGCCTATCTTGTCAGCACAGAACATGTCACAGATCAGAAATTGAAGCTAATTATCACTTCTGTTCTGAATCCTGAGTCTGAATACTTCAAGGATCAAATAGCCATGGCTACATATCTTGTTACACTTCAACATTTCATCAACATGCAAGGCAAGAAATTCACAAAGTTCAAGATGAAGGCTCTGAAGCATATTGTTCAAGACATGAAGTTGTTTTGTCACAGCAGCAAGAATATGAGAATTCATAGAGTTGTCAACAAAGAAGAGAATCAGGCAGAGATTATTCAACACTTACATGATCATTCTGAACATAAGAGTGTGAAATTCACATATCAGTGAGTGTCATTGTTATATTGATGTACAAAACTTTACAGCATAATCAAGACACATTGTCAAATTTATGAGAAATGTCAATGATGTGCAAAGGCATTACATAATGACACAATCTTTTTGACATTTACTAGTGCCTTATTTAAGAAGATTGCTGTGGATGTGATCAAGATGCCGTTGTCTCAGAACAAACACTACCTTGTTATAGCACAGAATGATTTCTCTGACTGGGTTGAAGAATGAGCATTAACACATGCAACATCAGTGACAGTTTCAAGGTTTTTATGAGAGAACGTCATAACAAGACATGATGTGTTTGACAAACTTATCTGTGACAAAGAATCAGAAAACAAGATGTGAGTCAAGATGCTGACAGAGCTATATGAAATTGATCAAATAGTTGTCTCAGCATATAATTCTGAAGCAAACGGCATGGTAAAACGTGAACATAAGCCTCTAATTAACACATTATCTAAGATGATTGCAGAAGAGCCTGACAAATGATCAGATCTTTTGACATTGATATTATGAGCAAATCAAACAACTATCAAAAGAAGCACTGACTGAACACCTTATGAGATTCTTTATAAATATGCCTGTATTCTGACAATTAAAGCACGCATTTCAACATGAAGCACTTTGATCTGAAAGAAAGTAAGAATGCGTTCAAACTTGCTGACAATTTAAGCAGAACAACTACTTCATCATGATATGAATCTTGAAGAGACAGCAGCATGAATACAGCAAATGCGTCAGAGCAGCAAAGAACATATGAACAATGCTAGACATGCTGTGAATTGAGACTATAAGGTTGAAGACATGGTATTGCTTTATAATAGCTGATATAAGAATGATAACACAGCAGTGCAGAAGCTTGAGTTCTGATGGCTGAGGCCATATAAGGTCATCAAGGCAAATCCTAGAAAAGAAAACTATGTCTTAGCAGAACTTGACGGCGTCAAAAAGGCTGATACAGTGTCAGAATTCAGACTAAAACCATATGTTCTTTGTCATCCCACCGTCAATTATGAGTATAATTGATGTCTTGATGCATATTTTGAAAGTGACAGCTCAGACTTCAATCTAGATGACAATGATGCACATGAGCAAATACTCACACTGCTTGTCAAGAGACAAACTCAGAAAGCTGAAGATGACACTGCATATGCTAGCTCAAACTGACCTTCTGTCATAAAGCAAACATTTCTTTGTAATTTCCTTAAGTATCACGACTCTTTCTTTTCTACTGTCATTCATTCTTTTGAATGCAATTATCAACAGTCATTCTTCTATCTCATACTCAAGATCTTCTTGCATACTTCAGTGAGACTTACATTGCTTCTCTGAACACAGTTGATCTCAGCAACCTGAACTGTCAATCTCTTTTGTCACAAACATCATCACATCATGATGTCAAATTCACATGCAACTTCTTTATTGTGTGAACACAATTTTCAAAAATGAGAGGGGGAAGAGCAGAAAAGTGAATTTTCTAATTATCATAAATGAGAAAGTGAATTTTAGCTATTGATTGTCGTTTCTATTGTTGTCTTGAGACTCATACATGTCTGTCAGCATCTCTTCTTCTTCATCTTCTTTATTTTCTTCAGAAATCTTCAGTTTCAGTTCAATGATCAAAACAAGACTTTATTATTCATTCTTTCTAAGCACAATGAGAATAAAATCATCATGTTGAGATCATCACAGAGAATCACTAGATTGCAGACCTGTGAGATCATTTGTCAGTATTCACAGTCATCAGCAGCATCACTCACATCAGAAGCATTGAATGTGTCACAATCTTTAGTCACAACAGGATTGCAGCAAGATGTTTGTCTTTAAAAAGAACAGAACTTTGACACATCAGTGACAGCACTAGTCTACATTAAATCACTATCTTTACAAGATCAATATTCTCTTTTAGAAGAGCTGAATATCACTCTCAATCAATTTCAAGTGAGCGTCCTTGACATACAGAGCAACATAATAAACTATCTTCAACAAGAGAAACTCTGAAGGCGTTATATGAATGAAAGAACGTTCTTGAAGGCATGAGATGATACAATTGAAAAGATCAAAAAGCACTGATCACAACAAGATAAGATTAAAATGACAGTAATTATTATCTGACAGTACTGAGATGATCATGTTTGAAAGAGATACCTGGTC
>JAABUP010007766.1_pt1 | contig 14111 bp, 16 predicted proteins | sample 5559201 | NCBI WGS metagenome assembly JAABUP01 (sample SAMN10711887, study PRJNA513373) | rock metagenome | isolation source: Antarctica rocks | place: Antarctica | reverse complement strand
GCTATAGTCAGTAGGTTTGGGTCATTTCTTTCCAAAGTACCACATGTGCAGTTGGCTTGAAGCTGAGTACACAGTCTGCAAAAGTTGCCAATCTGCTCATGACTGATCAGTGTCGGTTTTGTCAGTCTAAGATGTGCAGTAGAATGCTAAATTGCCTATGAGTCAGTGGTCAGTTTTGTCAGATCAGAACATACATGCCATGTGACAGTTGCAGCTCATATTTGCAGGCGTGCAATGACTTACTTGCCCTGAGGTACGATTAGTCGAGCTGCAAGTCATTTAGTTGCCATCACAGGTGCGATTAGTCGAGCTGCAATGCGTTTAGTTGTCATCTGCGTGGATTAGAGCCCTCAACAGTTTTAGTGACCTGCTAAAGCAATTAGTTGGCTGCTGCAACACTATTCCTGATTAGATTGGATTAGCGAACACTATTTGACCCCTTTTATTTGTTGTGATACTGGGAAATGCAAACATTACATATGCCTAGAGCTGTACAACTATTCCCCCTCAAAGCACGCTCGTCCTCGAACTGGCGACCTGAGAATTTCTCATGTCCTGTGCGCCAACCGGCAAGGTTAAAGCGACCAGCTTCAGAATCCGAAACCAATTGTAACAACAGGGTACGGCCGTTGTCGTCATGGGAATTACAGAGCATATATGCGCATCCCAGACGTTACAGAGCCCTATTGAAAGTTGTTGCATTGCTTCAAATTTGGGACCATGTATCATCATGAGACAGGCACTTATCCAATGGGGTTGTGCAAGAAACCTGTATGCAAATGCCAAAGTGATCACGCAGTGCATTTCCTTGATATATTGGATCTCAGATACACGTCCCAAAGGTTGCACTGATTTGTAGAGTCCATGCAGTGCATTTGTGTGAGGATGCACATAATCAGATTAGATACTGTGCTCAATACCGATACAAGAATGGCACATGCTTGCAACAGACGCACACAGGGCCTTGCGGCGGCCCGGCGGTGGCTGTACTTAGTGCTGTAGTTGGGGGGGGGGAGTCTTGCTGCTTGTCTGCTCAGTTCTACAATTTTCACGTTTGTGAGTATTACAGATACAGTGTAGTTGCTGGCGAGTTCTTGTCTTCGCTTTTCAGATTGCTGAAACGGCTTGCTGCACACCACCAGGATCGGGGTCTGCGCGGCTACCGCGCTGGCTAGCTCACGCAGCACCCCGTCTGGTGATGAGGCCACCAAGATCATACTATGATAACAATGAAGGTTAAAAATGTTGCTGTAGTGAAAAGCATAGTGCACTTTAAAGCGCAAGTGCAAGTTTGACAGTTTTGAAGTTGTGGAAGCACGGTTGGAGGTGTTGTGCGCTGTGGGCGCTTTGCTTTCTGGGCCATGTCGCTCTTGGAGTCTATGCCATTGCGCATGCGCAGTGTGTTGTCAGCAATGCAGGTGTCGAACATTCTTCACAAAGCAAGAGTCCTCCTTCCTGTGGCATAAGCACCAACAGGTTCACGATGCAAAAGGCTATTACAGATTGATAACACCATTTCTGCCGATCCATTCAATGCGTGGCATCACAACATCACGTGTAGAAGTGGCAACAATCATGACCACACAGCTTGGCATCGCAGCACGACACAGATGTGGTGTTGCATCGCATGAGCTCTATTCAATAGTGCTCTATTCAACAGCGCTCTATTTTGCGCTCATTGCGCTGCTGCTGACTGAAGTGACTCAGGTATAGGGCTTAACGCTGCTGCATAGCATGCACAGATATGGAGAAACTACTCAGGATGAACTCCCTGTACTCTTGACCCCATTCCTGACGCCGCTGCTGCACTTGAGGGTCATGCAACAGCGCTTGCAAGTGCTCCCTGTCCAGCTCTGGAGGTTGCTGCAGCTTCAGGATCTCCAGGGAGGGCAACATGGCCATCACCTCCAGCTGGCCATAGGCTATCATCTGCACATTCTTGGCCGAGGTCAATCAGCCAAAGCTGCGGGGTCCATTTCTGAGCAACTCAGAGCAGCCACCCACATCAGTGCATACCACGCACAAGCCGGACAGACCAGCCTCCAATATAGACACAGGCAGCCCTTCCGTCACAGAGCTCTGCAAGCAACAGCAGCAGCGGGTTGACGTGTCTGGACATGCTCACTGGCCAAACAGGTAAATAATATGTAAAGTGGGATCTAGGCATGAACAGGAGCAAACAAGTCCTTATGCAGCAAAAGCAAGTGACAGTCCACACGTGTGGGAGATACACCCAGCCAGTTGGTAATATTTTTGTGGGCTTGCCCAATCCCTTGATCTTCACATTGTCTTGCAGGTTCAACTCCACTATCAGCTCCTCACACATTTTGCAATACTTTGCATCATGCGTCTTGCTGCCGTAAACTAGCAGTTGGTAGTCTGCAACACGATGTCCATGGTGACAATTGACAAGTATAGGTGAGGTGGGCACAGCAGATTGTGAGGCAGTCAGCCACCAACAAACAGGGCAATATAGGCAATATCAAGAATACTTGTGGCTTGCAAAGCCACTTGACAGGGACTTGTCTGATGACTGTGCCTGACAGACACAGCAAACTTCATTGCACTTAGTACTCTACATTTCAGCAAGCATGTACAACAGGAAGTAAGCGCCTGTGGTGACAGCTGCTCTCATCAGAAACCCCATACTGGGATATGATGACCTTTGCAGCTTTGATAGCTGTCACAATGTCCTTGGCGCCATACACGTGACTCAGCAGGACCGCTGTTGGCCGACTGTATTCATTTTTGGGAACAACCGGGTACTGTATGCCAGCAGCAATTACAGGTTGAATTCATTGAATGTTGAGTATCAGCACTGGACCTTTGTTCAGCTGAAGGTGTGTCAGCTTGATTGCAGCAACGAGGGCCATGGACTTCTTTAAAGCTGTACAGCGTTCAAGGTAGCCAGTATGTCAGTATCTGTACAAAGGCTAGTGTGACCCAGCTGCATTGCAATTGTTGGTAGCATAGCAGGTGTGGATACCTTTCAGTACCAAGGCACATGACATGAACACCAGCCAAGGTAATCAATGGTCACAGGCTGTCAAGCTCCCAATGACAGCAACATGACACTATGGTGCTTACAAGTCCCAATGGCTTACACAAGCACATCTGCGTCTTCACACTATGCGCACTTTTCACTTTCAGCACACTGACCTTTGTGACATCCAGGCCGTTCAGCACAGGCAGAATGCCTTCTGCTGGCCGGCCAAGCCACATCTCCCAGCCCACATTAAATGTTGCACAGCATGGCACCACCAGGTCTGCAAACTTGTACAAAACGCAAGCTGAGGCGCGATGCAGCCGTGCCAGGGCTTCCTGGGTCAAATGAGGTATGTTGGGCTCAGAGCTGTCTGACCACAGTAGTCGCTCACGCATGTACACACAGTGGTCCCAGATGACCAGGGCCTTCTGGTCCTGGCGCTTACACACCAGCCCACCCAGAGCCTGCCATCAAGCCTCACTCTCATTGACATGTCTTATCAACAATGGTGGTCATTGTAATGTGCGCTGGCGGCTGTTGCATCTCCTGGGATTAGTTGCACTATGGTAAAGGCTGACAGAGTGCAGGGTGAGATGCTTGACAGAATTGAGGTCAGGTCTGGGCACATCATGTCAGACATTTGCATGCAACATTGTGCTTGCAATGGTTGCAAGCTGCCGTACACAAGCATAAAGCAATTGGTTGATGAAGGGACATGCAGCCAGACTCATGGGGATGCAGTTACCTAGATTCTGCATACATATCAAAGCAGGATGAGCAGAAATAGGTTTGATGGGCCATGCACATGTTGTGGTCCTCAAGCAGTCCTCAAGGCGGTGACCTACCACAAACCTGGGTTCCATGATGTGACGCATGGCAGACTTGGGTTTGGCGTGGTGCTGGCATGGTCAAAGCCTTTAGGTAGTGCTGCATCATGTCATATGTGCCTTTCAAGTCAGCAAAGCTGGCTGCACGTCCGACCGACATGTGCGACATGGCTTGCAGAGCGCTCATGAACATCGTCGACACCTATAACCTTTCCAAAATGGTGTGAAATGAAGGAGCAGATATGACCCTGGAATCTCCACAGCAAAGCCCTGAGTGCCAGTCAATTCACAGAATTGTCAACTCCAGCAGAGCAAGGGTTGATTCACCCGCTTCTCCAAATCAAACCATGCAGGCATAAACCTGTTCTGTATCTGGACTTGCTGAAACATTGAGCAGCGCACGTAACAAAGCTTTGCAGCCATGCAAACAGCGCATGTACAGCATTTAACTTTTTGCAAAGGTGAGTCTCTGATTAGCAGCAGCAGCAGCACAGCGTCGTTGCTCAAGTCAGCTCGAGAGGTGCCATTCAGCATAGATGCGACGCTACGCCCTACCAGTGAAGAAGCCCAGGTGCTCTCCCAATCAACGCGTATGAAGTAGTTGTGAAATTCCACCATGGCATCAGCAAAGGCGTGCATGTCTGCCGAAGACATGTGAGCTGGCTTGAGCATGACCATGAGGAGCACTTCAAGTGCCGGCTTGAGGTGCTGCACAATGTTGCTTGCAGTGGTTCTGGACCTCTGGCGAGCAAGCTCCTGGCAAGCCACATGACTCAGTGTTCCTTGGGCCAGGGTCTCACTCTGACTATCCCACATGATCAGCAGATTGACACTGTCCAGGTTTTCATGAGCAACATATGCAGGCACGACCTGTAGCACAGACAGACACCAAGGTCAATGCTGTCAAGCACTATTTGCCTGGCAGCCCTGCTTTAGTGCATTTGAATGGGGAGGCGGGGAGAGGCATCCAAGCTTGTTTACTTATGTCAAATAATACAGCATGCAGCATTGGCCTGAAACTGGACTCTTCTAGTTGACATTTGCATGATTGACCTTATTCTGTCCCTGGCAATGCCCACACAACAGTCATGCATGCCATATGGACTCACTTTATGAAATCCAAGACGTGACAATGTGAGTAAATTGGAGTGAGCCGATAGTGTCCTGCTGTGCAGGGATGCCTACCTTCTTGTAGTCATTTCCAATCTCAGCATTGACCCTCCACGTGACGTCACTGACATAGTCCGGAACCAGCTCCCGACAGGTTGCCACACCACCTCCATCCATTGGCGATGTCCCGGTATCCAGGCCCAACACATTTAGCTTGCCCAAATCTGAGCATACAAACTTTGTATTACAAAGCAAAATGGTTGCACTTCATAGATTGCTGATCACATCAGCTCTGCAGCTATACAACAAGCTATGGAAGTTTATTTATTTCCACAGTTGATGTGTTGACTTTGACCTGTGCATACTGAGCTGGTCCTGACGAGCTTATACATATGTGATGAATGAATGAGACATTGAGTGGTGGTGTACCTGATGGCCGCGCCACTGGCAGGACCAATGCACTTGAGGCCACACCATTGAGGTTTTGAGGGCCTTGCATAGCTATAGCTGTTGCCAGGAACAGTGTTGAGCGCTGCCAGGAAGTGCACGCTGTGCGCCAGCTGGCTGAAGGTGGCCGGCAGCTGCAGCATGTTGCTCCCAATGGCAGCCTGCACACCAGAGTGATTGGTCAGGAGGCACGTGTGCTGACTGACATCATTGGATGCCGCCTTTGGGGTACAGGTAAGAGGATCAGATGTGTAACAGCGGCTAAAACCTGCTGTAGCCTTGGCAGACCAAGTAGGGATGCCAAAAGGGCGAGCATGCTGACAATCAAGCCTAGCTTCAGGTCACACACACATGCATTAAAAACATTAAAATGGGTTGTGCCTGTAAAAGGGTCATTGTGCTGTTCTTTGGGAGAAAGCCATGCAATGGCAAAAACAGGTGTCAATAGGGCAAGTGAACTTTGGTATGCTAGGGTTTCAACAATCCTCCTTGCTGTTGAACAACAGAAGAACACCAGTCTGTAGAATACACGCACAATTCTGTGCGCCTGCTGCAGTACTGTTTGAACTTCTACAGCCTCTGTGCATCCTCAGGTCATGTTTATTCTTCGCAGCTGCACCTTTGCCCAGACTGCACATGAGCTTAAGCTGTGTTGCATGCATGGTTGTCGGCCTTGGGAGATTATCCAATTAGAGCTTACCTACAATCTAGCACTCTCACAAGAAGAGCTAGACTGCAGTTGCACTTCACAGATATGCAGTAGTGCAATTTATTTACTGACAGAACATTCGTCATTGCAATGGCGTGCCGACTGCACCATGGTGAAGTGAGCATTCAGAACGGTGACAGCTTACCTGCAAAGCATCAATGTTACCCTTGATCATGTCCTCACAATGCGCCTGAGAGAAGCTGGCCACAGAGGAGCAGTAGTGCCTGAGAAGAGGCTCACGCATGAGGAGTGCTTCATCCATCATGGTTGCCGTCACCCCATCCAGCTGTGGCAACGCACTCAGTTGCTTTTGGCCGTAAGCAGCTGCAACACAAACGCACTTGCTGACTTTTTAAGGGCTTGCCAGGCCATCATGTTACAAAATAGCAGAGCCCAAACAGCATTCAACACAAGTTTGCCACTGATCTCTCTGTCAGCACCTTGACGAAGCATTACAACGCCCACTTGCTGTCAATAAATTGATGGGACAGCAGGAGCTACTGAACCCAATGTTAGCGTCAGTATATCAACAGACTGCCTGCAAACTTCACTTCTGGATGTAGCTAGTCACAAAATGCTTGCTTCACGTCAGTTGTATGGTACTTTGGACTTGACTCAAGTGATAGTGCAACTCACCAGCCTCGCTCTCAATATGCAGTAAGCTGCACAACCAGCGCTGGAAAGCTGCTATCTTTTGTTCCAAGTAGGCTCGGTGAGATTGGCGCACCCTGGGCTTGAGGTGTTGCTGCAGAGCTGGCAGGCCCTGATTCCAGACCCACCACAGGAACAGGCGCGACAGGCCTGTATCCCTGTGCCCCAGCTGTGTCAGACTGACTGACTCCGCAGGTCCAGTCAACCTGCAAGCACGACACTCAATGAGCTGATGTACCTGGTCTACTGGGGGCCAATCCCATTGAGCATCACACCCTGGCAATGCTGACTCTATTGGCAGTACTGTCTGGACTTTGGCCACTGATGCGCTTACACAGTTTCCAAGCAGATGCATATGCACGTACTGCACAGCCAAATGCAGTGGCGTAGAGGCAAAGGCATGGCGATCAGTTAAGCCATGCAGTGAGCAGCACAAGTGACTTTCTGAGAATGTGGCATGTTGATTGAAAGCGCGCAAGCTTACCTGCAGTTGCGTGGAAGGTATGGCGCCTCTTGCCAAACAGATGGGCTGTATGGCAATACTTGCAGCACATTCTGTAACTCCCTCGGCATATGTCTTGACCGCCAACTGTCTGATTCTGTGGCTTTGTGAAAGCACTGCAGGACATCCTGGATGCACAAGGTACAAGACATTACTGAAAGCTTGGATGAAGCTGTGAAGTAGTCTGGCCTTGTAGACCGTCACTGGATTGTTGCAAGAGTACTATCTGAACAGACCACTATGCCTTTTGCAAGACAACAGCAAAAGACAAGATACGTCTAGAGATAGCCAAAATGACGTCCTGTGCATGCTTGTGTGCCCACACATGTCAGTTGTGCTCATGTGCAAACACAGTCATGCCTATGTGCAAATACAGTCTAGTCAGGCTGCACAAGATGGCAAGGAGAGGCACCTTGGACTCAGAGGGCCAGAGGTACTGATAGTGCTCAAGGGAGCATGGCAAAGGGTTACATAGCAGCTTCCAGCTCGCAAAAATGTTGTCACGCTCTGTGACAAAGACTTGCAAAGGCACCAGTGACGGAGCCACCTTACTCACTCCTGCTGCACTTGACGCATCCTGCAGATGCAGACGTCAACGCCCCATCATGAGCGTGATATTGTCGCACACTGCAAATGTTTGCTTGCCAGCAATGCAATTTATCGGGCTGAGACAATGAGGCACATATATGCACAGGTGGGGCTACAGGAGATCTAGACAATGACAGCAGTCCTAGACAAAGCCCTGCCACAGCAGCATTCCCTGGTCTGCATGCTGCTGGATACCCTGCACATCACTAAGCGCAGAGACCTTTTTACATTGACGTTGCACTATCGCACCCACTCTGGCTCTGGAGTATTGAGGCCCACGCTTCACATATTGCAACCTTTGACATGACAAGACATGTAACCCATGTAGAAGTGATACATGTTTGCGCAGCATGCATAAATGCCCTGCCAGCTGCATTCATATATGCCAGCATGTCTACCTGCCCTTCTTGTACATATCCCTCACGTGCCAGCAAAGTTAGATCTAAGTCACAGTGCAGCATTGCCAGCTCCGACATGATGTATCTGCATCATTGCAACATACGCATGCTTGTGATTGGCGCAAAAGACATGCTGACCTGAACATGATACAGAATCTCTATGGAGTACTTGCCCTCCAGCACATCCAATATGTCATCTGCAGCAGACTCCACACTTTCAGTGCCAGGCTGATGTTTCTGCACCAGTGAGCTGCCGCTGTGGCTGCTTCCTGTGGGGGGCAATCAGGCAAAGACTTGAAAGACACCTGGGCTGTTGTACAGGCTCCTGGCCCGCCCACCTTCATGTCTTGCACAACACTAGTGGAGTCATAGCTTGTGACAATCACAGCCTCCTGAGCACATCATCGCATCAGCGTCATGCAACAATGGATCCACACATGCAGTAACAGGTGGCTGCAGGCATGCAACAGGCAATTTGGCCTTGTACAACACATTGACAGCACTAATTGACAAGGCAGGAGCGCTGCTGCTGCTTGTAGGATTAACTGTCACAACAGCAGCAAACCAGCAATTTGAGGTGCACTGGCTGTAAAGTGCTGGCAGTCTTTTGTGGGCAGCAGAGCTGTGAGGTCGCCCATGGCCAACACTCACATGGAACTGGGTGAGCACATCCTGGGCATGCTCTAGGCTGCTGATGCCTGTCCATGTGAAGCACTGCCGGGGAACAGACTCCTCCGAGTGCTGTACTTCCACAAGGAACAGGTGTGCGTTACAGCATTAAACTGCCAGATTGGAAGCCACGCCAGCATGTGCTCTGGCCAGTTGCTGGCGCTGAGTCTGGCCAGGCAGGCGAGCAAGCAAGGCTCTCAGGAAGCCTAAATGGGTGCTGCCAGAAGACCTGACCATAAAGGCTGTGCAGGCAGTGATAGCGTCTCCAACTTCGGGTGTAGTCATGCTTGGTGTTGTCCAGCACAGCACTGCAAGCAACAAAGCATCAAATCAATGATGTCTATGAGAAGGCAATCAGTCATGCGATCAGGCCCATACTGCTTGTCATGAGACTGCCATAAAGACACATGTGCATGCATGTCTTCAATGACCCAAAGCACATTGTGGGGCCGCAACTGCCCTAGAATAGCGTCAAGGCTTGGAGTTGTTCACGAAGGGACACCTCCATGGACTTGATAGCATTCATGGCAAAAACAAATGTTGTGACTAGTCATGGTGTAGCATCATGTAGCCGAGCGGGAAGATATACCTGTCTGACAGTCAGCCAAGTATTCTGAGTCAGTCAGCAGGTCAGTGAAATCCCTGGTGGGCTGGGCCAAGGCGCCTTCACAGTCAGGGAGGCAGATGTGGTTGTAAAAAATGCCCTGCCTCTGGATCGCAATGATCTCCTGCAGCTGGCTGTTGTTGCCATAGCAGGCAATGGCTGAGACTGGTGCATCCCTGGCAACCATCAACCACTGCCACAAGCCATCAAAGTCCCACAAGACAGCATGGCACAGAAACAGATGTACTGCCTGCAACACCATTGATGTGATCAGCATGTGTTACTCAGCTTGTGGGCATGACCAGTCTCAGCAGACACTGCAGCCATGGGACAGCATCTCGCAGAACCATACGTGCCACATGCAGCACCATCACCGTGACAAGTACATGTCTCAATCAGCTTACGGGCACAGCTACTGCAAGGCCAGCTGCTTACTCTGGACAGTGCAGCTATCAGCTGCAGAAGAGATAGCATGGCAAACATGGGCGCCCTCAGCAGCTTGTTCCAGGAAGGTGTATGCCCCTGCCTGCTCATGATGTATGCAGCCTCCTGCATACCGGAGGCCACGTCGCCCATGACTGCTATCCATGACAGGCGCACAGCAGCATGAGCCACACACACACAATGGACGACAGCAAGCCCATAGCTGCCGGTGGTAGCTCAGAATGTGTTGATGGCTGACCATCAGGCAGATCAATAAGCAAGGCCGTGTCTCCTGACAGGCTGCCACTGCCAGCGGCCAGGCTACAAATTTGGTGGCAGGCCTGGTCGCAGACTGTGACTGCCATGCCGGCTGCAAGGTATGCACGCATCAACAGGATGTACAAGTATGTGTCAGCTGATTCAGAAGGAGAATTGCCAGGGAAGCTGGCTGTGCTGCCAGTACTGAACAAGTCAGCTGAATAGGCAGTGTCAGACAAATGCACACAATCAGCAAATGGCTAGCTGACAGTTTTGCCTAAGTTGACAATCTCCATAGCAGTCAAGAGAGGGCTGCATACAGCGTGGCATCTGTCTGCCAGCTGCTGTGCCATGCTGTGTAGAGCCTATGGTACACTGGAGGCCGCTGATGCTGCTGCTGAGCTGCTGCAGGACCTCCTTGCAGCCTTGCCATTTTGCTCATGTGCCATGTAAAGTGGACTGGTTGTGCTGCTGCCAATCTGGTTGCCTGTGCTGGGTACCTCAGGTGCAGTGAGAGGCGCAAGTGGATGACTAGCTTCATCCTGTTTGTGAGCACTGACTGCCAGTTGAGCCAATCCAGCAGCAGAGCCCAGAAGCATGCAGCGGGTGATGCTGGGTAGCCAGCGCCAGGCATCTCCCAAAACACTTCTGTCCATGTCCTCCATCACATCAAAATCCTGCACTAGGCACAGTGAGCTTGCCTACAGCAACCAACTCAGTGCAGCAAGCTTTGAGTCATACTGTCTTTCTAGTCATGCTCCAAGCATAATGCATAGTGCATTTCAGGACAATTGTTTTAGATGCTTGCTGCAGAACCTTGACAAAAGCAGAGAGATGTTACCTGAGCTTGTAATTACTAGTCATGACATGCAAACAAGTTTGGGCTCAATGTCACAGCAGTTATGCAAAGTTTGTGCAAGTCACATGAGGTCATGCTTGCTTGGGATGACCTCAGCAGCATGCCATTGAGACAACATCAGATTACCTTGTTTTTGTCTTGACCCCACACAGCTGGCACGGCGCCCGACTGCCGGATCAAAGCAGAAATTACACAAAGCGGAGTGTCCTGCACCTACAAAATGGCAAACAGACAAGTTTTGCAGGACACAACAGCAAGAGGACAAGCTTGCATAGACACGCTGAACAGACAACTGCACCCTACACAAGCAGGCAGGCTCTCAGGCAGGCAGTTTGCACACACAGTCGGTGCAAGATACTGCAAATTAGCTGAGGAATTGCTCACTCACTGCCTGTTAGGCGCGTAGTGCATAGTGTTTGGTTGTGCTTGGTAGCGTGCCATGCATTGTGGAGGCAAGGACCCAAAATTGCAAGGCAAGCCAGATAAAGCAGCTTGCTGGAAAACATGCTGGACTACGTCAAATAGAGATGCAAGTGCCATAACTGCATGCCAGCAGTGCCTACAGCAACGTACCAGATAACAGAACTGGTCAACAGTATATAATGTTATAATGTTATACATGCTGACACATGAACGATGTGATGCATGCAATAAAGCAATGTACACCACCATGTGTGTCTGGCTGACCAGCTGCACACCTGCAACAGCTAGTAGCGCACAGCCATTAACACGTGCAACAGCTTATAGCTTAGTGCAGAGTCATTGGCAGTGCAAGCTCTTACCAGGCCATGCAAAACGGGTGCAGGCAAGCTGTTCAGCTCATCGCAGAGTCTGGCAGGGAGCAGCCCTGCTGGGTTCAGGCTACGCTCCCACTGACAGGCATTCAGTACTGCTTGATGCACACCATGTGCGCACAGGTGGAGTGCACGTCATGCAGCATGTTGTAAAAAGTCCAGGAACCAGAAATTCCAACTAAATCCATGAGCACATCTGCACATCTAGAAGCTGGAATAGGGCAGTGTAACAACTAGAAGCGACAGATCTTGCATCTGTGCCTGCATGTAACACGTGCAGCATTGCATGCAGGGACAGATTTTACATAAACATAGGCCTACATCTGGTCAGTCTAGACAGGTTTCACATCTGCTTTAGCTACCAAGGTTTTCTGGGCTGTAATTGCAGTCCAGATGCAACATCTGATCTTGTGTACCTTCTCTTCACCACTTCAACACTTCAGCACCGTGCTTAAGTGGCATCAATATTGCCTAACGCCATTGAGGTTGCTGTTGACACATGTACATTTGCACGTCCCCCTGTGATGTTACGGTGTCATTGTCCAGAAGCAATTAGTCTGACCATCAGCAAAAAGATCGTACGCTACTGTACGATAGTCAATCACATGCTGGTGAGTGTGATATATTCAAGCTGAAGTTTGCAACAACCACCAGGCAGTTAGGAGGATAAGACTTGCTAGCAGCAGCACGTAGGCCCGTGATGATAAGACTGTCTTGTCACAAGCACCACTCATGAGCGATAGGAAGCTGCAGACTCTGCCCAGTGACGTGGGCACTCCTGCTAAGCTCATTGATCTGACTGGTTCAAACCAGGACCAGAGCTTCCTGGTCTGCAGGGCAGGGAGCTTGCAAGGACTTCAATGAATTACAAATCACCTTATCACTGACTGCAAATGTTGTGGCTGTGTTGCTCCCGTATCTGCTGTTGGCCTTACATCAGCAGCAGGTGCAATGTGCACAGCTCTGCTATGCAACCTAGACCACTCACAGTCAGAATGTGGTGACGCAGACAGTGCTGCATCTGGCGAGTCAAAGCACCATTGGCCCCTCACGTGTCATACAAGCTCCTTTTGATTGAGACAACGAGCGGAATAAGACCCAGGTTGCTCCTTTTTAGTGACATAGTGCAGCCAAGACACATTTTCAACATGAGGGTTGAGGTGAGGCGATGTCAGGGGGAGGAGCAGAAAACCTGAACATTAATGGCCGAAGCAGTTGTGCCTGGATTATCCATGACCCATTTTTGCCTTGATGCTATGCTGCTGAAACAATTTTGCCGTCTGAAGTCTGAAGTACGGTGACTGCCTTGGGCTGGTCAGGTGGTCATGTCTGCAAGTCTGTCTCTGACGCTTGTTTTGGCAGAGTGCTGTATGGCTGAGACGCATAAGGCTGACTATACAAGCTGTTTCATTTATGCAAAAAGGCGTGAAGTGGGCCCCAAAGCCAGTAGCAATGGTGGCCTGCATGTTGCGCACTGCACTGATTGAGTAGCTGCATGATGAAAGCTGTCGCTGACTGCTTTACACCTCCAGCCTGGGATATTGAGAACATCGCGGCATACGCGTACATTACTTGGCTGGCAATCAGTGGTACATCCCTGGTTAATTGCTGCTTGAGCTCTCAGACTGCTTTGACATCTTGACTCCACTTGGTGAGACAGTATTGCAGCCTTGGTCGTACATTTTTACAACTTGCTTGGAGCACCATGCATGGCACAAGTACAGGCCAGAAAATTCACCTTCCATTTGATTGGTATGTGTGTTCTGCCTGTCCACTGCCAGACTGTACATAAATGCAAGAACTGTGTCCAACACCACAAGTGCTCGCTATGGTCGTTTATATTCTGAGAGTGCGCAATAGGTGCTGGGGTTGTCATCAGGCGGGGGACCTGCAAGCTGATCCCTGTCAAGTATATCCACTGCGAGGACATTTTGACAACGAAGCTTGCCAGTGCAGTTGTAATGCAGCAAGTGCTGGGCATGGGCACTGCAGAACTGGACACAAAACTGGCAACAGCTGTAGAGGATGATTGCTTCTTTGGCTTGGTTCACAAGAACACGTTTGGCATGGGTTGACGGCCAAGTGTGGCCAACTTTGGTTGGATGTTTGCCTTAAAAAATCTTTTACGCCTTTCGGCGTTCCCGGGTGCAAGCCCGAAACAACCCTGGTACCGGAGACCGGGGTGGCCGCTGCGCAGCATATATATAGTTTCCAGGCAAAGCCTGTACCTACTTGACCCGCCGTCAGCTCATATACCAAGTTCCGAAAAACCGGGAATTGAACTGC
>JAABUP010007763.1_pt1 | contig 14116 bp, 19 predicted proteins | sample 5559201 | NCBI WGS metagenome assembly JAABUP01 (sample SAMN10711887, study PRJNA513373) | rock metagenome | isolation source: Antarctica rocks | place: Antarctica | reverse complement strand
TGCGAGAGCGCACGCGCCTGCCCCGGCCGCGCCGCAGCGCCTCCACTGCGGCCGCTGCAGCAGCCGGGCAGGCACAGCCCAGCAACTGACATAGTAGCGATGGATTTTCCTTGGCATAGTAGGGCATCGCTCAGCCCTGCCGGGATGACAAGCGCGCCTCGCGCAGCTGGTGTCATGGCGCCAGTTGGAGCGGCGCTGTGCTCGGCTGAGCACCAAGGTTGCTGCCTAGCTCACGCACAGGGACACATGTCAGTGTGGACTGCCTGCGCTGCAGGGCCGGCAATCGCGCGCGCCGCGCAGGTGTGCGGCGAGGCGGGCGCGACGGTGCGCGCGCGCACCGAGTCGGGCCGCGACGCGCTGTTCCGCGCGGGCGCGGAGGCCGCCGTGTCGGCCGCCATGGACGCGGCCACCTCGCGCCTGGCCGGCGCGGCGCCCGCGCGCTTCGTCACCGGGCTCGCGCGCGACCTGGGTGCGCGCGCCGGGGCGCCGGGAGCTGCGCCGCACCTGCTCATGCACGCACCCTCTGGGCTGCCACCTTGCTTTGCGCATGGGCGACAGAAGTCCACCTGCGCACTGTCCAACTCGGGTGTTGCATGCTGCTGAGGAGGGCACTGATCACATGTGGGCGGATGCTGATGTCGCGCACAGACGCACAGTCAAGTAGGACAGCGTGTTACTTTTTGCTGGATTTCTCTTCCCAGCACGCATGGAGAGCACAGGTTACCTCGCGGCAACAAGCACGCTCACTCAGGGATCTGTCTTGGCTGCGCAGACGTGCCGCAGCAGCGCGCGGCCGCGGTGACGCTGGGCGTGGTGGCGGGGCGCGCGCGCGGGGCGCTGGTGGATGCCTGCGCAGCCTATCGCGCGCGCGACAGCCAGGCGCGCGCCTGGGCACTGCGTCGTGCAAATGCGCACCTCCCTCGAATCCAGGCGCGGGGTATCGCCTGGTTTTGGGTGGCGGGTGTTGCTCACATCCGGGCGCCGTGTCCAGGCGTGCGGCACAGCGCCTTCACGCGCGGGCGCGGCAGGATAGGGTGTATGGTAGGGACGCCCGCAGACATGACGGGGCGGGGGCGCGGCCGCGCGCGCGCAGGAGGCAGTGTTCCAGCTGCTGCGGCTGGCGGGCCTGCTGGACGCGCTGCCGCTGCCGCCCGGCAGCGCGCAGGCCGAGATGGTGGCCGCGGGGCTGTCCCAGCGCGCCACGCTGCCGGAGCGCGAGGCGCGCCGCCCTGCAAAGCACCCCTTAAGCCCACAAATAACCCTGGGCTAGCCTTGCTGTGCGTGAGGATGTGCATGCCAGGAGGTGTGCATGCCAGGAGCGCTGCGCTTGGCTGGAGCACAACAGTCATGGTGCGCGTCTGCGCACTGTGCTGCATGCGCCAGCATTGTGGGCGCGAAGGCCGCGCATGGGGCTGCTGAGGCGTGTGGGTTCAGGAACAACGGCAGCTTGCTAGGCAGCTTGCCAGGTCGGCACGGGAATAGGCGGGCCCGGCACACCCGCGTACGTCTGCACCGGCTGATTGGTGGGCGGGGAGAGCAGGCCCGATAGAGGGCGGGGCGCTGTTGGCAGGGGCAAGCCAATGCACAGAGTGTGCTTGGTTGCTTGTGACGTGATTGAGAACATACAGAGGTATAGGGTAGGGTGCTGCGTGTGCGCCAGGCCATATTCCTGACGTACGGGAAGATGGAGCCGCGGACGGCCGACCGCGTGGCCGAGCTGCTGAGCTTCGACCCGGCGCTGGTCATGCCGCAGCTGCGCGCGCACGCGGCGCCCGCCCCGGTGCCGGCCGGCGGCAGCGGCAGCGCCGCCGGCGCCCCCGGCGGCCAGCCAGCGGGCGGAGCGCGCGCAGCTGAGGCTGAGCAGCCGGCAGCAGGCCCGGCGGAGCAGGCGTAGGCTGACAGGCACCATGCGCTCGTCGGTTTCAGGCTAGCTGTGCAGCTGCTGCGCTGCATGGCACTGCGAGGTGCAGGATGGTGGTGGAGCGATTCAACTTGTGCTGTGGCGTGAGGATGGGCCGTGTAACATGGCTCATATTAGACCAGGCATTGCAAGGGTCTGCTGAGCAGGAACCTTGGTGCATGCATGCTAACCCAGCTGCACCTCTGCAATTTGCGAGCTTGTTACAGCCAAGCTCAGTGTCAGTAACAGTGTGCCTTTCTTTCTCAGCAACAGGTACATTTTGACAGATTTCAATCAATGCACCCTACACTGGTGAAGCCCTGCAGGTTGCATGTCCATGACAAGTCACACGGGGCGGGCGATGCAGCGTGAATTCAAAAAAGCTATCAACCAAGCTTGCCAAAGAGTCAGCACTTTCTGTGTCTGCCAGCCCAGCATGATGGCCATGCTGTGCCACACAAGATAAGGGTATACCCTATCCCTAACCAGCCTGTTATGTATGACCTCCAAACAGGGCTGATGCGCGTCAAGGCGTACTGCAGTGCGCGCAGGCGCGTGGTCGGTAGAGCCTTGCTAGCATTGCGGTGCTGGTATGTCATGGCTGCTCAGCAGCCTGTGGCATGGCTTCCGTCGCTATCAGCATTGCACGGCCGCATGCCGGTCAGTGGGCTGCTGGCTGGCTTTAGGGCGGTCCTCTAGCGGCGGCGGCGGCCGGTGGGCTTCAGGGCAGGGTTGTTTTGACGAGCAGTCAGGAAGAAGAATACTGGCACACGTGCAGCGTGAGCGCGAAAGCAAGCATCGGCACGCAGCACCTCAGATCTCGAACAAGCCTGTCAAGATGATGAAGGTTGTGAGCCTTGCCCTGGTGCTCTGCGCGTGCAGCATCACTGATGCGGCTCGTTACATCACGCTTGGCTCCCAGCATGAGACCGCATGGAGCAAGCCCTTCTTCTGCCACGACTTGGAGTGCCCGAAGTTCAGGAACTTGACGCACGAGGGCGACCTGTTCGAGACGAGGGAGTACGCGCCAGGCGCGCGCCAGCATCAGCAGACAAACAGCAAGCCTCTTCAAGCGCAGCACTTGGACTTCCTTCACTACAGGCCCGAGTAGCTTGCCAAGAGCTGCGGCACTGTTATCCCTTGCACTCAGGCACATGCCACATCAGTGATGGTTATCTTGGACGCAGCTCCGGGGCTTTGTGCAGCGCTGCCCGTAGCAGCTGACGCGAATAAGACTGCCTGCCTGCGTGTGCGCTCCTGCATGAGGGATATGCTGACGCAATAGCGCCCCGTCACAGTGTGCTGTCCTTTGTGTGTCCTGAGGTGTGCCGCGCGGCGCAGCCACCTACTACTACTACAACCAGACGGGCCTCACCTTCGTGGCAGCGTATGCCAAGGCTGACGTCCAGCTGCTGAGGTGAGGGCGGCCCGTATTGAGCACTGCAGCGCCCCAAGTTATCAACACTGGCCTGTGTCCCAGTCTGTAGCTGGAGAAAGGTGTGCACGTCAGTACAAACTCAGCGTGCAGCAACCAAGGCTCTGTTCACTGTGGCCAGGTACACGGCGGGCGCCAACCTGAAGGGCATCAAGATCCCCCGCTCGACGCCCGCCATCGTGCGCTTCAAGCCCACGAGCGAGGAGTACGACGGTGCCGAGCGGGACTACATCGTCGCCTACTACCTGCCCAAGGCCGTGGAGGTGTGCTTTGAGCGGACATAAGTTGGTCAGCGGGAACCTAGTGGCACAGAAGCGTGCGATGTGTGCCATCCTGTTTGCAGCCCAGCACTGCTGCTTCTTACACAAAGATGTGGTTTGTCGTGCATATTCAGTGGCACTGTACACATAAAACGGAAGTAACTCGCACCGAACATCATGACAAACCACCTGTTTGTATACACGAGGTAACAATGCTGAGCTGCTAACAAGAGTTAATGCCAGATTTGGTTGTATGCGCTGCAAGGTGCTGGGCAGCAACGCATGCGAGAGGACCGCGGGGTGTGCATCGCAGTTTCGATGGTTGGCCATAGGCATGCATATGGGTGCACAAGCATGGGTACGGTGTCTGACGTATGGGCCTTGCTAACTTGATTGAACGTAGTGCTAGGGCTTGCCATTGCTGCATGCAACACAGCTTGTATGCATGCAAAAAAAGAGCAGCATGAATTGCAGCCGCATGCGGACCTTGACCATTTATACCGCCTTGTGGTCATACTGTGATGGGGCCGGGCCAGGACGACCCGCCGCGCCCGGAGAACGAGAACATCAAGATCGTGGAGGCGCCGCGCTCGGTCGCATACGTCGCCTCGTTCGGCGGCTTTGGCGTGGAGTCCAACATCCTGAGCAACGCCAAGGAGCTGCGCGCCAAGCTGAGCGCCGCGGGCGTCAGCTTCGACGTGCGCCCCCAACCGCACTGTGCCGCCTTGCGTCAAGGTTTCTGATGCATGTAGTGCTTGCAATGCTCTGGCATTGGCTCTCAGGTCGCCAGCCACAGAGAGTGCTTGCCAGCCACAGAGAGAGTTTGCTTAGGTGCGGCCCATGGTGCTGCCTGTCCTGCTCCAGCACGCCACCAACCTCTCCTGGCGTGCTGGCTTTGTGGCTACTTACAAAGTCAGCTCGGCTGCATGGCAGGACTCTAAGTTCTTCTTCAACCTGTACGATGCGCCCGCCAAGCTGATCAACAGGTACAACGAGGTCGCCTTCAAGGCCACCTGAGGGGCGCCGCCCTGCAGAGTCCTGCTGAGCCTGTCCTGCTGAGTGCAGCACGCTAGGTGCTTTTGTCTTTATCACTGTGTTTCTTGGGGCTTGTTGCAAGCTATAATATGGTTTGCTACATTGCACTGTAAGTCACCCTTGCCTGCGTCTCGGACATCCTGCTTTATTTGCTAACGTAATGCCGGCTCTAAACTGAATACCATATTCAGCGGCGGACAGGCGTGCGAGCGCAAAGGCCGCAACACACCCAGAATCAGGGGGCCCTCAGTCACACATGCAAGCAGCAAGCACCACGGCCGCCTCTCACGTTATTCGTTTTCGGATCAGAGCATCTCAACCTGCATGCTGCACCAGGCACGCCCGCGCATGGTGCGCAGAAGCCCTCAGGACTCATTGTCCAGCAGACAAGACTGGGAAGCCATGCATGGCCATCCTGTCGCTGGGCACCTTCCTGTGGGACGCTCCCCTTCGATGAGTACTTCGCTCACCGCCCAGGCACCCTGGCCTGACATGCACCCCTGTCCGCATAAGTAGTGCAGACCGCGCCCAAGCAACAAAAGAAAAGAAACATGGACACGGTTATCCCGCAGGCAAAAGGTTGACCGCCCGCGCTATGCCACACGGCCAGCTCTGGACGGACGTCAACCAGGCAGACCAGCGGCCCAACGAAGCAGCCTGGTGTCCCCCGGCGTCCGTGCAGGCACGTGCCATGCGCGTGGACCGGCCACATCCTGCAAGTTCATTCCTCACGAGGCACTAGGGGCGGGCTGCACATGCGCGCTCACACACACGCGCGCGCGCGCCGTCTCACGAGCTTGCCACTGTATGGGCATGGGGTCAGGTCATGGTCATGAACTCGGCGCCGTCGGGCGCCTCCACGCCGTTGGAGAACAGGCAGGTGCCGGCGCCGACGAGCGCGCGCGCGGGCACGTTGGCCGCCCAGCCGGCGGTCTCGCTGAAGCCGGAGCGGCTGGCGATGAGCCGGCTCATGCGGCTGAGCGTCCACCAGTCGGCGAACGTCTTCAGGTGCTCGCTCGCGTTGCTCTTCTTGCTGTGCTCCAGGTGCGTGATCGCGCCCGTGCTCACCACGACGTGCACGCCCACCGGCGCCATGGCCTTGATGAAGGCCCGCTGCGCCTGGGGGCTGTCGGTGGTCAGGAACACGCTGCAGTTGCCCTCGCAGCTGGTGCCGACGCACGTGCGCAGCGCCTCGCGCACGAAGCAGTCCACGGTCTCCTCCATCGTGACGCCTGCGGCGCGGCGCGGCGGCGCGCGCTCGGCCGGCGCTTTGAGCAGGTCTCCTCGCATTGAAGACCGCTGTCAGCCATCGTTGTGCTCACGCGTCTGTGGTTACGGACTCGCTGTGTTGATCATGGCATGGAGGTGAAGCAGGGCGCAACCAGGTGGCTCCTCACGTCCCAAACTAGGCTGCGGTGGCACAACAAAACACAGATCTGCAGGAGTCCCCAAAGGCAACCGCACAGCTTTGCACAAGCACATCTTGAAGCTTGCACAACGAGCCAGGTGCCAGACGCTCTCGACAGCAACGGCGGCTTGCCCGACGCGGCGGCGCAGGGGGTCCGATGCGGCCATAGGGTGAGGCTTGGGTAGGAGTCAGATTTGCTGTGCGCGGGCGGCGGCGCGCTCACCGCGGTAGCGCATGGGGTCGTTCCAGTCGCCGCCGCCGATGCGCATCTGCACGCCGATCTTCAGCGGCGAGCTCGCGAGCCTGCTCAGCGTCTCGTCGGCCAGCGCGACCATCTCGCGCGTCGGCTTGGAGAAGAAGAGGTGCATGACGACCTCGAACATCTGCGCGCGCGCGCGCCCGCTCACGCTCGCTGCATGCGCAGAGCCTGCGCCGCCCCTCTGGGATGCCCGCTCAGCCCCGCCGAGCTGCGCCCATGCACCCTGTCCAGCGCCTGGCGCGCTCCAGCGCACGGCTGTGCAGGCAGGCGCCTGCGGCAGCCGCGCTATTCGGCCTTTCGGCCGGGCCGCCGCTGCGCTCGCCGGCTGGGGCAGGGGCCAAGGCGTGGGAGCGGGGCTGCGCATCTGCCGGCAGGACAGGGGCGCGGCAGCGTCAGAAGGGCAGGGCCAGGAGGGTCCAGAGTGCCGAGCTGGGTGCGCCTCCCAACTGGGGCGGGGAGACCGGCGGACTTAACGGGCCCTGAAAGCCGGGCGCGGGCCGCGCCTGGCGCTTGCTGAGCGTCTGCAGGCCGTAGCGCTCGGCCGCGGGCCACAGGTGCGCGTTGAGGATGAGGTGGTTCCACAGCGCGCCGTTCCAGCGCACGTTGACCACGTCGTTGCCGGCCCACAGCGCGTCAAAGTCCAGGCTGCGCAGGTAGCTGAGCGCCTTGTTGTTCATGTGGATGTCGACGAAGCCGAAGTTGGTCGCGTTGGCAGCCGCGATGCGCACGCCGGGCACGTCCGGCGGCACCGTGTCCAGCACGAACGCCGTGCGCAGCGGCACCTGCGCGCCGCGGAGCAGCTCTAGACAGGCTCCTCTGCTGCTGCGCCAGCCCGCCATGTCACGCTGCACGCGGCGCCAGGGCCCGCGCGCCCCCGCCCCGCCGAGAGCAGGAGCATGTGGGAGTTACAGAGTGCGCGCGAGCACCGGGCGCGCCCGGCGGGGCCGCACCGGCTCCTCCCAGTCCACCATGAACTCCGAGTCCGTCAGCAGCGCCAGGACGAAGGTGCTGACCAGGCCTTTGAGCCGGTCGCCCAGCCCGCCGCACAGCTGCGCCTTGTTGCAGGTGTAGATCAGCACGCGCGGGCGCTGCTGCAGCATAATCAGCCGGCTGCGGTAGCTGCCATACACCGCCGCTGCGCGCTGCTGCATGTGCTGGTTGCGGACGTGGCGCGGCGCAGAGTGCAGGCGCAGCCGGTCGAGGCACAGGCCGCCGCCGGCCAGCGCCAGGGCCAGCAGCAGCGTGAGCGCGCCGCGGGCGCCGCGGCGGCTCATCGGGCGCCCTCCCTCCCCAGGTGGGGAGCTTCAGCTATCGCGGTTCCAGCATCAGCGCGACTGCATGGTTTGGGTATCACAGTGTGCTCGGCTGCTGTGAGCCATCTGTGTAAAGGGGGACCATGCGGGCCTGGGATCCTCGCGGCGATCGACTTCGACGACTGCTCTTTGCTCTTTGAATCTGCCCTACAGTCAAAAAACTTAAAAACCTGCTGTGCTGTCCTCGGCGAGTTTGCCTGCAGCGCGTTCGCAGACCGCAGACACGATCAGGCGCGCCTGGTGGTGCAGATGGCCGCAACCACGGGGGCGGCCAGGGCGGGGGCCAAGCCTGACGATGTCGCGCTGCTCCATGCATTCAACGAGCGCTTCCACATGGCCATCAAGGATGTTGCAACGGTCAAGAAAATCCTCGGGACGCCGCAAATCGTCGAGTGGTACCGCACGTGGAAAGCGGAGCGCGCGGTTGAAAAGGCGCTGCCGGATCACTGGCGCGCCGTGGGGTTGACTGCCATGGAGTGGGCGCAGGCGCAGCCCCTGCGCGCCTCACGCCGCAAGCTGCGCGCGGGCGCCAGCCGCGAGACTGCTCTGGCAGCGCGCGCACATCACGACACGCTGCGTGCGATACTGACCGCGCTGCAGACGCGGCTGACGCCCACCGCCTCGCCGATCGTCAAGGTGGTAGAGGCGGGCTACCCACAGCTCGCTTTCGACCGCCATCTCGCTATTGTCAAGAGCGCGGATCGGGATGCGGCTCTGATGGCTGAGCTGACGGCCGCTCGAAGGGAGTGGCTGGCCGTGGCGCGCGCTGGCAAGGACCCCCTGCCGGGCTGGGTGGGGACAGAATGTCCGGCAAGGGCGCCAGAGCGTCAGCACGCTGCGGACTCGAGCGATGAGCGTGAGGCAGACCTGGAGGCTGAGCTGGCGGCCGCCTGCGAGGAATGCCGGGCCCTGGCGCGCGCTGGCGATGACGAGGAGCCCCTGCCTGGCTGGGAGGCGTCAGCGTTCTCGGTGGGGGTGGGGGCCCCGGAGCACGTCGCCGAGGGGGTGCTGCCAGACCGCTGGCGCGCAGCCGGCATGACCCCGGCGGAGTGGGCGCAGGCGCAGACGGTGCGCGGCGTGCGCCGCGCCCTGCGCGCAGACGCCCACCGGGAGCTCACCGCAGCCGCGCAGGCCCACCAGGAGCAGCTGCACGCGGTAGCCGCCGCGCTGGAAACGCGGCTTGCGCCCAGCGCCTCGCCAATCGTAAAGGTGATAGAGGCGGGCTACCCGCAGCTCCCGGCCCAGCGCCGGCTCGCCGTAGACACGAGCGCGGACCGGAAAGCGGGTTTGGAGGCGGAGCTGGCGGCGGCACACGGGGAGTGGTTGGCCGTGGCGCGCGCTGGCGGTGATCCCCTGCCCGGCTGGGTGGGCTAGCGCGTCTGGCGGGAGCGGACTTGGGCACTGTGTTGAGTGCATGCTGGAGGCTTGCGCCTGCGAGCGTTGCGCGTCTGATGAACACACGTTGTCATCCATATGTTTGTGTATTCTGGTCGTGCATGCAGCGTACCCCTGCTAGGCAGGGCGCGACGCGTGCGCGTGCCTCCCCTGCCCCCTGCAAATTGTGCTGGTAGATGCGCTCAATAATGTAGAGGCGAGCGGCAGTAGCAAGGAAGCGCAAGTGTCACCAGGTTTGTATGCAGGCAAGCGCTTCAGATTAGCCACGGAGCCTGTTCAGCACGAGAACCACACCCGGCCTACATGCACCTGCCTGAAAAAGGCAGTAACAAGGCAGCCATGGTGCCAAGACAGCCGTTGTTGCACACCGCTCTAGCTCACTTCCGCGCCCGCACTTCAAAACATACAAACGTGCATATCTGACGCTCGCAATACAAGTACACAACCCACCTGGTTTCTCAGCAAAGACATGCAGCAGCACCGCGCAACACACTCTCAGGCCGCAAAGGGGTGCCGGGGCCCCAGCTCCGCATCCCGCTCGGCGTCCGCGCCCGCGTGCGGCCCCGCGGACGCCATGGCCACGACGGCCAGGCGCGCCGCGCTGCCGAGCGCCTTCTGGGCGCCCCGCGGCGGCAGCGCAGGGTTAGGGTTCCCAAGCCCCGCGGCCCCGCCGCCGCCGAGCGCGCCGCCGCTGGCGAGCGGCGAGAACGCGCTGCGCAGCGGCGCGCCGCTGAAGGGGCCGCCCGGGGTGAGCGGGGAGTCCGCGCCGGGCGCCGCGCGCGCGGGGCTGATCGTCAGCAGGCCGCTCGCTGTGCGCTGTGCGGCGTTGATGCGCGACAGCAGCGCCTGCGGCCGGACACGAGCCTCAGTCACAAACGGCTTGGCTGCCATGCACTGAGTCCGAAAGTGAAAACAGGGTAGCGTACCCACACCAGCTACTCGCCTGCACCCGCCAGGGACACACATGGAGGCAAAGTAGAGATCTCACTGCATGTCTGATGGACACCCCCTGCCCTGCACTTCCCTCCTGCACCTCTTGCAGAACGGCTATGACACATCTTGGACTTCTTGAAGAGGCGGCCTACAGCAGCGTGTCGCAGCTCGTCGCCACTACCTTGTGCGGCATGCGCTCCGTGGCCGCACAAGGTACCTGCACCCACTTGAATTAGGAATGATAGCGTTCAGCGAGCGAGCGCGCCTGCGGCAGCGTCTCGATGGTCGCCTGCGCCTCGCGCAGCGCGCGCAGCGCGGCCTGGCACGCCGCGCGCTTGGCCGCGATGTCCTCGCGCTCTGCCATCATGTCCGCGAACAGCTCCTCCCTGCGGCGCCGCCGCCGCGGGAATCTCACCGCTTGGCCTCAGCAAGGTACTGTACCCAGTAATATATGGTAGAAATTCACATGCATGCTGGCTTCTGGCGTTGTGTGCGGCCGCTGCAGCGGTGCTTCGCCAGGTCCACAGCGGAGCGCATGCCCCTGCTCCGCCATGTGGCTCCAGCCTTGCGCCCGTCGCACGTGGGTCACAAGCAGCCGCCTCCGAAACCAGCCAGGTGCATGGCAGCCTCAAGGCCCGCTTGAGTGGCCAGAGCAGAGCATTGTGCAGATGCAGTGCTGCTGCTGGCCGCGCTGCATGCGCGCGACCAGCTGCCAGCTGCACCCGGCTCCCGGGCCGCTCGTGCATCACTTTCGTATGCATGCAGCCCGGCTCTTCCAGGCGCCGGGCGCGGCCGGGCGGGCGCACCGGTACAGCGTGCGGATGAGGTGCTGCTGCAGGCCGCGCTGCACGCGCATGACCAGGAAGTGCATGACCGCCTTGGGCACTGCGTCCTGCAGGCTCGCGCGCACGAGCGCAAAGTAGCCCTCCACCAGCAGCCGCGTCACCTCCACCTGCACCTCCTCCTGCTCCGTCGCGCTGACCGGCACGCGCAGCGTCTGCGCGCGCGCGCATCAGGGTTAGGGTTAAGGTTAGGTTCAGCGCACGAGCCCAAAGCAGCCCTCCGCCAGCAGCCGCGTGACCTCCACCGGCACCTCCTCCTGCTCCGTCGCGCTGACCGGCACGCGCAGCGTCTGTGCGGCCGCGCGCGCGCCGCCGCTCACGCCCTGACCAGCACGCATGCTCGACAGACAAGCACACCGGCATGCGCAGCGTCTGCGCGCGCGCCTGCGCTGCCACTCACACCTGACCAGCATGCATGCACGGCAGGCGCGCTCGAGGGGAGGGGCGGTTGTTCGCAGGCGGCTGGCTTGGAAGGGATTGCTGCTCAATCGCGCTCGCCGGCGGGCAACACCCGCCCGCGTCGTCCCAAGGCCAGACGGAAGCAACGAATATGAAATCCATGCACAGCACTGCAGATGTTGCGCATGCTGCCTCCCGCTGCGGGGCGCGCGCTGGCAGTTGTGGACCAAGGCGCGCGCGTGGTGCAACTCGCGCGAGACGGACAGGGACGGGGCGCACATTCGGCGGCTGCGCAAGCGCGGCGCCGCTGTGGGCGCTCTCGCGCAGGTTGCCACCGAACCAGTGGCTGAACCAGGAGCTGCCGCCAACGCTGCCGCCGCCGCCGCCGCCGCCGCCGGTGGCCGCTGCGGCCGTGGCCGCGTGCGGCTCTGGCGCGTCGCGCGGCGAGTTCGCGCCCGACCTGGCACCGCTGGACCCGGCAGCACCCACCCCGGCGCCCCGCGCCTCCAGCAAGTCCTCCGGCGCAAACAGCTCCGGCTCCACGCCCTTCAGCGGGTGCGCGCGCACTGAGACGCGCAGGCTCTGCCGGCCGCGAGGGTGTGATCCAGGGTGTGAACGGCAATAGGTGTTGTCACTGCCATGAAAGAATCTACTGGTCTTGAGGTCCGGCTCGTTGGAAGACACGCAGAGCTGAACATTGACACGGGTCCCCCACAGGCTCTCCACGCAAACGAGCGGGGCACGGGGAGCAGGGTCACAGGGCGCGCAGCACACGCCCGCAAGCGCCATGCGGCGGACACCGCACACCTCGCCACCAGGCAGGCCGCACGAGCTCCGTCACGCGATCAGGCAGCCTGGCAACAGGGGCCTGAGTGTCTTGCACGATGCCACTGCCGCAGTGGCCATACAGGCCGCACAGCGACGGCAAGCCTCCTGGCATGGTGTGGCGCCCGTGCACATGTCCGTCAGCCGATTCGGCCTGGCCGGCACCGCACCTTCAAGCCAGGTTTGGCGTTCGCGTTGGCGTGCGCGTCGACGCCCCCGCGCCCGCGCACCAGCGGCAGCCCCGCGCTGCTGCCGCTGTGGCTCGCCTCCCCGATGTTGCCTGCGCGCCGAGGGCCTGCCCCGTCCCTGTCTGCCGCACGTCCGCCGGACGCTCCTGAGGGGGCGCTGCAACCACACACGCCAGCGTTTATTCATATGCGCAACACATAGCAGCACCCACCCTACACCGCCACGCCAGCATCTCTTCCACCACAGCAACAAAGTGCAACACCCACTACGGCACCCGCCATGCCAGCCGCGCCAGCATGCTTTCACAGGAGCAATACGCAACGACGCCCACTTTTAGCACCCAGAGCCTCGTCCAGCAGCAGTGCTCCCACCACGGCCTCCGGGCGCCTGCCCCCTCAACACGCTCTGAGATCAAGACGTGTGCGCGCATGCGTGCACACGCTTCGAGGCTGCGGCCACCTGAGGAGCGCGCGCGGGCGTGCGGGTGGGCGTCGCGCGGGCCGCTGGCGTCCGAGGCGCTCTCCTCCACGCCGGCCTCTGCGGCCGCCCGCCGCTCCATGACCTGGCGTGTCGGGCGCGGGTATCAGTGTAAACCCCTGGTGCTCGCTTGAGGTGCAGATGTCTCCTTAAATCACTATTCAGCCGCCCTGGGCCTCCACCCAGGGCGCTCGGGCCTGCAGAAAGAGGGTGCAGCGCGCAGCAGGCACGCCCATGTCCTGCGGGCAGACACCGCCGCCCCCGTCCCTGGAATCCTGGAGGCTCTGCGAAGGGCGCCGCCGCCGGCGGCGGGGGCGCGCCTGCGCGATGGCCCGTGAGCCGCCGATGAAGGCGGGGTGGTCGGTGTTAATGTAGGAGTGCTCGCACGCGACCAGGTCGCGGATCATGCGCTCAGCGGGCGCCGCGCCGTCCGCGACAAACTCCTCCACCGCGGCCACCAGATTGGCCTGCGCGCAGCGTGCCCCCCATCAGCATAGGGTAGGGTTGTACCTTATAACCTCCCCCAGCATCATTCTGTCAGGCCAATTCAGGCAGCGGTTGTCACGTCGCAGGTTGCAGCCGGGTGGCCGTGCCGCTTGTGGCGGGGCGGCCCACGAGCGCGGCGAGCGCGCGGTTGCGCACATGCACCGCGTGTGGCGCTGTGCAGCAGCTTGGCAGCGCTGCAGCTCGGCAGCTCGGCACTTAGCACCCGCACGCCGTTGTTGGCGGTTGGCAAACGGTGCCGGCCCAGTCTCTCTCATACACACACACACACATGCAGTAGGGTTAGGTTTAGGTTTATTGTTGGGTCAGCGCACCTGCAGCGCCGGGAAGCGGCCGATGTCGGGCGGCGCGCACTGGCCAGCAATGCGCAGCAGCTCCGCGTGCACGAACTCCTTGCACTGCAGCGCCGGCGTCAGCAGCCGCCCAATCGCGCGGCGCACGAGCAGCTCGAACGGCGCGTCGGGGATGAGCAGCGTGCCGCGCACGCCGCCGCTGTTCTTAATCGCCGTGCGGATGTCCTCGTCTGTCAGCTCGCTGCGCCGCCGCGCGCAACGCAATCAACTCCAGGCGCATTTTGGTCCTGGTGATCAGGGGCAGGGCACGAGCAACCCACCAGCTGTGAAATGTAGCCGGCGCATTAACGCCTGTTTGGAGACATGATTTGTGAGAATGCGTATCAACTGACACCATAAAGGCAAAAAATTCCACTGCGCGCCATCTCAGTCACTAGGCATCAACTCTCAACTGCGGACATTTTAGCGGTCAAGATACCATCACAAAGTTTTAGCACCGCCGACCAGCCCATGCCGAAAACCGCAGACTTCAGTTCCTGTCCAGCGCGCGGCGCGGCAGCGCGGGCGGCGTGCCCGGACGGGTTCAGGTTCTGCAGGCCGGTGACGAAGATCTCCTGGAAGATGTGGCGGATGCGCGCGCCGCCGGCCA
>JAABUP010007760.1_pt1 | contig 14126 bp, 13 predicted proteins | sample 5559201 | NCBI WGS metagenome assembly JAABUP01 (sample SAMN10711887, study PRJNA513373) | rock metagenome | isolation source: Antarctica rocks | place: Antarctica | reverse complement strand
TATCAAAAGACATGCACTTTAAAGCTGCCGCTTTTAGCGGGTGTGATGGGCGACACTCAACGCTAACCACTCTTGAGGCACCAGCCTTCAGAAAGGGATGCTTAGAATATGGGAATTGAGGGGCGGTTCCCGCATCTCCCTTGGCAACCTCATATGCTGCCAGTCTTCAAGCTGGGATGCCAGATGGACACAGAAAGCGGGCGTTTCCATCTCAGACGCACGAAGGAATTTTCAAAAAAACTTACCACGACCCTTGAGACTTAGGTACATGGCTACAAGGCTGTTGCCGTGATGCATAGGCGTGCTTGTGGGGCCGTCGATGCGATCTGCGGGATTGCAGACAGCGAATTACCTCTTGCATGACCGCTGTCCCGCACCAATGAATCCATCTACGAGCGAGTGTAAGGTCATTGCGAATAATGAATGTTCAACAACTCTCAACCCCCCCTCATCTTGGTATGATTTGGCAATCCGACCTTTTGCAATAAGATGCGCTACTTCTTTTGGATCATTTTGTCGACTTTCTTCGTTTCAGTGACAGTCGCCACACAGTCTAGAATACGCAATGTCGATGTTGCTGTCATTGGCGGAGGAGTCTCAGGAACCTACGCGGCCGTCCGTCTTTACGATCAACGAAAAGATATCGTCCTCATCGAGACACACGATTACCTAGGCGGAAATACAGAAACCTACTCAGATCCCTCGACCAACACTCCCGTCGATATTGGTGTAGAGATATTCGAGAATACCTCGACCGTCCTTGACTACTTCGCTCGCTTCAAGATTCCGCTGGCAAAGGCAGACCTGACCGTCCCGGGAACCACCAAGTACTTGGACTTTAGCACCGGGAAACCGGTCTCGGGTCCTGCTTTGTCCAGCAACCCCCAAGACCAAGCCGCGGCTTTTGCGATTTACTCAGCACAACAAGCCAAATATCCCTATCTATCCTCTGGCTATCACCTCCCTGACTCTGTCCCTCCGGATTTGCTTCTTCCATTCGGTCGCTTTGTACAGAAGTATAATCTCACTGCCGCTCTTCCCCTTATTTCGCTCTTCTGCGAAGGCTTCGGCGACCTTATTACCGTCCCAACCCTCTACATCCTCCGCTACCTCGACTCCGATTTCTTGGACTATGTCTCCTCGAATAAATTCCTCACGACCGCCGCTCACAACAATAGTCTGCTCTATTCTGCCGCCCAGTCCCTCCTTGGCCAATCAGTTTTGCTCCGTAGTCGGGTCATGTCCGTCTCCCGGCCCACTCAAGGACGAGTAATCCTCTCCGTTGCCACCCCTACAGGCATGGAGTCCATTCGTGCAAAGCGAATTCTTGTAGCATTCCCACAACTTCTGTCAAACTTCGCCGGCTGGGATCTCGACGACACCACCGAACGCTCTCTCTTCTCCAGATTCCACGCAACAGGCTGGTACACCGCCCTTCTGCAGAACACCGGTATCCCTGCCAACCTCACTCTGCAGAATGCGGGTTCAGAGACACCCTTCAACCTGCCATCACTGCCAGCGGTTTATAACATCGGCCCCTCGCCAGTTCCGGGACTTTTGCACGTGTACTACGGTAATATCGCTAACTATACTCTAGCGAATGTCCAGAATGCGCTCGTGGCGACTGTGGACCGTCTCCGTGGGTTTGGAGTTATTCCTAGTGGAGGAAAGGTGCAGATACCTATCCTAAGGAGCCACACCCCCTACGCCCTTCGAGTGGATGTGTCTGACATCAAAGCGCGGTTCTACGACCGTCTCTACGCTTTGCAAGGGTACCGAGGGACTTACTACACCGGTGCTGCTTTCCAACGGCCTGTTTCAAGCTCTATTTGGCAATACACTGACGAGGTTCTGGAAAACCTTACAATGGGACTTTGAATAGCATTCAAGGTGAGCAAAGATCAATGCTCTGTAGCGGGTTGTTCTGTATGCAGTACACGTCCCGCAAAGGGACAAGGAAATGAGTAAGAGAAAGGCTTCCGTTCTAGTATGAAGGACGGAGCTGACAGAAAACAGCGGGGACGAGAAGTAAGATATTACCTTGCAAATATCTTCTCGAATGCGTCACCAGAATCCATGTGTCTTTCAGCTGCTCAATGAACTGAAATCTACCCTGCATAGGTACTAGCTCTTCCAAGTAAACCCTGAGCGCCGAGTACCACTATCTAACTAAAGGGATGACGCTCATCGAGGAACAGTGATGAGAGGTTACGTAGCACTAAGTTCTGGTCTGAACAAATATACGCAAAATGCAGGAACAAATCGAGGTGGCCTGCAAAGATTTGTCCCGACATGCGCGGCGGCTTGTAATGTGGTTCCGGAGCTACGAGACGCTCCTAGTAGAATAGCCCATGACTGCAAATGAGGCTCGATGTCGTGACCTGGAGGGAGTGAGGGCTCAATTTGTATACGACTGACCGGATCAAAGTGTCCTCAGGTTCGTATGATGGACTTCAAGCAAATTGGCATAATGTAGCATCAATTTTGAATAGAGAAAGAATATTTGTGCTAAGTCGAGGTGGTTTAGATGGACCAAGTGAAGAGCCATTTGATCCGTACCTCGGTAGTCGTTCACATACCTGATCATGACGAGAAGTGCTCCCATCGAGCGTATTACAAGAACCGCAAGCTCGGGCTCCTCGAAACAACGATAATAATGTTTAGCCCGCTACTTCTCACTTCTCACTCTGCAATAGAAGGTAAAGTCGTGAACCTGTCTAGCACAAATTAAAGCAGTCATGAGTATGTCAATACTGCCGGGTCAATCCTCAAGCATTTCTACTCCTTTCGTGGCATCCGAGCATTCGAACGACGGCAAGAAGCATCTGCTTCTGGCTGCCTCTGGCAGTGTCGCAACGATCAAGCTGCCAAATATCGTGAGAGCGCTGTCTCGCTACCCAAATCTGTCCATCCGAATCGTTGTGACTAAGACTGCTGAAAGTTTTCTTGCAGGCCAAAGTGCAGAGCAGCCACTGCTCAGTTCGCTTTACCGGGAGAGAAACGTTGATGGAATCTACCGTGACGAGGATGAGTGGGCCAAGCATTGGGTCCGGGGAGAGGCCATATTACACATTGAGCTACGACGTTGGAGTCATCTCTTGGTCATCGCACCATTGTCAGCCAATACAATGGCGAAAATGACCATTGGCTTCGCAGATGGTCTGCTGCTGTCCATAGTCAGAGCTTGGGATACGACAGGGGAGATCGATGGGGACTGTAAGAAGCGTATAATTGTTGCCCCCGCAATGAACACAGCCATGTGGAGGCAGCCAATCACGAAGAAGCAGATAAAGGTGCTTGAGGAAGACTGGGGTGCAAACGCAGATGCCGATGGCTGGATAGAAGTCTTGCGCCCAATTGAGAAGACACTGGCATGTGGTGATAACGGGGACGGAGCTATGAGGGAGTGTAGTGATGTCGTATCTTGTATCGAGGAGAGACTGAACCTCAAAGACAAAGACATCTGAAATGGCCACGACTGCTGATTCATACTAGTGATCCTCCTTGTGGGCAGCAGCCAGATCTAGAGATTCTTCTGCTTTGCCTAGCTCTTAGTCAAGACGTAGCTCTAATTGCCAGTTGAGGGTCTTTGATCAATGGACTTGAGACCTATCTCCGGCGATAAGAATAAAACTTGGAACTATGCGGAGAGCAGAACGTGAAAGGACTACCACCTCTTGGATGTCCGAATCCTAAGGCAGCTAAGGCAGGGCCATTCCTAGCAAGAAGGCAGGCTCCTCGATGTTTTGATGCTGGTAGCTTCAACCGATCAGTAGCCGGACGGACTAGAAAACGGCGTGCGAGCACGTACCTGAGAATCCCGATGCCGCCGGGCTCTAGCATCATTGACAGCGAAAAGCTCATGGGGTACCCAAGCCCTAATAGCATCTCTTCCAGTCAGTGCACGAGCCTTAGAAATCGATATATGGGTCAATTTCTATGGGTGGTAGAATCCTGGAGTGTGTACTTGACACGGAGCAGTTCATGGTAACGGCTTCGAGATTTCGGTGCGGTGGGTATACCTACATCTTCTTGTAAAAGCCCGAAGAATGTGTCCGTGAGCGACCTAGCAAGTCATCATCAATTACACAAAGCCGCGGGTCACTTGCGTTGTTGACTCACAAGGAGAACATCGGCATTTCCTCCATGCATACATGGCCCCTGAATGTCACGTATCTGCTTGATTATTCTATCTACTCTCTCGGACACTTCTTCAGGTGACCTAACAACGGTCTTATGAGCGGATTGGAGAACACACTCGATATTCCCAATTACTTACTCTCCACCTTGACAACCATCTCTGAAATGGTCCCAAGTCTTGCCATCCAGCCCTCGTTGCTCCCTCAACTCCCGAATCTCTTTGGTCAACATACCCTCGTAATCACCATAATCCCACTCTACTAGATCTTTCGTAAAGCGAACTTTTCCCTCTAGTAGAGTCTGACGGGTCGCAGGCTCAAACATCAAGTCATATGTCTTGCGAGCGCGCTGCATAGGGCTCACGAATGTGAGAGCGAGCTTTGATGGATCAATCAACATGCCCGAGCCAACTAGAGCTCGTGCGGACTTTGAGACTTGAGCCTCGCCGGCTGGAGTGAGTGGTAGGTCTGTAGAGCCTGTCCAACGGCCGGTGATACTCCATTCGGTCTGACCTATTGTGGATCAATTATCAGGATGCAGAGAAGGACAGCCTCCAACGGACCGTGACGTGCAAGGAAGACTCGAGGAGTTCCAGAGTCTTTGTCGGCTGCCATGCTCGCAGCGCAAAGTCTGAACGTTGTTTCCACAAGGCTTTTTGGAGGTTGGAGGGCGGGGTTTTGCTGCCCGCAGGCTTTGGGGATCACTTTTTGTGAAGAGTGTCAGAGCTCACTAGGAAGAACCACAGTGTGCTGGAAGCGAAGTGGATGGTGACACCATGCTACGCCAATTCAGAACACGACGCAGTTTGTCTCCTTTGCACGAAAATAATTCTGATCAATGCGAGGTCAAAGCGGAGGTGATGACTCGATTTCCTCGCTGATGCTTGTTGGTCTCACACGAGAGGATCAAAATACTTCGATTCGTTGCTACGAAATGCAATGGTCACAGACATAATTACGCCGAATGCGAAGCATCCACTTCACCCCTCCGCAAAGCCAAAAGAGCACGGACATCGGTAACGTATTGCAGAGCTTCCAGCATAGGGACCAAATGCAGGAGGTCGTTATCGGTCGGATCATTGATCCAGCCTTCGATGGGAATGGCGTTGTCTGGATATGATTAGCGAGAGCCCTGGAGCGTGCGATGAATTTGCGTTACCCTCGTGGAAAATGTAGCTCAACGGGCTATTATCGAGTATCATGACTTTACTCAGGTCTGGTTCAACCGAGCTTAGATCTTTGATGTATGCGCCATTCCTGAACGTGCAATGCTGCCGATAGTATCTCCCCGAAAAGTACTGCCGCTCTTGCTCGAGCCAGTCAATGACCGGGTCTGCGTACTCCTGAACCGAGGCCGTAAAAACAACGAGATTATACCATTTACACACTTTTCGAAGGAAATCATCGCAATGTGGTCGTTTATGTACATAATAGAGGATTGGATGCTGAGGGCCGAGCGTGGCACCTCCGTAGCCGACTGCGGTGTTAAGTTTGACTTCGACCATATGGCCACTGCTCATTCTGCCACCCTTTGCCAGGCTGTGTATTAGGGTCTCGTCTAAATCTATCACCAGTGTTTTCTGTGTAAGTCTAGAAGAACGTGCAGTTGCGGGCGCGGAATAGGATGGTTGGCGCCGGGGAATGAGAGGTCTGGGAGGAGCTGGCGCACGAGGGTATTTAGTCATCTTCAAAGAGGGTGTAGGTGAAGTGGGTGACTTGAGGTTAGCTACTGTTAACGTAGGCTCTGGATTACCGCCCACAGGAGCCATCTTCTCCTTTTTCTGCTTTCTCCTTCGAGTCGAGTCTTCGTTGTAGAGCTTTATGCGGATCGAACGCCTAGTTTGGGGGACATCGTCCGAAGAGGAGGATGTCTGAAGCCTTGGTCGGCTCTCCATTTGTGTATCACGACTCACAGGCTTGGCTCCTATTTCCGCCTCAGACTCCGAGGTCACCGCAATGGAGTCCACACTTCGTGGTTTGCGCCTGAGATCCTTGGGTGGTACCTTTCGCCGTGCGCTCTTGTTCTCTGCATTTGAGTTGGCTGCCGGCTCAGAAGGGTACGAGTAGCCAGAGAGGCCCACGGCTTGTGCGGTAGATCTTCTTCCATTTTTTTTGGGCAGGATGCGGCCAATCTTTCGTATAGGTAACAGAGGAGAGAACTCGCCCTTGTCGTCGTAGAACCTACCCACAATATAAACTCCGGGCGACGCCAATGTAGACAGAACCCATTCTAACGATTCCGTTAGGGCGGCTACTAATCTCTCTGCTGCTAAACGAAGCTTGGTGTACCGGGGACTCGATTCCTCAGAGGGGTCAACATCCTTTCCCTCTCCTAACAGCGGCGTCTTTTCATTCATGCGCAGTGGCTCCGCATCAGTACTCGCGTCTTCCTCGTCCTTGTCGCTCGTGACAGTGTTCTCCTTCTCCTCAACCGCATCTGCTTGAGCTCCTTTGACATGCTGGCTGGCGCTGCGCCTCGGCTTGCCGGAAGAATCCGACTTCTTCAAAGTTCCGTCGCTGTAAGACCGACGTCTAGTTTTCGTGGGTGTCTGTCGCGGGGTTGGACCGATCACGCGTGCGGAGAGAATGTTCAGAGAGTTCATCGTCTGAAACGAGCCATTGAAGTTCTGCAAGAAGTAGAGCAGCTCTGAAGAGCTATTCGGTTACCTCTACCTGTTGAACGAGCTGATGCACAATGCGGATGGGTCACTTTCGGGCAGTGTTGGATGTGAGGCACCCAGCCCAAGAGTAGGAAGGGATGTTTCAGCTGCTGGCCAGGCTCAGCGACAGCTGCCTGACGGTCCCGAAAAAGCGTGCTCAGTCGGCGATTTTTCCGTTTTGATTCTGTGTGATCCGGAGGATTAGTAGCTTGCTATTGAGAGCTTGGAGGCCTGAGGGTGTGTTGCACGGCGTTACCGGGACAAACCCCCTAGAACACCCTATCATATTTCCTCATTCGGTCTATTCGATCTTCATACAGCAACACTTGCACTCGTCCACTCTAAGCTACAAATCGCAGAGAAAGATCCTCTCCGCCTCCCACGATTTATCTATGTCACTGTCATCCAAGCTCAAAATTGACTGCCGGACCTTACCACCCTACAGTCGTCTAGAATACAGCACTACAATTTCGTTGATCTTGGTTCCCTTCAGCATTACACAATTTTTTGTCTCGCTGAGCCTGGTCGAGCGAACAATATGCCGTCAGCCACAGGGATCGCAGCTCCTGGTCTTGTGAGCTTCAAAAAATCTGCTCGAACTAGGGGAACTCCTGTAGAGTCATCTATAGAGAATCTTATCTCGTGAGACTAATATGCGTATTTCTAAACTTCTAATCGTCACCAGCTGACCGATGCAGTCTCCTGAAACGACGCCAAATTCGAGACTCGAAAGATTGCGCAATAGCAACAGCGACCCTTTTGCGCCGGGTGGTCGAATGCTTCAAAGTCACAGATGTCACAAAACTGATTGAACGGGTACAGCGAGTGGGACGACGACTGATTGCGGCACAGCCAAGAGAGCTGACCATCGGCAATGTAGTCCGCCGAGTGCTTGGTGTCATTCGCGAAGAGGCAGAGGACGATCGAGACGAAGAGACAGTTGCGTACAGCGATGCAGGCACTGGCAGTCGCCCCCCATCACCAGGAGAAGGCACCCCACGACCCTCTGACTCCCAAGGCTCCTTGACCCGTAACACCATCTCAAGCCCATTGAGCCAAAGTGTGGTCAACCAGTCATCCAGGGAGCCTGGCGAAACAGCACAGCATCCTTCATTGCTAAATTCCCACTCTTCATATGCCGGGACAACTTCTGCTCCAACCATGTCATCGATGTTTAGTTTGCTGTCCCGTCCTAGTTCCAGTGCGGTTTCTCCCACGGCTACGCCAGGCTCGCAGTCACCTGGAGGTCATCCTCCCAGATCGAACCAAAAAGACCTCAAAGCCGAAGTCATTGAAGGCATACAGGAGATCTTGGAAGAGCTGAATCAAGCCGACGACCAGATTGCCGGCTATGCTCTGGACCACATCCATTCCAATGAGGTTATTCTCACCCATTCCTTCTCTACCACTGTTCAGAAGTTTCTTCTGAAAGCCGCCGCCAAGAGGAAATTTACTGTTGTGCATGCAGAAGCGTACCCTAATGATCATGAAGCCACGCATGCCTGTGTCATCGGCAAACGCAAGGGAGAGCCCGACGAGGAGTCGGGACCTGAAGTATTCACAAAAGCATTGACTGCGGCCGGAATTACAGTCATAGTGATTCCGGATTCTTCTGTTTTTGCATTGATGTCTAGGATTAACAAAGTGCTTTTGAGCGCACATGCAGTGCTGGAGAATGGAAGTCTAATTGCTCAAGCAGGCGCAAAAGCCATTGCCGAAGCTGCCCATATGCAAAGTACCAACGTTGTGGTACTTAGTGCGGTTTACCAACTCTGCCCGCTTTATCCGTTTAATCCTGACGCCCTGTCGGAGAACGGAGACCCAAGTAAAGTGGTAAGCTACAATGATGGAGCCTTTGTCGACAAAGTCGAGATCGAGAATCCTCTCTTCGACTATTTGCCTGCGGAGTTGATAGATCTCTACATAACAAATGTGTAAGTGAAGCCTGCCATCGAAATTAAAAGCTAGGATTACTGAAAGCTTGTCTTAGGGGCGGCTATGCTCGGTCTTATCTCTATCGCGTCGTTCAAGATCATTATAGGACGGAGGACGTTGATTTGGACAATGCCAATGGATCTGAATGGTAGCCTTTCTGCGGACCGTGAGCTCAGCCGATGTCTCCATCAATTCGGCTTGTGCTATTGTAGACAGCTGTCCTAAACGAGTCAGGCAATGGCCACTGTGATGCAATGTGTGGATCATAAAACGCTCTGCTCCTACTATATATTGTCAGCCAAGAAGCAGAGCAAAGTCTGAGGTAGGTAGCAGCTCCATTGGGCATGATTCGTGGTTCGGTATCTCAGGTCTTTTCAGTTTGAATGAGTCTTCAACCTGCACACTCTCAGGCTCCCGACCGCCCGGCAGACCGTCACCAGAGTCAAACACAGGGGATCAATTGGGCAAATTGTAGTCGTTCCGCCGACATCACTACCCTGTACTCAACCGCCATTGACCACAAGTCTTGGGAAAGAAGTAGACTTGAGATTCCATTTAGTGGAGCGATCGTAGATCTATGCATGTACACATCAAATACAGAGCAATTTGCTCATGAGATTTGGGCATTCTCCCTTGCTGATGCGCCGTCTGACAATAGTGTCAAGGCTTTCCAGAGGTTTGCATGTTATCTAGTGCCATGCCTACCGGACGACGAGAACCATGGGAGTGTTGAGATGCAGTCAGACCTTTTACCAGTCTGTCATCATAGAAACCGTTGTAACTTCTTGGCGATCTCGCATGAGACTGGCAAGGTTTGAGGGAAGCTTGCGCTGTGAAGACTGGGTACTCCAAGCACTGAAGAAAGGCAACTTACAGCAAGTCACCGACCACTAGAACCAAGCCCGCCAGTGCCTTCTTCAATGCTGTGTATGTCTAAATATTGGCGTTCCGTGATATCATCATTGGGTTGTATTGATGATGCATGGAGGCAGGGCGGTAGGCTAGAATATGTAGATGAATGAGCCTGCACCGCTCTTGGCGTGGCTGCTTACGTAAATCCTTGATTGGCATATTTTGTCGACAGTTTGACCCTCTTGCTTCGGCAGGCAAGGAGATCCTGGAACCTGAGACCTCGTTTGAGGGTTCAGGCTTTCACTTTTTCTCACCATGGATTTCCTCAAATCGGCAGTAGCTTCAGCAATATCCAAAGACCCCCCCTTTCCGTATAAATTTGGCGACAGATTAACGGTCGACCAGTCGATCTGGGCTTTACACAATGGCACGAAGCGAGTGTGTGTACCCCGATTGACCTCAACGAATGCGCCTGACATTTGCGTTCCAGGAAGACGGTTCTGAATGCAGCATATTTTCCTTCGATATAACATCAGACAAGTCTCGCCTGCCACTCGCTCGGAATGCCGTTCGAAAGATGCGAACGTTGAGACATCCAGGAGTGATAAAGGTTCTTGATACAGTGGAGACGGAAACATACATCTACGTGGCGACTGAACGAGTCACACCATTAGAATGGCCTGCCCGCCGGAAAAGCCTCAGCATAGAGACATCGAAATGGGGCCTATTCACAATAGTGAACACCCTGGCTTTCGTCAACGATGAGGCTTCATCCATACATGGCAACATTCGTCTCTCATCCGTCTACACTAGCCAGAGTGGAGAATGGAGATTAGGAGGCTTCGAGGTTCTAAGCTCTATGAAGGACGACGATGCCGTTGTTTACAGATATGGAAGCTTTCTTCCGGAGGCGAATCGTTATATAGCGCCTGAGATTGCTAAGTCAGGTTGGGAGATAATCAAACGTCATCCTCTTTCTGCTGTTGACTCGTATAGCCTCGGAATTTTAGTATTTGAGGTATTCAATGGTTGCTTCGTAAACACTGATCAGATAGGCCAGACGAAGAACATTCCACCAAGCATGCATCAAAGCTACAACCGCCTTTTGAACGCCAATCCTAAGGCGAGATTGAGTGTGGCTCATTTTCGTGATCAAGGCAGGCGGAGCGGTGGATTTTTCGAAACACCCGTCATCAAGCTGTCAGAGGGAATTGAAAGTCTCGGTTTGAAAAGTGACGGCGAGAGGGAAGAATTCCTGAGGCTAGTAATTCAAGTCAGAGGGTACCTGCGGGATGCTGACCGCTTGGTAGCGAGCTCGATGAAGTCTCTGAGGACTTTCCAGAGGAGTATTTCAGTATGAAAGTCCTGCCAGAGCTTCTTAAATCCGTTGAATTTGGAGGCGGAGGCCCAAAGGTTTTTGCATCTGTAATGAAGATAGGAAAGAAGCTCTCTGACGAGGAATGGGATTCGAGAATTACGCCAGTCATTGTCAGACTCTTCTCAAATCCAGACCGGGCCATAAGAGTGTGCCTGCTCGACAATTTGCCCAACATGATTGACCACTTGTCACAGAAGATGGTAAACGATAAGATCTTTCCCCAAGTGGTCACAGGCTTTACCGACGTTGCTCCACTGGTCCGGGAGCAGACAGTGAAAGCGGTCTTGACAATAATAACCAAGCTCTCCGATCGCACAATCAATGGCGAGCTCTTGAAACACCTCGCAAAGACTTCCAATGATGAGCAACCTGGCATCAGAACTAATACTACCATTTGTCTTGGGAAAATAGCACGCAATCTTGGTGCAAACACGAGGCAAAAGGTCCTCATCGCAGCTTTTGCGCGCTCGCTACGGGACCCTTTCGTTCATGCACGCAATGCAGCACTACTTGCACTTGCAGCGACGTCAGACCTGTTCAGTGAGGAGGACTGTGCGAGCAAGATCCTGCCCGCTCTCTGTCTGCCTTTGATTGACAAAGAGAAATTGGTTCGAGATCAAGCAAACAAATGCTTCGAAGTGTATCTTCAGCGGATACGGAAACATGGTAATTCATTGCCAGACAGTATCTTGCCACCACCAAGTGCAGTTTCAACGAATGGCGGTATTCCTCGCATAGGTACACCAAACAACGACTCTGCAGGCTGGGCTGGTTGGGCAATATCCTCATTCACGAACAAACTCGGGACTGCCAGTGGCGAGATGCAATCCAAAGTCAGCAAACCAAACCTCCCGCCCAACGAAAGATCCTCATCTGTTCCCCCAGCAGCAGAGACGTCTCGAGTCTCAACGCTCACTGCATCAGCCTCAAATCTCCACCGTCAAGCGGTGACTGGAACGTCGACTCCTGCCAGAGCCCCGACGCCAACAGAGCAGTATTTCGCCAACTCCCTTGAAGAGGATGGGGAGATCGACGAAGCATGGGGAGAACTAGCTGAAGATGATTTCTTTGACGCTCCTTCTGACTCAACCCCAGCCAATGCACCCCCCGTCAGTTTCGATGACGGTGGCGAGCCGGATTTCGAAGGATGGTTGAAAGCACAAGCCCAAGCGAAATCGAAAGCACCACTCCCAAAGGGGCTAGCCAAATCGTCAGCTCCAGCCATCACTAGGACGACGACGACCGGGAGCGTGGGCTCAGGGGCTGGACTTAAGAAGCTGGCGAGTACAGCTTCAAAGCCCAAAGCTGCTGGTCCGAAATTGATCAGCACAAAGCCCAAAGACACAGATGACGATTGGGGCGATGCCTGGGATTAATGCATGATCTTTGGGCTTGGAAGAGTTTCTTTTTTAGCGTTCAAGCTGTAATTTGGGCCCAGGCATTACAGGTGTCCATGTGGGCTTATGGATAAATGATACCCTGGGAGTCACAGTCTCCCACCGGGGTGGAAAGGCAGCGGCATTTTAATCGTTTTGCGCCTTTCTAGCACCTATGGACGAAGTTCAAGAAGAAAAACTTGAAAAACCATTGCATCCAGCTTGGGAATCCAGACCCCAGCGCCTCGCTAAAATCATACCGTAGCATGCAGATGCTGAGGGCCTGGGGCATCATTCATGCGTCTGCTCATCGCTCTGAATAGTCGTTCAAAGCTACACACACCGCACCCCTGTGATGTCCATTATACTGTCTAATGACTGCCTGAGTTCCCAATTCCCAAAGCCGGGCATAATGATCACTACACGCAGTGACCAAATACGCACTATCGGCGCTGAAAGCACAGTCCCAGACCCAGCGTTGGTGGCTCTCCAAGCTTGTTTCCAGTGGGAAGGCACCGGCTGCACGTTCGGTGGGAAGGTTTTCATTGCCTTTGATGTTATGGGGTGCGGACGGATCTACTGACCAGATACGAGCATTGTGGTCAGCGCTGCATGTGGCGAGATGACGGACATCTGGAGAAAGCAAGACACGGGTGACATAAGCTGTGTGTGCCTGGAATGATGTTACTGGAATTAAGGAGGTAATGTCATGGTTCTGCTCCATGCGCCAAACGTAGACGTTTCCCTAATTTAGAACACGCGTTAGCAAGGAGCAGAAATCTAGATGATTGAGCGGAATTGTACCGAGTTGTTCCCTGCACAGAGCAAAGTACCATCACTTGCGACCGTGACACTCGATACAGACACATCCTCTTCGGGGATAAGCTGGTGGGTGCATTTATTCTCTCCCAAGTCCCAAATCCTGACATTGCCTCCACGATCACAGGCAATCACCTCTCCCTGATTCGGATGAATCACCACGTCGTTGACAGGAATTCCATGATCATAGCTCCGTTGAATTGCGCCATCTTTGGTTTGCCAAACCTTCACCCAGCCATCTTCCGAGCTCGTCACCATCCATTTGCCCTCGCAATGAAACGTTACTCCCGTGACATTTCCCGAGTGTCCGGTAAAGACCATGACAGGAGCTGGGTTTGTGGAGCGAATGTCGAATAGCTTGACATTGTGGTTGCCTGCCGCTGCAAGATAACGCTTGTCCGGCGAAATACAGAGACGGTTGACCTGGGAGTCAGGATGCTGGATTGTGCGGTGGCAGATTCCCGAAAGAGCTTCCCAGAATCGAATGGTATGGTCGTAGCCGGCTGCAAGGAAGGATCAGTGCGCAGTTCCTATCATCGAGAGTCTCCCACCAGGCAAGATTGCATTACCTGTGCATAAGATTACACTCATGACGAATCTCGCATTGGTCGTAGCTAGCAATTGATCTCCCCTTCACCTGTCAATCAAATATTGCCATGGTCCACCCGTGAAAGATGAATGGCGCAGGACGTTCACCCAGTGATGTTGACGGCAGAGACAGCGTGAGAACGGACCCAATCCAGGCTAGCTGTTCCCGAAGAAGCACGCAACAGAGTTTTCGTCACTTGCCCAACGGCCCGCTGTCAGAAACGAGATATCTTCTACCGAGTATATCGACAGAATCTGGCGATGGTGGAGATGCGTTTCACCCCGCTATTCGTAGCATGAAGTGGCCGTAGAACTGGAAAGTGTCTCTCCAATAATGATAAGTAAGCAATGAAAGGGCAACAACTCCTAGTTAGAACCT
>JAABUP010007759.1_pt1 | contig 14126 bp, 13 predicted proteins | sample 5559201 | NCBI WGS metagenome assembly JAABUP01 (sample SAMN10711887, study PRJNA513373) | rock metagenome | isolation source: Antarctica rocks | place: Antarctica | reverse complement strand
TAGGCAGCCGGGGAGCGAACGGGCGGCCTGCGACCACGTCCCGCCGGTCTTTGCCGCCGGGAAGGGCGCGACGCGCCGCATGGCGTCAGGAAGGCGGGACGGGCTTGTCCGTCAGCCGGCGGATGATCGCCACCAGATCGCGCGGGACGTAGGGCTTGCGGAGCAGGCCGTAGCCGAGCCTGGTCTGCCAGCCGGGCTTGAACACGTCCGGGCGGCCGGAGGCGATCACCACCGGCAGGCCGGGGTATTCCAGGTGCAGGCAGGCGGCCACGTCGGCGCCGGTCGCCACCCCGGGCATGTGGAAGTCGGTCACCACGATGCCGAACTGGTGGACATGGCTGCGGATCATGGCCACGGCCTCGTCCCCGGTCGCGGCCTCGATGACCCCGTAGCCGGCATCGGCGAGGCTTTCCGCCATGATCTCGCGGATGATGGCCTCGTCCTCGACCAGCAGCACGTGCAAGGACGGTTCTCCTGGGACTTCACCCCGACAACCCGGCGGGACTCCCCATAACCCGCGCGCGACGTCGCTGTTGCAGCCCTGGCGAACACCATATGGTGGGTGCCTGACGTGCGGGGCGAAGCGACGCCGGGAACCGCATGCGAGGGGATCGTCGATGGCGGAACAGGACACGGCACCCCGGTCGCCGGAGGCGCGCGCCCACCACGCCGCAGGCGGCCTCGATGCCGTGCTGTCAGGCGCCCAGCCGGATCGCGAGATCTACTTCGCCGCCGTGCAGATGAGCCGGATGGCGATGTGCCTCACCGACCCGCGCCAGCCCGACAACCCGATCGTGTTCTGCAACCAGGCGTTCGAGCGGCTCACAGGATACGAGCGGGCCGAGGTGCTGGGCCGCAACTGCCGCTTCCTGCAGGGCAGGGCGAGCGATCCGGCCGCCATCTCCGAGATCCGCCGCGCCGTGGCCGCCGGCGAGGACGTGCAGCAGGAGATCTACAACTACCGCAAGGACGGCACCGGTTTCTGGAACGGCCTGTACATCAGCCCCGTGCTCGATGCCGCAGGCCGCCTCGCCTACCATTTCGCCAGCCAGCTCGACGTCACGCAGCGGCGCGAGGCCGAGATGGCGCTGCGCCAGTCGCAGCGCCTGGAGGCGCTGGGCGGCCTGGCATCGAGCCTCGCGCACGAATTCAACAACCTCATGACCATCGTGCTGTCCAGCCTCGACCGTGCGACCGACGAGGCGGACGACGCACGCCGCGCCCGCCAGATCGAGCGCGCCATCTGGGGCGCGCGACGAGCGACGCGGCTGACCACCCAGATGCTGTCCTTCGCCCGCCACCAGATGCACGATCCCGGCACCCTCGACCTCAACGAGATGCTGGCCAACTTCGACGGCATCCTCGAACAGATGGCGGGCGCCGGCAGCAACGTGGCGCTCCAGCTGGCCCCGGAGCCGCTGCCCGCGCGCCTCGATGCGGCGCAGATGGAACTCGCGCTGCTGAACCTGGTGCGCAACGCCGCCGACGCGCTGCCGGGCGGCGGCGAGATCGTCATCGCCACCCGGGCCACCCGGCTGTCGCCGACCGGCGAGGCCGACACCCGGCCGGCGGTGGAGGTCTCGGTCGCCGATCGCGGCACCGGGATGGCGCGCGAGGTGGCCCTGCGCGCCGCCGAGCCGTTCTTCACCACCAAGGGGCACGGCAAGGGCACCGGGCTTGGCCTGTCCATGGTCAGCGGCTTCGCGGAACAGTCCGGCGGCAGGATGGAGATCGAGACCGCGCCCGGCACCGGCACCACGATCCGGCTGGTGTTCCCGCGGGTCGAGGACGCCGGCCCGGCAGCAGCGTAGGGCAGGCAAGGTTGAGGCTCCGCCTCGAACTCCGCCAAAGGCAAACCTTTGGAATCCAAATCTTAAGCAGGTGGTTTCCAAAGGGCTCGCCCTTTGGCGGGTCCGGGCAGAGCCCGGCCTTGCCTGCTTCGTGTCAGCCGCGGACCAGCCTGATTTCCGGGGCGTCCCCGGCTCGCGCCGCCGCGCACCCGACGATCGCAGCAGCGAGGTCGCCCGCTTCGTGGAGCGCGGCGATGCAGGCGGCGGCCCGTTGCGGCGCCACGCCGGCCAGCAGACCGCCCGAGGTCTGCGGGTCGAACAGCAGGTCGCGGCGTGGACCGGGCTCGCCACGCACGGCCGCACCAAGCCGCTCGTTCGCGGGGTGCAGCGAGGAGAGCAGCCCCATCGCGGCGGTCTCCAGCGCCCCGTCCAGCAGCGGCACGCGCTCCGGCCACAGCTCGGCGTCCAGCCCCGACGCGCGCAGCATCTCCAGCAGGTGCCCGGCCAGCCCGAAGCCGGTGACGTCGGTGGCGGCGACGGCGCCGTGCGCGCGCAGCACGGCGGCGGCGGCCCGGTTGGAGCGCTGCATGTGCGCGAGCGCTGCGGCCACCCAGCGCCCCTTCGCCCGGCCGCGCATGTCGGCGGCCAGCAGCGTGCCGGTGCCGAGCGGCTTGGTGAGCACCAGCGCGTCGCCGGGACGCAGCCCGGCCTTGCGCAGCACCGCGCCGTCGCGCGCGGCGAGGCCGTTGACCGCGAAGCCGAGCGCCAGCTCCGCGCCCTCCGCGCTATGGCCGCCGACCAGGGTGCAGCCGCACTCGGCGAGCACCTCGTTGGCGCCCTGCATCAGTGCAGACAGCTCGGCCTCGACCTTGCGCGGCGGACCGTGGGGCAGGGTGGCGAGGGCGAGCGCGGTGTGCGGCTCGGCGCCGGTGGCGAACAGGTCGGACAGGGCGTGCGTGGCGGCGATGCGGCCGAACAGGTAGGGGTCGTCGACGATGGCGCGGAACTGGTCGACGCTGTGCACCAGCAGGCGCGGGCCGCCGCAATCCACCACCGCCGCGTCGTCGGCGGCGTCGAGGCCGGCGAGCACCTCGGCGCGCGGGAACGGCCGCAGCCCGCCCACGGCGCGCCCCAGCACGTCGGCCGCCACCTTGGCGCCGCAGCCGCCGCAGCGCATCCCGTCCGCGGCGGCGGCATCGCGCCCCGGCGTTCCGGGCGGCGGGTCTGTCCGGGGCGCATCTGCCAGGGCGGCGAGCGGCGAGGCGGGCCGGGGCGGCGGGGCCATGGGCGGCAGGGCGTTGAAGCGGTCCACGAAGCGGCGGTCCAGCCGGTCCTTCCAGCGCCACAGCCAGTCGCCCTCCAGGGTGACGCCGTTGCGCGTGCCCACGGCGTGCCGCGCGCCGGTGGACAGCAGGTAGAGCGCGTGGCGCTGCGGGCGGAAGCGGCGCAGCGGGCGGCCGAGCAGGGTGGCGCGCAGGTTGTGCGCCAGCACCGGGCCGGCGCGCACCGCATAGACCCCGGATTTCGGCAGGCCGCGCGGCGCGAACGACGCCACGTCGCCCGCCGCGAACACGTCGGCGCGCCCCGCGGCGCGCAGCGTGGCGTCCACGGCGACGAAGCCGTCGCCGTCCAGCGCCAGGCCGGTGGCGCGCAGCCAGCCTGGCGCCGCGGCCTGCGTCGCCCACACCACCTCGTCGACGTGCAGGGCTCCACCGCGGTCCAGCAGCACGCGTCTGCGGCCGGACGGGCGCTCGCCGTCCCCGGCCGCCCCGGGTGCGGGATCGCCCGCCGCCACGCCGACCACCCGCGCGTCGCGGATCGCCAGGCCCAGCGCCGCGGCCTGCGCGCGCACCCGGCGCCGCGCGTCCCCGGCGAACCCGGGCAGCAGGCCGGACCCTGTCAGGAGGGTCACCTCCGTCGCGGCGCCGGCGGTGGCAGCCTCGCGCAGGCGGCGCGCGAGCGCGAACGCCAGCTCCGTGCCGCCGGCGCCGCCGCCCACCACCGCGACGCGGGCCGCGCCGCCGCGCCGCCGCGCACGGTTCAGGATCGCCTCCACGCGGGCCAGCAGGCCGGCGATCGGCTTCAGCGGCACGGCGAGGTCGCGCGCCCCGGGAACGTCGGCGATGCGCGGCGTGGCGCCGACGTCGATCGACAGCAGGTCGTAGGGCACCGGCGGCCGGCCTTCGCACAGCACCTCGCGCCGCTCGGGGTCGATCCCCCTGGCCGACGACAGGAAGACCCGCGCGCCCGCGAACCGGGCCAGGGGGAACAGCTCGATTTGCGCCTGCTCCGCGCGGTACAGCCCGGCCACCACGCCCGGCAGCATGCCCGAGTATGCCGCCTCGGGCTGCGGCGTGAGCAGGGTCAGCCGCACGCCGGGGACCGGCCGCATCCCGAAGGCGCGCAGCACCGTGACGTGGGCGTGCCCGGCGCCGAGCAGCACCACGTCGCGCTCCACCGGTCCGGAATGGTCCTGTCGGTTCATGGCGGCCCTTGGCGGGGTGGGGGGCTGGCCGGGGCGGCGACCGTGGCGCCGTCGCGACGGCGGCGGGCGACGGGGACGCGGCGGCTTCGGACGGCCGGGGTGCTGGCCTTCGCGGGCCGGGGCTGTAACATGGGGCCTGCGGCACGGGAGGTCACGGTGGGCGAACTCAGGCAGGTGATCGTTCCGGTCACGCCGTTCCGGCAGAACTGCGCGATCCTATGGGACGCGTCGAGCGGCGAGGGGGCCGTGGTCGACCCCGGCGGCGACGTGGACCGCATCCTCGCCGCGCTCGACCGGCACAAGGTCGCTCCGGACCGCATCCTGCTGACCCACGGCCACCTCGACCACGCCGGGGGCGCTGCCGAGCTGCGCGACCGGCTGCGCGCCCGCACGTCGGGACGTGCGGTGCCGATCGAGGGCCCGGACCGGCGCGACGCGTTCCTGCTCGACGGGCTGGAGGCGGCGGGCCGGCAGTACGGCGTGCCCATGCGCAACGTCGTCCCGAACCGCTGGCTCGTCGAGGGCGACAGCGTGCAGGCGGCCGGGCGCGCCTGGGAGGTGCTGCACTGCCCGGGGCACACGCCGGGCTCTGTGGTGCTGTTCGACCGGGCGGGGCGGTTCGCGCTGGTGGGCGACGTGCTGTTCCACGACTCGGTGGGTCGCACCGACTTCGCCTACGGCGACACCGACGCGCTGCTGGCGGCGATCCGCGGCAAGCTGCTGCCGCTCGGCGACGACGTTGCGTTCCTGTGCGGGCACGGGCCGTCCTCCACGATCGGGGCGGAGCGGCGCTCCAACCCGTTCCTGCAGGGCTAGGGCGTGGCGGAGCTGTTCTCGCTGCACGGGCTCGACCACCTGTTCGCGCAGTACGGCTACGCCGTGGTCGGGCTCGGGGTGATGCTGGAGGCGACCGGGCTGCCGCTGCCGGGCGAGAGCCTGATGATCGCCGCCGCCCTGTACGCCGCCGCCACGCACAGGCTCGACATCTTCATCATCGTGCCGGTCGCCGCCGCCGGCGCCATCGTCGGCGACCAGATCGGCTACCTCATCGGCAGGAGCGTCGGCTTCCGGGTGCTGGCCCGCTTCGGCCGCAGGATCGGGCTGAGCGAGGAGCGGCTGGAGCTGGGCCGCTACCTGTTCCGTCGCTACGGCGGCCGGGTGGTGTTCCTCGGCCGCTTCGTCGCCGTGCTGCGCACCTTCGTGGCGCTGCTCGCCGGCGCGAACCAGATGGCCTGGCGCAGCTTCCTGATGTGGAACGCGCTCGGCGGCATCGGCTGGACCGCGCTGTACGGGTTCGGCGCCTACGTGCTCGGCGACGCGGTGAAGCGGGTCAGCGGCCCGGTCGGCCTGGTGCTGGCGGTGGTGGGCGCCGCGGCGATCGTGGCGGCGCTGGTGTTCGTCAAGCGCAACGAGCGCCGCCTGCTCGACGAGGCCCGCGCCGAGATGAAGAAGCCAGCGCCGCCGCTGGGCTGGCGGCGCAAGCCCGCCTGAGCGGCGCGGCAGGAGGCAGGGCCGGGCTCTGCCCGGACCCGCCAAAGGCCCCCTTCTTCAAGCATGGGGCCTTTGGAAACCCATCTCTTCAGCAAGTGGATTCCAAAGGCTCGGCCTTTGGCGGAGTTTGAGGCGGAGCCTCAACCTTGCCTGTCTGCGGCATTTCGATTGCCGCTGGCCGTTCGGGATCGTCCTGCGTACAACACCCCTGCCCAACGAAGAGGGACTCCCATGGCACTGACCGATCTGGCCTGGCTGCCCGTCGAGGCCGACTGGTCCGAGCGACTCAAGGCGGCGGGCGAGGCGGACTGGCCCGCGCTGGTGCTGCTGGCGCGCGCCCGGCTCGACCCGCTCGCCACCGGCCGGCTCGACCGACTGCTGCGCCGCCGCTTCCCCGGGCCGCCGGAGTCCGGCCTCGCCGCGCCGCCGATCCGCCTGGCGGTGCTGGGGTCCTCGACGCTGGCGCATCTGGTGCCGGCGATCCGGGTGGCGGCGCTGCGGCGCGGCCTGCACGTCACGGTGCACGAGGGCGAGTACGGCCAGTACCGCCAGGAGCTGATGCAGCCGGCGCCGGAGCTGGCGGAGTTCCGGCCCGACGTGGTGCTGCTGTGCCTCGACGCGCGCCACCTCGCGGCCGGGCTGCCGGCGGGGGCGGACGAGGCGGAGGCGGAGCGCGTGCTGTCGGCCACCCTCGCCGACCTCGGCCAGGTCTGGCAGGCGGCGCAGGCGATGGGCGCCACGGTGATCCAGCAGGCGGCGCTGCCGGTGCTGCCGAAGCTGATGGGCGACAACGAGCACCGGCTCGCGGCGTCGCAATCCGGCTTCATCGCGCGGTTCAACGCGGCGCTGCGGCGGGCGGCGGACGCGGCCGGCGTGCACCTGCTCGCGGTGGACGAGCGGGCGGCGCGGTTCGGGCTGACGGCGTGGCACGACCCGGCGGTGTGGCACCACGCCAAGCAGGAGATCGGCGGCGCGGCCGCCCCGGTGTTCGGCGAGATGGTGGGCAACCTGCTGGCGGCGTTCCGCGGGCGCTCGCGCAAGGCGCTGGTGCTCGACCTCGACAACACGCTATGGGGCGGGGTGATCGGCGACGACGGGCTGGAGGGCATCGAGATCGGCCAGGGCAGCGCGTCGGGCGAGAGTTTCGCGGCGTTGCAGGCCCACGCCAAGCGGCTGGCCGGTCGCGGGGTGATCCTGGCGGTGTGCTCGAAGAACGACGAGGCCAACGCGCTGCAGCCGTTCGAGAAGCACCCGGAGATGGTGCTGCGCCGCGACGACATCGCGAGCTTCGTGGCGAACTGGGACGACAAGGCGACCAACCTGCGCCGCATCGCGCGCGAGCTGAACATCGGCCTGGATGCGCTGGTGTTCCTCGACGACAACCCGTTCGAGCGCAACCTGGTGCGCGGCGAGCTGCCGGAGGTGGCGATCCCGGAGTTCCCCGAGGACGACCCGGCGCTGGTGCCGCAGATGCTGGCCGACGCCGGGTATTTCGACATGCTGGCGATCACCGCGGACGACCGCAAGCGCACCGCGCAGTACCAGGAGAACCGCGAGCGCGCCGCGCTGGCCGAGACCGCGACCGACCTGCCGGCATACCTGCGCAGCCTGGAGATGAGGCTGGTGTGGAACCGCTTCGACCGCGTGGGGCTGGCGCGGATCGTGCAGCTGTTCAACAAGACCAACCAGTTCAACCTGACCACGATCCGCACCACTGACGCCGACATCGCGGCGGTGATCGAGGACCCGCGGCAGTTCGGCCTGCAGCTGCGTCTGGTGGACAAGTTCGGCGACAACGGCATCATCGCCCTGGTGATCGGCCGGCTGTCCGCGGACGGGTTGGACGCTCTGGTCCATTCCTGGGTGATGAGCTGCCGCGTGCTGGGGCGGCAGGTGGAAGCGGCGACGCTGATGCTGATCGCGCAGGAGGCACGCCGGCTCGGGGCGGCGCGGCTGGTCGGCGAGTACCGGCCGACGGCGAAGAACGACATGGTGCGCGAGCATTACCCGCGCCTCGGGTTCTCGGCGATCGAGCCTCCGGCCGACGCCGTGCGCGACGACGATGCGGGCGCCGCGTTCTACGCGCTGCCGCTCGCAGGGTTCGAGCCGGAGACGTTGTTCATGCAGGTCAGCGAAGGAGTCTACTGATGACCGAGGCCGAGATCACCACGGGATTCACCGAGATCGTGCGCGAGTCGCTCGACGACGACTCGATCACGCTGCAGCCGGAGACGACGGCTGCCGAGGTGAAGGGCTGGGACTCGGTGGCCATGGTGGCGATCATCGTGGCGGTGGAGCAGCGTTTCGGCGTGCGGCTGCGCTCCAAGGAGATCGACAAGGTCGCGTGCGTCGGCGACATGGTCGCGCTGATCCACTCCAAGGTCGCCTGACGCCGGCGGCCAGGGCCGCTGCGGCTGAAGGCAGGGCCAAGCTCTGCCCGGACCCGCCAAGGCCCGAGGCGCTTGGAAGCCATCGACTCAAGGAATGGATTCCAAAGGCTTGGCCTTTGGCGGAGTCCAGAGGCAGAGCCTCTGGCCTTGCTTGCTGGCCGGCCCCATTCGATCGCCGCTGGTGTCATACGCCCGGCTTCATTGAGTGACGTACGACGGCCTGAAGGGACGGCAACCTCTTCATGGGTCAGCCATCTTGGCCGTTGGTATCAGAGCGAAGCCGGATGAAGTCGCATCAACCGTCGAATTGGTATATGATAACGTTACATGATAATATAACACATCATGTATGGTCCGGTTTGCCGGGAGCCTCAGATCCCCCAGAAGCGTGCAATCTCCTCGGTCGCCTGCACGCCCACCGGCAGCACCCAGTTCTGCTCGCGGCCGTCGCGCACGGGGTAGCCATGCCCCATCCGCGCCAGGCTCCAGTGCTCGATCGCGGCGCTGCCCGCGGCGTCGCGCCACACCCGGCGGCGCAGGCCGGTGTCGGGCGAGCTTTCCTCGTCGGGGGCCGCGTGCAGGCCGTGCAGGCCGGCGAACTGCGCCGCGAGCGCGTCGGCGTTGGCCGGGTTCACGGTGTGGTCCGCGCCGCCCTGCCACACCGACAGGCGCGGCCAGGCGGCGACCTGCGCCGGAGCGCAGGCGCGCGCGGCTGAGGCCCACTCCGCCGCGCTGCGGGCGGGGCCGGCCTGCATCATCCGCAGCATCGCCTGGCCGCTGCCCTCCGCGCAGCCCACGGGCAGCCCGGCGATGGCGGCTCCCGCGGCGAACCGCTCGGGGTAGGCGGCGAGCAGGCAGGCTGCCATGGCGCCGCCGGCCGAGAGCCCGGCCACGAACACGCGCCTCGGGTCGCACCCCAGGCGCCGCGTCGCATGATCGACCATCGCCCGCACGGAATCCGCCTCGCCCGCGCCGCGCCGGGTCTGGCGCGGCTGGAACCAGTTGAAGCACCGGCCATGGTTGTTCGCGCTGGTCTGCTCCGGGAGCAGCAGCACGAAGCCGCGCGCGTCGGACAGGGCGGCCCAGCCCGACTGCTCGGCGAAGGCGGGGGCATCCTGGCCGCAGCCGTGCAGCAGGACCACCAGCGGCGGCGGACCCTGGCGCTGCCGCGGCACGTGCCACAGCATCCGGAGCTGTCCCGGATTGTCGCCGAACGCCTCGACACGCTGCCAGCCCGGCTCGGGCCAGGACCGGTGCGGCGCGCCCGGTGCAGGCGCAGGGAGCGCCGGCTCGGCGGGGCTCGGCGCCGAGCCTGATCGTGGCGGCAGGGAGGCCGGCGCCGGACTGTCCGGCGCCCGGGTTTCCGGCAGCCGGGCTTGCGGTGCCCCGTCTTGCGAGGCCCGGTCTTGCGGTACCCGTGGCTGCGGCGACAGCGGGGCCGGCAGCGTCGCCGCGACCTCGTGCGCCAGAGCCGCAGCCAGACGCGCCGCCCGGCGCAGCATCCGTCCGAGCCGGAGCTGGCCGCGCAGCGTGGGTGGCCTCAAGCGGCGGCGTCCAGCACCGTGCGGACGTGCTCGCCGAGCGCCAGGGATGCGGTCAGGCCCGGGCTCTCGATGCCGAACAGGTTGACCAGGCCGGGCACGCCGTGCTGGGCGGGGCCGTCGATGGCGAAGTCCTGGGCGGCCGCGCCCTTCGGCACGGTCTTGGGGCGGATGCCGGCGTAGGCGGGCGAGAGCGCGCCGTCGCGCAAGCCCGGCCAATAGCGGCGCACCGCGTCATAGAACACGTCGGCGCGGCGCGGGTCCACGGTGTAGTCGATGCCGTCGATCCACTCGACGTCGGGGCCGAAGCGCGCCTGGCCGCCGAGGTCGATCGTCAGGTGCACGCCGAGTCCGCCCGGCACCGGCACCGGGTAGATCAGGCGGTCGAACGGCGCGCGGCCGGCCAGGGTGAAGTAGTTGCCCTTGGCGTAGTACTCGCCCGGGACCGCCTCGCCCGGCAGGCCGCTGATGCGTCGCGCCAGGGTGGGCGCATGCAGGCCGGCGGCGTTGACCACGGTGCGCGCGAGCAGGTGGAGCGGCTCGTCGCCGCCGACATGCAACGCGATGCCGCCGGGCGTCACCTCGGCGGAGTCCAGCCGGGACCGCAGCGCGACCACGCCGCCGGCATCCTCCAGCTCGCCCTGCAGCGCCAGCATGTAGCCGTGGCTGTCGATGATGCCGGTGGAGCCCGACATTAGCGCAGCCACGCAGGACAGGTTCGGCTCCAGCGCCAGGGCCTCGGCGGCGTCGAGCTGGCGCATCGCCGGCACGCCGTTGGCCTCGGCGCGGGCCTGGATCTGCGCGAGCCGGCCGGCCTCCTCCGCGTCGGTGGCGACGATGAGCTTGCCGCAGCGTCGGTGCGGCACGCCGCGCTCCTCGCAGTACTGGTAGATCATGGCGTTGCCGGCGACGCAGAGCCGCGCCATCAGGCTGTCGGCGCGGTAGTAGATGCCGGCGTGGATCACCTCGCTGTTGCGCGAGGAGGTGTGGGTGCCGATCGCGTCCTCGGCCTCGAGCACCAGCACCTCGCGGCCCGCGCGGGCCAGGCTGCGCGCCACTGCGAGGCCGACCACCCCGGCGCCCACCACCACGCACTCGACGCTGTCCATGAGCCGCTGTCCCGTCGTTGCTGGAGGATGGGGTGTCCGCCTTACTGGCATTCCGGGGCGTCCCCAACTGTTCCAAAAGCCCCAACGAATCAGGGATTTTCGACCAACCTACGTCCCGTAGCGTTTCCGCTTGTGTCTCACCAACCCGGCCCTATTTTGGGAACAGTCTTGGGAACACAATCATGTCGGGAAAACTTACCGCAGTGAGCGTGAAGGGGCAATTAAAGCCCGGCCGCCACACCGATGGCGGCGGCCTGCACCTCTACGTCAAGGACACCGACTGTCGGACATGGGTGCTCCGGTTCATGCGGGCCGGGAAGAGCCGCGACATGGGGCTGGGCGCATACCCAGAGGTGCCCCTAGCCGAGGCTCGGGAGAGGGCCGCCGCAGCGCGCAAGCTGATCCGCGCGGGTAGTGATCCCCTAGAAGCCCGCCAGTCCGCCGAGGCTGCGAGGACCGCTACCATCTCGCACACCTTCCGGGCCGCCGCCGAGGAGCTGATGGCCGACAAGGGCAAGGGCTGGCGCAACCCGAAACACCGCGCGCAATGGGCCTCGACGCTGCAGAGCTACGCCTTCCCGGTGTTCGGGGAATGGCCGGTGCAGCAGGTGGACAGCGAAGCCATCATGCGAGTTCTGCGCCCGCTCTGGGATCGCATACCGGAGACAGGATCGCGCCTCCGCGGCCGCATCGAGGCCGTCCTAGACGCCGCAACGGCGCGAGGATGGCGCACCGGGGAGAACCCGGCCCGGTGGAAGGGACACTTGGCGTCACGCCTCCCCTCGCCCCGCAAGGTCAAGGCAGCCGTGCACCACCCGGCGCTACCCTGGTCGGAGATGGGCGCGTTCCTGGCCGCGTTGCGCCAGCGGGAAGGCCTCGCAGCACGGGCCGTAGAACTTGCCATCCTGACCGCCTGCCGATCTGGCGAGGTGCGTGGCATGCGTTGGGGCGAAGTCGACCTGGACGCGGCAGTGTGGACGGTGCCAGGCAAGCGGATGAAGGCAGGCAGACTGCATCGCGTCCCCCTGCCCAGCGCGGCTGTGGCGCTTCTCCGTGGCATCCGCCCGTCGCTGCCTGCCGCCGACGCACTGGTGTTCCCCGGGGCACGGATAGGGACGGCGCAGTCGGACATGACCCTGATAGCGGTGCTGCGCCGGATGAACGACGTGCCTGCTGGCGAGCTGCCGCCATGGCGCGACGGCGCGACGGGCGAGCCGATCACCGTTCACGGGTTCCGGTCCACGTTCCGGGTCTGGGCTGGCGAGTGCACTGCCTACCCGCGCGAGGTGGTCGAGGCGGCACTGGCGCATACGCTGAAGGACAAGGTTGAGGCGGCCTACCAGCGTTCAGACCTGATGGAGCGTCGCCGGCCGCTGATGGAGGACTGGGCGGCGTTCTGCACCGCGGGTGATCGGAGCGGAGTGGTGGTGCCGATCAGAGCCTAGACCTAGAAACCTATAGCAAGCTTCAAAGCATAGGGACCATAGGGGTCATAGGATCTGTAGTAAGCAATATCAGTGGGTTAGGACACATCAGAACGTCTCGATACCCCCCTATGCACCCCCTATGCCCCTGGTGCTCATAAGCCACCAGTGGCCGCATCGGAGCCAGACCAAAAAATATACTGAACCGTTGTGAAGCAAATAGAAGCAACGTGACACGGCAGGAACCAATATAAACTCCACGCTACGCTGAACAGCGTGCTGGATTATGGCTTATCGCGAGAGATATAGTCCCGGTCATGAGCCGGATTGGTCCCTATAGCCGCCCACATAACCTGTCGAACATGGACGGTCGAAGCCGGGAAGCGCGGATGCTGCGCCGGGTGCGTTCCGAACTGACGGCGCATGTGGGAGGCAAGCCGTCCGCGACGCAGCGGATGCTGATTGAACGCGCCGCGACACTAGCGCTGCACGTCGAGACCCTGGACCGCCGCGTGCTTGAGGGCGGGGTTATGACCGAGCACGACAGCCGGACCTACCTGGCCTGGAGCAACAGCCTCACCCGCACGCTGCGCGAGCTGGGCTTGCAGAAGCCGTCGGCCGCACCCGGCAACCGGCTGCAACAGCATATCGCCAGCAAGGCTGCATGACCTCGCCCCGCCGCCTCATCGGTCGTGCGCTGCTGTGGTTCATGCAGTCGGCGTCCCCGACCATGCTCACCCTGGCGCTTCCGCCCGACGATCCGGAGTTGGCCGACCTGCGCGCCAGGGTTACGGCTGAGCAGGCCAGCGCAGAGGCATGGTTCACCCATGCGAAAGCATGGCGAGATGCGTGCGCGCCATATCACCCAGGTGCGCCAGCAGTCGACGGCGGCGCGCTGTGACCTGGTCGGCAGCGCCATTCTCCTCGCTGAGCTTCTGCATGCCGAGCGGTGCAGAGAGCAGCGCATTGAGTTGCGCCTCGGCGTCGCCTCCCTTCGCCGCCTCAAATGCGACGCGGGCCAGCAAAGCCGCCACCAACTCCCCAAGCATCTGCGTCTCTGCCCACACGCCGTTGGCCTCCCGCTGGGCTCTCAACGCATCCGCATTTGCTTGCAGCGCCTCCTTTCTCGCCTGGGCAGCATCAGCTTTTGCCTCCCATGCCCTGTCCATTGCGCTAGTCACCAATTCGGGATCGGCACGACCGACATCGGCAATCCTTGCGACTGCGCGTCGCCAGCTCCACGGCATCCAGTCCTCCGTCTGTTCCCTGTCAGCTCCGATGGTGGCCGGCGCCGGGCGGGTCAGCAACGACCGCCCGGCGAAGGGCCTCACCTGATGGGCGCCTTGATGAACATCCTTACCGCCCTCGACGACCCGGACCTGTTCGCCCCGCACTTCAAGGGCGACACCTGGCAGGCGTGGCGGGCCTTCCTGGCGGCCCTGTTCGGCCTGCCGATGGATGCCGACACCCTCGCCCTCTACCGGCATCACACCGGCCGCGTGGAGCCGCCCGTGCAGCCCTTCGCCGAGGCCGCCCTAATCTGCGGCAGACGTGGCGGCAAGTCCCGAGCCCTGGCGCTGATCGCCGTGTTCCTGGCCACGATGCAGGACGTCACCCCGCACCTGGCGCCGGGCGAGCGAGCGACCATCGCCGTCATCGCCGCGGACCGGAAGCAGGCCCGGAGCATCTTCCGGTTCGCCATGGGGCTGTTGACCGAGACGCCGATGCTGGCCGACCTGGTGGAGGACAGCACCGCCGACAGCATCACCCTGCGCAACCGGGTCACGGTGGAGATCGCGACCGCCAGCTTCCGGGTGACGCGCGGCTACACCTTCCTCGCCGTGCTGGCCGACGAGGTGGCGTTCTGGCGATCGGACGAGACCAGCGCGAACCCGG
>JAABUP010007758.1_pt1 | contig 14126 bp, 16 predicted proteins | sample 5559201 | NCBI WGS metagenome assembly JAABUP01 (sample SAMN10711887, study PRJNA513373) | rock metagenome | isolation source: Antarctica rocks | place: Antarctica | reverse complement strand
CTCCTTCTCCTTCTCCTTCTCCTTCTCCTTCTCCTTCTCCTTCTCCTCCCTAAGAGCCCTATTCTTAGCTATATAAATATACGTAGTCTTCCGAGACGCCTGCTCCGCAGTAGTAGCCTACTCGGCCTCGAGGGCCTTCTAAGACTTCTTTAGTTGCCTAGAAGAGGTTATTACGGGGGTAGGGAGGAGGTCTATATCTACGAGGCTAGGGAGGGCGAAAGCATTATATATCTAGTTATTATAGGCTTCGCTTAATGGGCTACTACTGTAGAGATAACGCAGTATAAGGCCTAGCCAGCGATAGCTAGCGATGCGGTGTAGTAGTGGGCTGTTAGTAAAGGGCGACGGCGACGGCGACGTGGGTGGGCAAACACTAAAACACCAAGGATACGATATTACGACGATGTATCAGCTTTAATTATAACCTAATTAGGCTATCCTACGAGGTATGTGGGCCTCAATTGCTCTACATATTTTGCTATACCGCTCCCACCTGATTTTAGTGGGGTGGGCATGAAAAACGTTGCCGCTCCCGACCCGCGCCAATGTTTTTAAAAACAACTGTACTCGTCTTGCGAAATCTCCATCCCCGAGCCGTTGGCACCCTAGACCTTGAGCTGATCTCGTGGTAGTCGAGGTGTACGACCTTGAAGAAGTCTCCATCGTCCAACTTAAAAATACCACTGGGCTGAATCAAATCACCATCTTGAGTCCAGAAAGTGTTCCTCCTAATTGGACTCAAAAATCCCTTTGACCTCGTGAATGTACCACAGGGGCTTTCTATAGATGATGTAAGAATCGGGGCAAGCGCAATTGATGAAACTGTCTTGAGAAATATGCGTAAGAATCGTAAGGCCGGTAGCTGCCCGTGAGTGTTGCCCACGACATGTGCGCGCTGCCATGTAGTACCAATCATCGCAAAGCGACATAATCTCAAGGTTTTGCGCTACTTGCTACATAACGATGAGGTACTAGGAGACTTTGGACAGTCTCGTTGCAAGACCGATCAGTGAAGGATAGAAGGGGGAAGCAAGTAGAGGAGGACGCGTTCATACATTGCGCGGCCCTCCTTGCGCCTAATCTAAGGCATGCCAAGGATGCAAAACCTCACCGTTGCGGAAAGAATTTCCCTTCATTGTACAACCTTTCAGTGACAATGAGCATTAGTCTCACAAGTAAGGTTGAAAGTGTCTTCGAACCATAATTCCGTGGGCACTGTGCACAGCTCTTCAAACGTTATGACTGCATCAATTGGGCTGACTTTGTTGGCCCTTTGAAAGGATGCTACATTGCCTATCTAGCTCACACTGAATCCGTCGCCAAACTCGAGGGTGCGGAGGTCGTTCATTCATCAGGTCGAAAAGGTCCGGGCCAGCCCTGCCTTCAGGTCTGGGAAGAGCCGAAGTGGCAGGCTTTAGTTCTTCAATGGTGGGAGTAGTGACTATGGGTTTTGAGAGCGCAGATAGACACACTATGAGTCAAATAAAGGATCATTGCCTGGCCAAAGCAATAACGGTCGGATCTGAACCCGAGATATTTTAAAAGATGATTGAAAACAGAGGCTTACATACCGCCGAAGTGAGGGCAGAGGAGCCTCAAAGGAGGTGCAGCTAGGGTTTCATTGCGATATTGCTGTGACAATAATTTGACATGCGAAGCAGACCAAAATACCATCTCTCTCGCTCTTTCCTCTCCTATCGAGACTGACTCGTCTGCTCAATCACATAAGTAGTAAGCTGTCCAACTCCGACCATAAACTCATTTTCAACGTGGCCTTCACGATCATACTCGATCTCATAGATCTCGAACCTAAACAAAAGCCAAGGATAGTGCTGCACAAAAGCCTTGATGCCCGTCAACGCCGTAGTCCATAGTCCATACGTCAGGACTTCGTCCTGGTCGTGATTCGATTTCTTGGGAGTCACACCAAAATATATGTTGTTCTGCTGATCTTCCCAGTCAGTTTCACCACTGGGCATGGGTGTGTTTGGTCGAAAGGGTGTGATCGCGTCTCTGATCGCATCTTGCAGTACTGTTGCTACAGCGGCCTGATTGCGGTCCCTGTCTTCGTTTTCGGTGAGGAATTTAAGTATCATGTTTCCGTATGGTACTTTGTAGAACCATACTTCCGGCGGTGGGTAAGGAGGCCAGCTGCAAAATGTCAGTGACAACAACGCGTACACTCCAGGCGTCTACTGACTTAGCATCGGTCAATCCAGTAGAATTCTGACCCAAGAGACGACTAATGGTTGGATCTGATGGGTTTCCCTTTGCGATGCTGAGTAATTGTGGATACAGCGCGTTGACAGGAGGCGCTGGACTCGCATAGCAAATAGAGCAGAATATCGCCACCACATAGCATACGCCGGAGAACCCCATTTTGGCTTGTGGACTGAAGAAGCGCGAATTCTTTTGCATGCATGTGATGGGAACTTGCGATTTATGGTCGCGTCTGAAGAGGCCATGTGGCATTGAGTCGCATCGTCTCTACAGTTGTACCCGCTCTTGGAGGCGACGCGCTGCTGGTGCTCTGCCAGTGCGCATGGATCCACACATGAGACATTCTCAATATCCCAGGTGGCAAATGTTTCGTCTCATGCGTTTCTCGAAGTCGTGGGCTCCCCGACGATAGGCCAATCATTATGTCTCCAGGGCCATCTACCCTAAATATTAGCCCCCGTTCTGTGCGTCCTCCCTAATCTCAATCTAAAGTGTGCCAAGGGGAATAAACACCAGGGCCCCAGTGTACCAGGAGATGGTATGCATACAGAATGCACGTTCTCGTCAGACTTCTAGCTAGTACCAGGGTAATTTCCAGCCACCGACTGTCTTCTCCATGAAGCTTGCCCTGAACGGCTGTGTTACTCATGGCAGCTGAATGATTGAGATTCCAAGAGAGTACACCGCTTTTTGAGGTCAGGCAATCTCATGGAAGGACTTACTTACCCTGTAGTCCGATCCCATGGCTATGCATACATTTGCTAGACCATGATAGGAAGGTGTATCGACGATTCGACATTAGCTCTACGAAAGCAATTCACAATGCTTATAATGACAATGATAATAACATTGAATTCAGGACCTCCGCAAGGTTTCGCATCATTTTGATTTCGCTCTGTTTCTTACATCGGAAGCATGCCATCTGAAAGCCTTGCCTCGTTATCGAGCGAAGCTCGCGAGATCAAAGTAGTGCATCAGACTCCGACGAAAGCTTCAAACTCGAGCAGAGTAGAGATCGATAGCGAGCAGGATGTGGTAGTCAACAGCCCAAGCTCGATACAAATCCATCCTCTTGGCGTGACTCGTCATGACGAGAAAGACATGGCAAGAATGGGCAGGAAGCCCCAGCTACGAAGGAACTTCCGCCAAGTCTCTGCCATCAGCTTCGTCTGCGTCATGGTGTCGACATGGGAAGTTCTCTTCCTCGCGAACAGCCAAGGCCTCACTGATGGCGGACTTGCCGGCCTTTTCTGGAGCTATGTGTGGACCTTGATCGATTTCGCACTCATTGCTGCTTCTTTGGCCGAGATGGCTTCCATGGCTCCAACCTCTGGGGGCATGTATCATTGGGTCTCTGAGTTCGCGCCACCTGAATATCAGAGGTTTCTGAGCTATGTGACAGGTAAGATGCAAGCCTATAAGATTAAGTCTTCCGTATTTATCAGCTGTTGACCCAGCGCTATGCAGGATGGATGGCCGTCTTGTCTTGGCAGGCTGGCAATGCTTCAGGTGCATTTATCGCAGGCACCGTCATACAAGCGATTATAACAGTCAACAACCCAAGCTATCAGCGGACCAATTGGCAAGGTACATTATTCGTTTTTGCAACTGTGCTGCTTGTATGGCTAGTGAATACATTCTTCATTCGCTGGTTACCGATACTTCAAGATATGCTCATGTGGCTCCACGTATCCGCTTTCGTAGCCATCATCACTGTCTTGTGGGTCAAGGCGCCTCATAGTCGAGCTGCTGGTGTCTTCGCGACATTCTCGAATGAAGGAGGATGGAAAAGTGTCGGCCTGAGTCTCATGATAGGGCAGATCACGGCCATCTATGCTCTCGTGGGTAAGGTCAATATCTTTGACTTAAACCGTCTACCAAACCATCCTCGCTAAGTCTGTTCCAGGCTCTGATAGTGCTGCGCACATGTCTGAAGAAATCAGGGACGCAGGATTAGCCACTCCGAAAGCAATGATCTGGAGCTTTGGTATCAGCGGTGCAATGGGCTTAGTCTTTCTCATCTCGATGCTGTTTGCCATAACCGACGTCGATGCCGCACTCAACGATCCTTCAGGGTATCCCTTCATCTGGGTCTTGAAGGAGGCTCTACCCCAGTCTACGGCGGGCGTGAATGCGATCACTGCCATTCTGATCATTCTATCACTTGCCAGCAACATCAGTTTCAATGCTTCGACGTCGTGACAAACCTTCGCTTTCGCTCGGGATGGTGGGCTGCCGTTCTCGAATTGGATAGCCAATGTAAGCTTCCTTTCTCCTTGAGGCTTAGCAATGGTGGGAAAGCGCGCTCTCATACCGTCCAGGTTCATCCAACCCGTCTGATCCCAGTCAACGCCGTAACACTCACCTGTCTCATCTCCTGCCTCCTTGCTCTCATCAACATTGGCTCCAACATCGCCTGCAACGCCATCATCTCCCTCATGTTGGTGGCATTGATGTTCACCTACACGATCTCCATCAGCTGTATTCTCTGGCGCCGAACCACCGGTGGCAAGCACCAGCTTCCCCCAGCTCGGTGGAGCATGAGACCTAGGGTGGGAATAGCGGTCAACGTGGGTGCTTTGCTGTACTCAGCCTTCGCGTTCTTCTGCCAAATACGACGGAAAGCGGAGCTGAGAATTTCAATTGGAGCGTCGTGTTGTTCTCAGTAGTGATTCTGATTGCATTGGTGATGTGGTTCGCGAAAGGGCGAAGGCATTACCGAGCGCCTGTTGGTACCCAGATCTCGTACCAGTAATGACCTTCTCAACCTTTAGGTACAGAGACACCCACGTCGCGATCAGACCAAATTGCTAGACCTCTGTGAGACCTTAGATCCTCCTACTTGATCGTGAGGTCGTTTATTGAATCAATTTCTAGGAACGCGTGGGAATGAAGATCTCCTAGACTTAGCAGCCAATCAACGATGAGCCCGATAAGCTCTGCTCTATCAGATCCGATTCGGGTAGATAACCGATGAGCGGTTTCTTGCATTAGCCTTACGCCACCTCAGCTGAATGCAGCTGCAAAATCATCATCACCATCACCATCACCATTATTGAAGAGAAGAGATTGATTTCGTGCAAAAGAGAATTCCACGGTGTCTCCTGATGGTTTCTTGAGGACAAAGAATACAACTCTGCTTCGTCAAAATGTAGGACCAATGCCCTGGACCTCGAGCTAACCTAACGATGCTTTGCTGTCACCTACACCCACACATCAAGCCACTCTGATCGTCAATGGCGCATCATCTCGTCTCTACCTCGGTATGTCTGATCGTTCTCTCAATCACCACTGCACCTCCCACGCCCATCCAGACCCAGACGACATCTCCATTGAGCCATTGACTCCGTACACAAACACCAACAAGTCATCCACCATGTCCTCCCCCAACCCCTCCTCATCACACAACCAACCCATCCCCGACACCATCGCCCACTTCCACTCCATCCCCTGGTGCCGCTCCCTCCTCTCCTCCCCTTCCATCCTAGGCACCATAGTCCCCGACCGCACCCCCCAAAGCAGCACCGAATCGCAACTCGTCCGCGTGACCCTCAACACCCCGGACACGGTCAAAGCATGCGTGACCTTCTTCCGTATGCCCAGCAAAGCGGACCGCGCGGGAAACGTGGGGGAGACGAAGGAAAAGCCGTTTGTGGAGGTGAATTGCTTGCTGGATGTGGGGGATGGGTTGGCGGGGAGGCCGCATGTTATGCATGGCGGGGTGTTCAGTGTGGTGCTGGATGAGGTGCTCAGTACGGTTGCTTATCAGTATTCTGGTGAGTCGGACTTGTTTTCCTGCAGGGGAGTTCGAAGAGCTGGAGGAACGGACAAGACTGATGGTATTCTTGCAGACTACGGCGCCATAACAGCGTATCTGAACGTACAGTGGAAGAAGCCGCTTGTGACGCCCGCCGTGACGCTTTGCAAAGGCCGAGTGGTCAAGAAGGAAGGACGAAAGGTGTTTGTGAAAGGCGCATTCTATGATTCTGAAGGGGCTGCGTTGGCGGAGGCCGAGGGTTTGTGGATACTGCTGACGGGAAAGGCAAAGTTGTAAGTAACATCAGATCGTGTAAGGGTAAATTTGGTGTCTTGGATATGACCCATTGTGTCGGTAACCATTTTGGGATCATAAACTCGGATTTCCGAGAATCATCTTTGTATAGATTTACTTATTTTACAAGATAACAGATCGGCTATCCAAGCTGTTGAAAGGCCGATTGTTGCTTATGGTACAACATATCAATACAAAGGTCGCCCACCAGACAACTGATGATGCTGATGCCACAGATAGGTTGCCCTAATTTTCTAGGTCGTGCAGTGCTTCTAGATTGCCGGATCTTTTTAGCTTCCATCACCCTCAAGCCTTACACAGGCGCTCCCCAATGTCTGCGCTCCAACTCTCACTTCCCACCGCTCCAAGAGCATAGAAGATCTCCTTGGGATCATACTTCTTCTTGATCTCCATTAATCTTAGATAGTTGGATCCGTAGAATGTTTCTTGCCAATTCGGCTGGAACGGATCCGACTAGCAAGCGGGTCAGTATCACTACTATCATTACTCGTGACCCCAATACAAATCTATCGTCGATTTGATGAATGACAAGAGTAGGGAACCGTGCGGACATACCTCGCTCAAATAGCAGCCAGAGCCCGGAGTAATGGCCTCCAATTGCGGGACATACGAGTCCGTCATCAGTTTTTGCTTCTCCACCATGTCTGAGAGCGGAGCAGTGAAGTTCCAATCACTGTCAACAAGATCGTCGTCAGCCCCCAACCCGTTTGAATGAGCCTCCTCAAGGTTACCTCAAGAAGGATGTCATTGCACTTACGTCTCAACAGCCAAGCTGATCAGCGCCTCCCTCCAAGCAGGCAACAATGCATTGTCGACATTCTGATTTCCTCGCTCTACGCTCTTGTTCACATTCAACGCGACTTGGAATGTACTCGCAGTCGTCTTTCCGTCGCCTTCAACAATATTCCGAATCGTTTTCGTCAAGCCCGCATTATTTGTCTCCACCACCGATCTCGGAATCAAGCGACCCCCATACTGAGAAGTACCAACCTCAAGTGTTTCGCCCACGAAAGTTTTGAACATATCGAGATAGGTTGGATAATTGTTCGGGCCAACCATGGTGTAATTGACATTGAGGGTGTGCAATGTATCTAGCCATGGCTGGAGGAGCTCTAAGGCTTTTGATGCCGGTATGCCAGGCCCGGAGAAAGGGACGAGGACGAAAGTCTCCGGAGATAAGAACCATTCACACACGCCTCCCGCATCGGTGAGAGCTGGTAAGATGGCATGGAAGGCTTCGACTGCGGCATAGTAGGTATCTTTCGAGATACCAGCACTCGCAAAAGTGAGATTCGTGCCTGAGGTTTCAAGCGCTGTATGTGCCTTCGAAGTCAACGAGGTCACAACCCCAAAAGTCCCGCCCCCGCCTCCGCTGAGCGCCCAATAGAGATCTACATTCTTCGTCGGACTCACAGTGACGAAGCCGCCATTTGCAGTCACAACTTCGAACTCCAGGGTTTGATCGGCAGCCATGCCATATTTGGACGCCAGTGGCGAATGGCCACCACCTTGCGTGTAGCCGCCAGCAAGACCTACAGTGGGGCATTCGCCGCCGTTGACGGTGAGACCCGATGAGTTGGCAGCTGAAGCGGCGTCGAAACCTTGAACGCCTGCGCCCATCTTGATGGCTTTACCGGTATATCCGTTGCCGTTGTAGTCAATGAAATCAATGGATTTGAGATGATGGGTCCAGATTCCGAGTGCGCCCGCACCGGTAGATTTACCATTGTAACTTTGCTTCACGTCAGAGACGTCAAGGGAAAAAGAACAGGGCGCCTACTCATGGCCTGTGTTTCTAATGACCAGTCTCACGTTGTGTTTCGTGGCGAACGCAATCCCTGCTGCCACGTCCGCAGGTACGGCAACATCAATTGCATAATTGATCTCATTGCCTAACGTGCATGGCAAAGCCTGTGGGGTGAATGGATCGCAGCTGTTGCCTGCAAAGAAAGGTGCCATTATCGAAGAACTGCTGGGATAGCTGTGCCGCTTTAGTGAAATCATGGAACCATGGGTTATGTTGACAATACTTACTGTGTTTCTGCATGTACCCAACCTGCAGTCAAATTCTTGCATACGGCTTCGTTGTAATTGGGGTCATGGCATGGCGAGGCAAGCGGGACTGTGGCAATGAGCCTGCCACTCACGGAACTATTGAGTTGTGACCAGTCCGCAGACGAAGGCCAGCATGCGTCTCCAGGAAAGCAGCGACATGATGAGTTCCCGGCTGTTGTAGGAAGGCAAGAGACCTTGACCTGCCAAGTCGAAACGAATAGTAAGGACGCTGCCCCTGACAGAGAAAAGATCTTGCTAGGAAAAAACATGGTAAGAAAAACTGATGTTCTCAACTGAACACAGCAAGCGAAAAGATACAAATAGAGGAAAGGGGAACGACTCATTAAGAATCCGGGGAGTAGATGTACACTTGCACGTCATGCTGACCAAATTGAAGGGTTTATGCGCTGTCTTACTCAATTTACGAAGCGCTAGCATCCTGATCACGCTATATTTGGCCGTTGGACTCTGCTTCAGTGTGATCAACTGCAGAGTTCGACGGAGTGTTCTTTCGCACACCCGTAGAGAGCCCCAGGGTTCCAGACGAGCCCCCCGGCACTTTGCTCGGACTCATAGCCGCGACTTGCATGTCCCTAGGAACTGTGCAACTCGATGGTCAGACTGCAGGGTGCGATAAGGACTGAATTACACGACCAAATATCGTGTGAAATATACAGCACTGCTGTTCACGGTGTGCCCTTTACCGTTACAAATAAGGTTGTGGGTAATAAGGTCCTTACGCAAGCCAACGGAAATCTTCGAGGCTTAGATAATGGCCCCCGAAAGGTCCCCGATTGGCCCGATTGGGCGCCTAACACGGCTCCCGAGAGCACCCGGAGGTTGATCTCCACACCCGTGTAGCGCGATGTGCCTCCCCTGCCTCCATTCGCATATCTCGATTAGTGCTTTAAGTAGTTGTTGGTATTTGGCTATTGTCGAACAGGGAGCTGAGATGGCCAATAGTCAGGACATCGAAACCACTGACGTTTGGATCTCACATTTGCCAATGTAATTGCGATGCATACCGAAGGCCCAAGCAATTTTCCACCAGTTGCGCATCATAGCGGAGCTTTTATCACACAGCAGTACTCATGCGTCATAGCGGAACAACATGCTGACGCAAACGGTCACGGGTTGATCGAATTCTTTGATGATTATTCCGAATCCAATTGCGATGGTAAGCTGTGACGATCCCCACGCAACAACTACCAGATTCGCAGTGGTGTTCCTTACAAGTCGGTGAGTATTCTCTGGTCAAACAAGTAATCCAATGGAGCCTTTGCCTCCTAGATTTCCTCGTCAAAGATTCTTTCAGGTACTCGGTCGACAGCCGCTCCTGGAGTGAGAACGTAGTGATCTGGCTCGCATTTCAGCTTTCCCCCAGGCTCCAAGGTTGTAGAGTCAATATAGAGCCGCGATCCAGTATCGTCTTGTCCTACCTTACAGGGGGGCTAGGCTGGTGCATTGATTGCAGAACTCTTTTGCATTGGAGGTTTAACACAGCCTAGATCCTAGCGTACATCTCGTCTTAGGGAATTCAATCCGAAGTCTACTCGTTCTCTAGGATGAGAGGAGCAGCGAAGTAGTAAACTCTAAGGGGCGATGACCCAAGACATCAGCGCCTCTTGTCCCTAGAAAGGTCACTATATAGGGCTTCTCCTGGGGGCCAAATGTCCGGGACTTCGGGCCAATCTCTGGATTTTGCAACCTACCGGCATGTGGGATATTGAAGACCCTCATAACGATGAAGATTTCGACTGCTCGTACAAGCGTTAGTCTCCTGCCACGAAGACAGTTGTTTAAGCTTATGGTGGTAAGGGGAGGCCTTCAGCAGCGACTTTACTGACCCTATACTGCGCCTTGCTTACTTGGAAGCGATTGTCGCACTCATAGGGCGAATCTTCTGAAGGGCGAAAATGGGTATTATCTTATTACTGATTCTACGATTCGGAGATCTGCGGAAGTTCTCATAGAAGTGACAGAAACAAGATCAATCAGAATACATCTGTTACGCAAATTGATCAAATGAATTAGCTACCGTCCCTCGGGGAAGAGAGGACGAAGCGTCGCAGAAGCTACTGGGGAAGGACAATGGGGCCGACTGTTCAAATCTAGCTGGTGATTTGGCGAATGTGAGCACGCAAGCTATAGCAAGCCTGCTATCGGTGCGAACAAGACAAATCTAAGGCTGGAAGGTCTGTTCGGCTTTCGGGGTGCTATGAGACCACTAATAAGGAGTAGCCAAAAGCGGTCATTGAAGACATTCTGGCAGCAAGCGACTGCATTCGCAATCTGTTCAGGTCGATTGAGTCAGTCAAAGATCGTAGAGAGGACCGGAAAAGAGAAGTCTTGGCTCGTTCAGAGTGAGCGTGGGGTCTTTTTGGAACCGCTGGAAATGGCAAATGAGCAACAAGGCACGATGGTTATTTTGGGCTCCAAAACAAAACTCACAGTGAAATGTGTATATGTACCTACATCAAGATCCCCTAAATCTGGTCAATAATTGACATTTCCGCCCCCATCCTTTGAAGATGGGCAAGCTGCCGACACCAGACCCGTCGCCGGTCCGTCTCTGATCACTGGTGCCGGGGCCCAGAGTCCTGAGCTCATATCACAACAGACAGTCGCATTCGGTGCTTGCATAGCTTCACTGCAATAATCCTCCTGGATTAACGAAGTCGTCGTTGTCGCAGCCTGCGTCACCTGAATGTTCGAAGCCACAGTCTCTCCATCTACCGTGACGTCTGCTTCCTGCTTCACACACGCTGGTCCCCCTATCGTATAGCTGTCTCGTTGGACGCCCGTATCCACCCATTGCCCTGAGCTATGGTCGCAGCATACGGTAGAGTTCGGCGCTTGGGTCCAGCTCATACAGGAATCTTGTCTCGTTTCAAGAGGGGAAAAATCAGATTTGGCCGCCGCCACCGAGTCGTTGGCGCTGATGAACGCAGGGATCGAGGTCTCGCTAGCTCTGAGTGAGCGGGGTTTGTTGGGCGTAGAAATGGAGTTTTGAGAAGGCAGTCCTCCGTTTTCGATCACCGTTGGCCATTTACTGCAGCCCGCTTGGACCGCTGCGAATGCAAAAAGAGTTAGCATGTAAACTCGTAGCAAACGTAACGCGAAGAGACCTCAATCTTCTGAGGCTTGACAGACGCTTGCAAAGCTTTTGACGACTCTAATCGCTCAGGTAAATCAATTGACTGACCTGCATAGTACGACGCATAATTGTTGGCATTCCTTAATGAAGCTGTGGCATTCAGATTTACAGCGTCTTGTATGTTCATCACCTCGTCAGGCCAGTTAGTAGTATTTTGATACATGCGTGCTAACTCGTGCACGATCATAGCTTGTTGATTGAGGGCTAACGCCATATTGTTCGGACTCAACGACCCGCCTCGAAGTCTGGGGCAGTCACTCCGTGGAACAGTCATCTCTTTGTGAGCCCAAAAATTTGGACATAGAGCTATGAGATTTGAGTCTTCCCAATGCAGCATTGGCTCGTCAGGATGGTCGTAAACGCAAAGATGATAGAGAGCCGCGAGTGACGGACTATCATTGACGCAGACAAGTGTAGGTCTTGCAGTCAACAGTCCTGGGGTTCTGCGGCTGGGTATTGCTGGAATCATGATATCGGTACCAGCCGCCATATGCTGGTACACTCCCACCACCTCCTCAATACTGTCGTTTGTCTTGAACAATGGGCCGTAGCCGTGTTGTGACGCGGTACCCAAGTGAGCATCTGCAATCACCGCTTGTAAATGTGTATATATCTGAGGAAGGAGCTGTTGGAGATACGACGCATGGGAATCAGGCTCTCCAGAATTGCATAAATGAACCAAGTAATTCCCACTACTAATCGTGTCCATATTAGGCACGGTACGTATGGGTGCAACCATTAAGCCAAGCAGAGGAAGGAAGAGACTCCAAGCCATATTGTAATGTACTTTGAGATTGGGCATGCTTAAAGCTCCAAAGCCTAGGACCATCGATCAGTGCGGGGCTTCGATGCTGAAATCTCTCCACCTCAACGTGCAGACTGTACCCTAGTACTTTTTGAGAGCTTTAAGAAATGTGGGAAACAGCTGGTCCTGCACGAAATTTCTCACAGACCCACAGAATTACGTAACTTACCTTCCGTATCATCGATCAAGGCTGTCTTCTATCGTTTATCTGAAACGCGAAGCACAGAATACACTGAATCGGGTAGATATCGATATAATTTGCCGCAAGCGACAGGCTGCAGAGCCTCAGAGACCACTTTTCCGCCTGGTCGACCATGCACAGGCTTGTGCGTCCCGCAATGTGCCAGCCAATTGTTGCATATCTTGTGTTCTGAATCCATTGGCAGGATTCTTCAGGGTCCTGACAAGGCTCTTTCCTGGGCCCCTGATCTGCCCGCTTGTGGCAACTTCACGTGGTAAGAAAGAGCCTAGGATTCGCCAGCGATGTGAGTAAATCATGATGAAGGTGCAATGAAGACATGGTCAGAGACCCTCTGGACACAGAGCTCATAATCTGAGCAGCCTCGGAGCTTCATACTAAATACTCTTCAATTTGTCAAGGCATGGAACTTTAGGTAGCTTGAGGCTATACAGAGAAATCAAGAACATTCGCAGGAACCTCCTCATCATGTCAGAAACAAATGGACCTTCTATCCGTAATCAGCGATGATAGCGTAGAGCTTAGTGAGCCAAATAGAGGATGTCTTTCGCCTGTCGTGATGGTGTGCCCGGCGATAGCATGTAGGCAAACGCGAAGTAGCTCCCTATTCGAGCTTCGACAGCTTGAAACGGAATCATCGAGCCTACAGTACGTTGAGTGATGGACAAATCTCGTTTGATAATGTTGAATGACATGTTGAAATCCCTTGTGAAGAGTCAAGCGTTCACCTGCAGCTCCATATCGCTAACCGTAAAAGGCTAGCGTCCCAAAGGAACATTTCCTGCCGAGCTCCGCATTTGAAGCTCCGTTCTTTATCTCGGGACGCTAGCCTATTACGTCGTAGGCAAGCTACTCGGGTATATTCTAATTCGCGTCTAGACTAAAAATAAGGTAAATATCGTTTTTAACCTTCGCGTTACTACTAAAAAGCGATCTACTTCTTATAATATCTACCGTCTACTAATAACGTAATTAATATATCGTACTAGAAGGTCGCCATCTCGTACCGAGATTTATTATTAAATCTTATAAGTTATCTCATAAACTAACCTATTAATCAACACCCTATAAACCACCTTATGAACCACCCTATCAACCACCTTATGAACCACCTCATCAATCAACCAATTAATAACCTCATCAACCACGCCATGAACCACCTCGTCAACCACCTCGTCAACCACCTCATAAACCACCTCATCAATCAACCAATCCACTAATCAACACCTCATCAACCAACCACCTCATCAACCACCTCGTTAACCACCTCATGAACCACCTCGTCAATCAACCAATCCACCAATCAACATCTCATGAACCACCTCGTCAATCAACCAATCAACCACCCCATTAACCACCTCATGAACCACCTCGTCAACCACCTTATGAACCACCTCGCCACCCCATCAACCACCCCATCAACCACCTCATCAATCAACCAATCCACTAATCAACACCTCATCAACCAACCACCTCATCAACCACCTCGTTAACCACCTCATGAACCACCTCGTCAATCAACCAATCCACCAATCAACACCTCATCAATTAACCAATCAACCACCTCATGAACCACCTCATGAACCACCCCATTAACCACCTCATGAACCACCTCATC
>JAABUP010007757.1_pt1 | contig 14131 bp, 22 predicted proteins | sample 5559201 | NCBI WGS metagenome assembly JAABUP01 (sample SAMN10711887, study PRJNA513373) | rock metagenome | isolation source: Antarctica rocks | place: Antarctica | reverse complement strand
AAAATCCTTGCTACATTGGTAAGCTGCACTAGTGTTGCTGCGAGCATAAATTAGCCATGCGGTTCCATAGCTGCAATCGGTCTCCATGGTGACTTCGCGTCGCTGCTTCGGAAGTGACAAGCTGTCTTGGACTGATCACGGCATGAATGTAACGCTCGACTCTGTCTTTGCCGAGTGTTTGACAACATTGTGAAACATGTTGGCTATCCATTGCGCCAAATCCACGGCTGTTCAGTCCCCTCCCAAGCTCAATTGAACGGCGCTGTGTCAAACACTGAATACGAACGCTCGAACGAGACGACGCTTCGGAGGCATGCAGGGCGATCAAGCACCTATCCTTCTGTATCACGAAAAGCAGGTACAGCACTCAGTAGCAAATGCAAGGGACGGGAACACAACATGATGCTAGCTGTGCATGTGCGAGATGTGCTGTGCTGCCAATCACCTCGAGTCTGCAGAGCCACGTATGCGCTGCAGGTGGCTTCCCTATGTGGCGTGCACTGCTTGAACACCCTGCTGCAGGGCCCCACATTCAGCGAGATGGATTTGGGCCAAGTAATACCTGTGTTATGTAGACCTGTGACTGTCAGTCACTTATGTCATCGTGGACTGGTCCTTGATCTATGCAGATTGCGCTAGAGCTCGACCAGCAGGAACGGGCATTCATGGCTGAGGGAGGGATGGAATCAGAAGACTACCTGAAATACATTGCTGAGGATTCAGGCAATGTGGCTGCTGATGGTAACTTCTCTGTCCAGGTTTGTGCTTCAAGGCAGCACTATGGGATGCCGGTGCAGTGCAGATTGATACATTACAACAATGACTAAATTGCGTGCTGCGCAAGCGTCGAAACAACATCTTGCACAATGACGTACTGAGGCCTAGGTATATGAGCTGTTGGTCAGGAAGGTACATTATATCGTTCTGGTAAGTGGTCTGCTAGATTTCAAGATTGTACGTGCAGGTTCTTGCTAAGGCCTTGGAGGTGTGGGGCCTTGATCTGGAGCCATTGGACGCTCCAAACATGAGACAATCAGCACAACACCCTGAACAGGAAAATGCATTCATATGCAATCTCCAGGTCACTTCCCTAGCTCCTAGCAATGCAACCTCATGTCTTTGTCATTCCTCACCAGCCAAGCTATAATCAGCAGTGCCCTTGACCAGTGTCAGGTCACTTCTGCACCTGACATTTGATGACATGTGGCGCACCCTGATGCAGGAACATTGGTTCACCATCAGGCGCATCTACGGGGAGTTTTGGAACTTCAACTCCCTATTTCCTGCACCACAGCCACTGTCTCTGTTCTACCTGGGGGCATTCCTAGCCACTTTGAAGGAGCAGGGCTACACCATCTTTGTAGTCAGGGGGCAGCTGTCCCTGCAGCAAAACGAGGATGCAGGCCATCCAGACAGCCATGGCGCTTGGTTCATACCAGAGCAGGTTAACATTCCTGCCGCTGATGAAGACTGGTGATGTGTTGTCAGAAGCCCTTCTGCCTGTGCTATTGTGAAATTGGCAAAGCTCAGATTGTATGCAGAATATGTGGTGTGATGTCTCAGTCTCAGCCTGCCCTGTGATCATACAGCACTCAGCAAAGCAGATTGATACCTGTTCTCCTGGTGGACCTGCTTTGCCAAGTCAACAGCCCCACAATAGCCTCACAACAAGTGAGCTGCAGCACACTGTCAGCTGCACAATACAGGGCAGACAGCAACAGCCTGTCATGCAACAAGGCTTAGAACAGTATGTACATCACTGTTTCGTGCCTCGTGCATGCAGGCCAAGGCAGCTAACAGTCAGGCATCTGATGTGCGGCAGCAAGGCTACTTGAAGGCGGCACTGCAGGGGGCTCTGGACAAGGCCACCCCGGTACAACCATCTCCCTGGTCTGCACATCATCATAGGCCTGCTGTCAAAGGCATGATTGCCGTTTATTGTTCAGTTGTTTGTGATTGCGCAATAGAACCCAGTCTACATTCTACGAGACCTAGCCTCATTAGCAGGTTGTCTTCCCAGAACACAGCCAGTGCCACGCGACACATGGCCTGCATGATTGAAACACGTCCTGGTCTCAACGCTGAAAGACATATTAACAGCAGCACTGTTTAATGGACAACAAGCCACAGGCAGACACGACATTGTAGCCTTGACCATGGTTTCACTACTATGGTTAAGCAGTTTTGGTGCAAGCACGCGCATATACAGCATGCACTTATATTGTATCAAGACACACTGATGAGCTTCAAACATGTCACAGGGGGGAAACTTGATCAGTCTGAAGCCAAGAGGGTCTGGTGGGGGAAACAGGGGCAGTGCAGAGGGGGAGTGGGAGCAGTGGCCTGATGAGGGAGGGGCCAGCAACAGTGGGCATGGCGCCGAGGATAATGACCTGCAAAGGGCCATTGCTGCCAGTCTTGCGGATCCTGACCAAGGTGGGTTGCCATACAACATGAAACAGTCTGTTCCTTGGACAGCACAGCACAATGCTGCAAGAGGATGACACCTTCTGCTAGGCATGGCTGCAGCCATGCCTGACAAACATTATCTTTGTACTTCAGCTACTGCATGGATGTGAGCCCACAGCACATGGGACATACAGACCTTTGGCTGCATCAATTTTTGTTGTATGCAGTACAGACGGACAACATGCTCTCATTATGTGCCCCTGTGCTCCTGTTCGAACTGATGTATGCGTTTAGTGCGGTAGCAAGTGCCACATGCTGAACTTCCTGGAGAACTGAGACTGAATATGCAGGCTCAGCATCAACACTGTCTGCACCAGCCATGCCTTCGCAGTCAGCTTCAGCCAGCACAGCTCAGCAAATACAAGCCACAGGCCCTGCTGCTGTTGCTGCTGTTAGAGCCATGCAGACAGCTGTGGCCACTGCTTCAGCAGCAAGTCAGCTTGAGGCCTCTGGTCAAGAGCAGGGAGGCGGAGCGGCGGCTCAGGTTGTGGATGAGGAACCTCCAGCTGGACCAGGTCAGATTATGTCTGCTGCCCAAGCAAGCAAAGTTTATGACTTGGATGGGGCATTGCCACATGCTGATCTTCCTGAACATATTCCATCTGCTGTGTAAGGACTGCAGATGTCACAGAAGGTCTGGAGGTGATAAGATGTTTGCACCACCCTCGCAATGGCTGATCAAGCAGTCCGAATTTTGCTACAACCTACCCTTGCTACCAAATCGCAGATGCATGTTTTCTGCATGCTCCGCAATGCACCTGCTGTACATCGTCCATTGTCAATGTCACAGGTCCTCAATATGTGGAACGTCTGACTTTTTTGCCTGTTACATTCTTTGTGCTGCTCAGGACTACTGGAACTGGCCATGCGGCTGCCTGACAACAAACGCTTGCAGAGGCGCTTCAAAGCTGATACACAAGTCAGCGGCATTGCTGCATTCCTCACCAGCAGTGGGCTGGATATGAAGCAGCATGTCATCATGCGAAGCTTTCCAAGAAAGGTAATATATCAATGCATTCGTCTCAGGAGTGGTGCGATTTCCCAAAGACTGTTGTCTGTCCAACATGATTGATGTGCTAGAGGTTGAGTTGATTGTGCAGTGTTTTGCCGTTGATGCACTGAATGCCATTGGACCTGTTGCATGCCAGCATTGGCAGTGATGGCACAGAATGCATATGAAGCTGACACTCAAAGCCTCGTAATGTCTGGTACAGGCACTAGACAACATGACCAGCACATTGTCAGATGCTGGGCTAGGAGACAAGGAGATGCTGATTGTGGACAAGCAAAGATGACTTTGGCAGTAACAATACAGGCACAACTGCTAGGCTTGTGCACTGCAGGGGCCAACTTCTTCTCATAGCCTCTGTCATCTCTACTGGGCAAGCGTTGGCCACACATGAATGTGCTGTATAACCATTTGAATTCAACTCACATGTATCACATGTCGTCACACGTGTTCGCCACAGCTGCTGTCGATCCTGCGCGTGTCAAGGAGCTGTCGCAGCTATCACTGCTGTCCAACTACAACTTGAGCACGGCAGAGCCTTACAGAGTTGTTTTGCGTTCCACTCCGCGCGAGGCGTATCTACACTATTGTTTGTTCTGCCGTGTAGTCACTTGTGTACGTCAAGCTGCTGAGTGCCACTACCATAGTCGGTATCATCTCTCAACTGTTGCACACGCCGGCAACGACATGAGAGGATTGGAGGAAATCATTGCACAGGTAATTGGCTGCAATGAAAATTTGTCATAGCGGTGTCAGTCCTTCACATGACGGCGCAGGCAGCTCTGCAAGCTGCGCCATGGTTATAGGTTTTAGATCACGGGCAGCCTATCTCGAACTCTGGCGTCTGTGATCTGCAGGGCAGCGAAGCCGCCAAATCGTACCCCAGTTCAACAGGACGCCAGCTGTTGCAGTATGGGTACAACAACGACTACTACAACAATGGCTCGTACTGGGGAGGAGGCCGGATTGCTGGTGTTGTGATAGGCTGCGTGTGTTTCGTCTTTGCGGTCGTGTTCTGCATTCTGGCAGTCTTGATGCGTCGAAGGAGGATGGCTCGTTACCAGGTAAAGCATTTGTCACATCTGCTTTACCGGTTGTGCACAGCTCGCTGCTATATTCACCATTTGGCAGGTGAAGTCATAAGCACTAAGATTTCTCTTTTCTGCTGCAGACAAATAACGCACGCCCTACAACAGGTGCAACATATCCCACTCAAGCCCCTGTTGGTACATATCCTCAAGGCAACACTTACACCAACCAGGCATACCCTCAGAACACAGGAGGCTACAACCCTGCTGTCCCAGCAGGGTACAACCCAGGAGGTTACAACCCTGCTACAGCAGAAGGTTACCCAGTCAAGGGGACTCCAGCGGATGGGTACAATGGAGTGCAGATGCAACCTCTATCTCAAGAGAAGCCTGGTTACCAATCAGGCTATCCAGCATCTACCTAGAAATATACTTCTGCTTTTAGTATTTGACTCTTCAATTTTGGAATCTCTGTGATAACTAGAGCCAGCACTTGTGTTGTGACAGCATGCAGGTTGTGGATTTGTTATTTGTCCACTGGTGTGGGTCGATATGCCATTGCATAACGCTGCTTTTGGCGTGCTCAATAGGCTTTGAATCACCTGGTCTTGATGTGTTGTGTGGGCTTATCAACTTCAATGTAATTTGAGTAGACTTGAGAAGCAGTTGTATTGCTTGGTGTGTGTGTGTGTGTGCAGTGTACATTTTAACTTCAAGAGTGCAGATATGTCTTTTATATCTACCAGTGTCATGATTATTGTTGCTGATTAGATGAGTTCCCAGAGCAAACAATTAGGCACAGTACAGTACTACTATTGCAGTCCTCAAAGCAGCAATCCTGTGTACATATATGTCATAATCCCTTTGAGTACTATTCTTACTGTGTGCCTCTCACTCCACCACTGCAGATACAGCTGCAAGTACCTGCACATGCTTTACACACAAAGGTGTCGTGCATGGTCATGAAGCAACAGCACCTGCAATCATACACTGAGCTACAGGTCAGTGCGGGCTGCAATTGCTGCGTACTGCATCTCGCAAATAAACTAGTGTTCCAATGGTGATGGCACCAGCCATATGGATGCATGCAAACGGCTGCTGACAACAAGCAGCAGCGAAACAGGGTTTGTGAACAAGCAGTGCACAGCTGTACTAGGACATATATGTGCGGGGTCAGGAACAGCTTGCAGCACGGGTACAGTTGCACATGAGTGATGTGAGAACCTGCAGCTGCATGCTGTTAACAGTCATTTACGATTTGTCTGCGCAGCTGCATGCCTAGACCCGGGTAATGTGAGCATCAGTGTCTGCAGGCCCGTATCTTGTACCACAACAGCTTCGTTCCATCAGCTTCGCCTCATTGAGAGCAAACCCATCGCGGTCGTGAGAACACAGACGGCAAAGTTCTGTCTCAAGAACTTACCTCGTCGATATGAAAGCGTTTTTGCAAGCTGTCTTCGGCGCTACTGCCTTGCTACTATCAACAGAGCCAGCCGAAGCCCGCAAAGTCGCATCGCAACTGCCTGCAGAGGTGTGCACAAGCAATTTGAACGCGACAGTTGGGCTGCTGATTGATCAACACACCTGCACCTCTGACACTAGTGCTGTCGCGTTCATTTGAGTGTTGTCGTTGCTTTTTTACAGAGCTTTGGCCTTCTTGAACGGCACACGAGCACCTCAGGGCGTCAGCTGCTTCAGTATGGCTATGATAACAACTGTGACTACTATGGCAACTGTGGGAATAACTGGTCTGGAGGCAGGATAGCTGGCGTTGTGATTGGCTGTGTTGCCTTTGTATGCGGCATAGTGTTCTTGATCTTGTCAATCTTGATACGCAGAAGGAGGATGGCTGCATATCAGGTATGCTGGTCCTGTCCTCGGTCCCTGCAGCCCTGTGGCAATCCTTGGGCCAAAGATTCTGCAGTGCAAGTTCAAGAGGACTGTGCATGGCGGACAAAGTCAACTTTGCCAACAGATGATGTGAGCTCATTGTGTTGCATTGACACCCACAATCGCTGGTGCTGCAGAACAATGCCGGCGCCTATCCTGTGGGACCACCTGTTGGAGGATACCCAAATCAAGGCCTGCAGGGTCCTACCGGTGTATATTATCAAGCAAACACCTACCCCAATCAGGCATACCCCCCAAACCAGGGCTACCCTCAAAATACCGGTGGTTACAACCCAGCGCCAGCACCAGGCTACAACCCAGCGCCTGCTTACCCAGTCACAAACACACCTGCAAGCGGGTACAATGGAGTTCAGATGCAGCCCCTGCCACAAGAAAAACCAGGCTACCAGACTTCCGTGTAAAAGCACATGCTGTTAGCAACAAGTGCATGCGTTCTGAGAAGGTGTGTATGTTTTCTTGTTGTAAGGGCAGCAGCCTGGTGCATGTACATTATGAAGGGCATGAGATGGCTAGAGGCTCTATTCATGCCAACAGTACCAATCTTGAATTGACAAAAGAAGTTGGAGCTTCCTGCAGCCAGCGTGTCAATTGCTCGTTATCTGGACATCTAGAATACTGTACTCAAGTTTAAATACAGCCTTATTGATTCTGTGCTATCATGACACCAGTTTTACTGTGCCAATCACGATGTACAGTGTTGCTTCAAACTCTGGCAGCAGCCGTCAAAGTGGACACAGCATCACGCACCACTTGCGCAGCTTTAAAATGAGGCCCACGCAGCTGGTGTCATGAAAGCTGAAGTCGGAAGGAAGCACTGTTCTGCCTTGCATATATGTGCATATCTCTCTACATGTGCATATCACTCAAAGCTGCAGCTGCACAAGCAGGTCCGCAACATTCTGGAACAACATCTGGCAACAATATGTATCACACTTTGTCGCTCTGCTCAGATACAGGATCCAACAACAAGTAATGTTTAGGCAGCATGGTAAAGTACAGCTATTTCCCAAGTGCAGAAGTCTGCACAAACAGATGCCGACAGAGCATGAGAGTCATCTTGCAGCTTCAAGCTGGTCTTTTCTTGTGTATAACTGCTGCAGCTGCTCATCAGCAATGATGTAGCCTAAATGTCGCAGCTCAGTGAGCCCTGCAGTGATGCCCACAAGCTGTTTCAAATCAGCCAGTGCCATTACGCTGAGCAAAGAAGCTGCAGTTTGCTGAAGCACAAGTTCACCTGCATACAAAAAAGTGTGATATCAGATTGTGTATGTGTGTGGCCTTGCAGTCTATCATAGACCTATGCTAGCCTCAATATCAAAAGTGCTATGGTTGGCAAAAGGACGCACTTCTTCTACGTGTCAAGCAAGCTGAGATGGAATGCAACAAATATTTCACCCTTCGCAGCTGAAGGGGTCATTTGACAAGTATCACTGATTGTGTCAAGAAGCAATACAGCTGCTACATGACCCTAGCACAATGAAGGACACCCATGCTAGGAGGGCTCTTGCACCAACCTGGTTGCCAGGTGAAAGCTCTGAACAAAGAAACCAGATCCAGGGCTGGCTCTAAAGGCAGCGGCTCTGACAAACAGCACAGGAAAGGCTCTGAGGCAGTTAGCAAGCCTTGGCTGGGATGAAACCCCAGATCCCTGTAAGCCCTCAGGGTGCTAACTAGGTGCAAGGGCTCCACTGAGGCACCCCACTGAGGGAACATGGGAGCAGACTCGCGCTCGGAGTCAGCCTGTTTGCTGAGCTCAATCTCAGTCTGCCTTTCAGACTCAGAGGCCAGCTGCTTGCGCAACTGCAGTGGCACAGTTGCAATGTGGATCCAAGCTACTTGTTGGTGGCTTGTTGCATGGTCCCAGCATCAACACGCATACATCAGATACAGGAGGTGAAACATGCGTCCCGCAGCACTGCATGTCAGTATAATTTGCCAATGCATGCAAGCTCCATTGCGAAAGTTTGACATGATGCATACTCTGGAACAGTTGTCTTCCATTCAGAGTAGCAACACCACAGCAGGCCATGGCAGGGACATGTGTTAACGCGAAATATGTCAATTGTGCCCATACACAAGAGGTGCCTGGGCATGCAGCACATGTCAAGATCTACAGACTGACCTGATTTGATGCCGCAGTCAGGAGCTCTGGCATGACCACTGTCTGATGTCCCAGTGTTGCATAAGCTTGCAGCAGCTGTGATAGGTCTGACAGCTTAGTGACAGCATTCAGATGCCCAGCAGCCATCCTTCGCACCACAAAGCCAGCAGCAGCATCCAGCATGCTTGAGCATGTGCTGCTGATATGTCCCATGCGTGCGTAACCACCCAGTAGCTTGACTAGGTTGCTGGGCACAAAGGGAGCCCTCATGCTGTGCTTGTTGGAGAGCTGATGCCGCACATCCAGTGCAATAGTGTCCAGCAGCGCCCCTACATTTCTGTTACACCTTCAGTCAGTTGCTGTGTTGCGTGCTGTTACGTGTGCTGTGTCGCATGGGCTGTGTCATGTGGGCTATGCTCCCTGCTGGAGTGTCTGTGGGTGCCAGCAGACAGCATTGCCAGCCAGCACAAGATGCTTGCAACATCAGCAGGCATGCATACAGCAGTCATGCATAAACGCAGGACTTGCATGGATGAGTGGGATTGCAGATATAGTCCTTGGTGAGATGTGACTTTTGCAAGTTCAAAGAAGACTACAGGGTGCAATGCACCCAGGACGCATTTGCACATTATCTGCAATGTACATACGCAGCACCTGCAGCCTTGCTATTAAGCTGCCTCAAGCAAAGGTTTGACGTCACAAGCATAGCTTGCGCAAGAGCAGTAAAGTACCTTGTTGGGACTGAGCTGGTGTTGCCAAGTGGCTGATTGGACTCTCTGCAGGTGTCATGAACATTTGCAAATGCATCGACTGTGTCTGCTAAGTCGTCAGGGGTAAAAGCATCCTTCAACAGGTTGTTGTGTAGCTTCTTGCTCAACTCGGCTGCGATGCTATCCATGAACCTCAGCATGTCATCATCACACTGTTGTAGCAGCCTGCCAAACGCCCATGCTACTGTGACTAAGTTCTTGCAGGCCATGTCGCTGTTGTCTGCCCAACCCCAGGACACTGTATCCCATTGCCGTTGGACTACAGGTGCATCTGTGTTTTTATCTACCGCTTGGTGCTGACTCATGTCATAATGAACGACATATGTCTCCAGTAGCTGGCCGATAGCTTTGCATTTGAAGTCCAACTCGGCAAAGCCAGCTAGCATATCAATGGGGTTTTTCAGCTCTGTCATGTTGCGACGTGCAGCGTGCGCCAGCTCTGCTAGAGTGACCTCCAGGGCATTGGTGTCAGGGTATGCTCTGGGCAGATACGCCAGCTTCTGGACGGCTGTGCTTGCTAGAGTGGAATCTAGCAAAGGTCTTTGATCTGCCACAAGCCGCAAGACTTGGGATGAGCTCTGTGCCTTTCTTATTTGATCTTGCAGCAGCTCCTGGGCCGTCGATAACGCCTTGATAATAATGCGTTGCTGAGTCGGCCGCCTTGAAGAGGGTAGTGCACGCATGATAGGCGCCGCATGTGCTGAGTTGCCCGGGCACAGCCTACGACCTCCAGTATTAGTATGCATGCAAGGGCTGCCGAGAACTTCTTTGTCGACGGTGCCATGTCCGCAAGATTTGTGCCGAATTTGGATGCAGGTGCTTGCTCTCAACATGTGAGGACCATTGCGTGAAATGTTCCAGCAGCGGTGCCTGACAAGCATAGCAGACTGCTGCATAAGACGCAGTGTGGGAGTCAAACATTGATAGGCATGTAAATTGCTCCATGAAAGCAAAGGAGGTACAGGACACGTCAGGATGTTCAATAGGTGCTTGATGATGTTGGGCAATTTAGAGAACGCAGCTTTGAGAGCTTGCCTGCACATGACAAGCCAGCTTGAATGTAGCGCGGCTAAAATCAATGCATTGCAGCAAAAGACAAAAGCTGTTGCACTCGAGGTAGCCTGAATAGCATTTGTGTATGGTGTCAATCCATTGTCAAAATACATACTCAACATGCATTGTGAGTGAGCCACAGTACATTTCCAGGTGTTGATGGTGGAAGCCAGCATGCCTGCCAGCAGTCTCCTCAGCAATCAATAGCAATCTACCCTTCTGCAGATCTCAGCTCATCTGAACAGTGCATTGATTCAGCGTTGAGGGCTTGGTGCGTCAGCATCTTCCATGGCTGTCAACTGTGCTGCCAAAAAGGAACCAGGTATGATGGGGCCAGGCCTTACACTGGCACCAGGCATCTGCAAGGGAGCTGGAGCCCCATCAGGCAGAAACAGGACAGGCCCTGAGGTCTGGGTTGGCTCAGGTGGGTGAGATGAATTGCGGGGCTTGTGAGTCTCCTCAGGAATTGGTGGGGGTCTAGGTGGTGGGGGACCTGGCGGTGAGGAGCTAGGAGGCAAGGGTGGGCTGGGCAGTGGGGGCGGTGAGGGTGAGGTGCTTGGCGGTGGGGTTGGGTAGCAGATGCAGACTGAGCTGATCACTCCAAAGCTGGCACCTTGTTCCTGTTGCACAGAACAGCCTGCAGGAAAGCTCATCTTGTTACTACGCATGGTGCGACATCAACATATTCTCCATAAGACTGCAGGTGACAGTGCTGACAGAGAATTCAGACAAAGCTTGCTAGGTGCTTGGTGCTGGCAAGGTGTTCAAGTGTAGCATGTCAGTCATAGCCCTCATGTCAATCGTACATACAACATGACATCACTGTGCATGTGGAAAACGGCACAAGAGAATTCAAGGTTCAAAACCCAGCTTGATAATGTCAGTTGTCAGGGACTGGTGGCAGATTTGCACAGGCCAGCTGCAATTATGGCAGCTTGCGCACACCTTGCGGACACTCCAGAACTGGTGTCTGCAGCTGCAACAACTGTCTAGAAGGTACTGCTGAGAGCCCTGCGCCAGCTTCAGTAGCACCTGCAGAAAGGCTTGGAGTTGCTACCTGCAGATATGCCAATGCCCTATGTCATTGCTCGGTCTGGTTTTGATTTAGCAAGTCCCAGCAACAGCTGACGGATAAAGTTATAGCCTGTGCAGCATGCAATATTGATCTGCTGCATAACTTGGAACATGAAATGTCTGGTACCACTGCGTACCCGTGCAGCTTCAGCAACGGCATTGTGCAGCAGTACATGTATCAAGGCCACAGCCAGCGCTGCAAAGGTCAGCCAGCTATGTTGCATGACAGTGTTTCCTGTACACGCTCGCTACGGCTCACGACTTTGCGTAACGCAGTCAGACCCCGGCATTGGTTCCAAGGCACTAACGAGCTTGAACACAACTTTATTTCTGTTCTTGATCAGCTATACTGGCTGACATACGTCGAATTCAGGCTTGGTGACTTTTTGACTTCATTTTGCAAAAAATGGAGCTTACGCGCTGCGTCTACATGCGACGTGCGTTCAGCAGAGCACACAATGCTGCTGAAGAGCAGACGGCAGACAGTAAAAGTCATGCATCATTACTGCTCAGCATGTGATGCACCAAACGTATGGCCACTTAGAATGGAGCGCCACACTGTACATAAAAGTACAAAGCTTGTTGTTGGCCAACACGGACTCACCAGCACTTTGATTCACCTCACTAGCCTGGCACACATTTGAATTGAGAACAGCAAGAAACTCGAGTCATGCATGCCATGTGGCATAGCTGAGGTTGCTGGCCAGCATACTTTGACTAGACCTGTGTTTAACATCTACTCTAGCTCTAGTATAGATCTACACCATCGACATGTGGGTTTCTACTGTAGCAAAAGCCAGTATTCGAAGATTGGTTGCCTGCCGTCACTTTGATCATGCACTACATTGGAACTTTTGTTTTTGATCAAGTCATGACCCAGATCTGGAAAGCAGGTGCAGTAGCCTGCTGCCCCACAAATCTGCCATGCTTCAACCCTTGATAACAGCAATGGGTCTGAGCTTGACTACAAGCTTGGAGATACCAGCATTGTGACACGTCTCCACTACCTGCAGCAGGAGCCAGCGCACAATTGCAAATCAAACCTACAGTTTACTGTTGATTTCAGCTTTGCTGCCAAGCTGTGGAAGCGGCACAGGCAACCCTAAGGCAACATGTCAGACTCAGACATTGTACTTCTGGACTTGGTCTGTGCAGATCTTGATAGGCTACACCCTGTTCATGTCTGCATCTGCATAGTCAGAAGACCACCACAGCCACGCAGCGACATCATCCCTGCCAACAGGAATGCAGACGCAATGCTGCAACAGCAATTAGTCGGGAAGGCTGAATGCAAACCTGCCTGCCAGGTACAACAGTAGCAGCAGCAGCACCTGTGAGGCCCAGAAACACCCCATACATGTGATTTGCCTGACTGTGCAGCAACACATCATGGTGAGATTGTACCTGTGACACATCCTTGTAGCTTTCAGGAGCCTCCTCAGCAATGAGCTTCTGTGTGGCGACCCTGATGGTCACTCCACGCCTCTCACACACCCTCATCACCTGCACTCCCAGATCAGAATGGTCAACCCATAACTGAGCCATGTCAGCAAAGCTAGCCAATGTTGATCAATTTTGCGATCCGCAAGCTGCAGGGACTTTGAAAGAGGCACAACAGACCTGGTCATGATGCCACTCAGTAAATGCATGCAGTGTGAAGCTAGGCTTCTGACCAAACGCCACATGCAGACAGACCGGGAAAGAGCAAGGTGGACGTCATGGTGGGGGGGGGGGGCCACAGATGCTGACCTGTACTTCCACGTAATGGTTGCCAGCTCCTAGTGTACCTAGCTGCGTCCTGCCCCTCTTCTTTGCACGATCACTCACCTGCATGTCAATACCATCAGCAGTGATGGAACTTGTGTGACTGCATAAGACATTTGCCTGCAAGCTGCTGTTGCATTCCAACTGAATTGGCGAGCGCAGGTTTCTATCTGCAAGTTGAGCAAAGATAGCAGCAGCAGCAGCAGCAATACAGAAATGGCAGCAGCAGCAGCAGCAATACAGAAATGGCAGCAGCAGCAGCAGTAGCAGCAGCCCAACAGCGATGAAACTGAGAAGGTTGCAGCATGGGCAGTTTCAACAGCAGGCAGTGATCATCACACCAGCAGACCTACAGCCTGGATAATGCAACAGCTCTGGTGGAGGGGCAGGAGTACCATGTGACTGTGCAAGCCTTCTGTGCAAAGTACTGTTTAAGCATTATGTCATAAATTACTTGCTGCATAGCTGGAAATTGATGGCAAGACTGTGCAGTGTGAGCCCCACAAGCTCACTGCTGCTGAGGCTTAGTGTGCTGCGCACCACTTCATTAGCTTGTGTCACCGGCTGCACTGTCCACAACATCAACGCGTTTTTCCAGCTGTAGATGCTGTCGCTTCTCAACTGTCATAATTTGGTGCTTCCACACATTCCAGCTCAGTCCCTGCACCATGACTGCTTTTGTACTGGCTGCACTACTGGACTTTCATGTCATGACACTTTGTGCAGCAATTGCAAGCTTGTGTCTTTGAGTGTTTGACCTGACTGTTTGTTTAGGCCAGGGCAGTGCTGAGGTAGTAAAGCTGAGCTGTGGTTGGCACATGTGTGTTGACTGCACAGAATGAGTTGCTTCATGTGCCTTGCTCACCATCATCAAGTAGACCTAATTTGTTTCCTATCATACTTGTGTTTTCCCACACAAGTTCCAGTATATGAAGCAGCAGCAAGGTGATGG
>JAABUP010007756.1_pt1 | contig 14134 bp, 11 predicted proteins | sample 5559201 | NCBI WGS metagenome assembly JAABUP01 (sample SAMN10711887, study PRJNA513373) | rock metagenome | isolation source: Antarctica rocks | place: Antarctica | reverse complement strand
GTTATCAGAACTCAATTCCGTCTCCGCGTCTTGCCGCTTACGATCTGCATGCAAGAAGGATCGTCTGCATGACAATTATCTGCAGGGCGGTTGCAAGGATCACCTGCATGGTAGTCGCAAGGATCGAACAGACTAAATGTAGTTGGCATACCTACCTAAAGTAAATAGGCACGATGGCAAAACTGAATCAACGATCCTTGCTGGTGACATCGAAGGATCACTGTCATAACCCAATTTCGTCTCCGCGTCTCACATTCTGCATGCCAACTACATCGCAAACGTGTCCCGTCTGGCCAAGGCTCGACCGGCGACTTTTCAAAATGCAATGGAGTTACTGGAAGTGATCTTCCTCTCCATTAGACCTCGGTTGCTGCATCGTGATCTGCCATCGACGATTCCAGCTTTCAATTCGATTTGCCGTATACCATTCCGTCAGCAACTTTGAAGGTTTTGGTCACAAATGGGGCGATGAAAAGAGTCTTCCAAGGACTAAGTTGACCTTAGGAAACCTAACAGCCTCGTTTCTCTTCCATCTACGCCCGCAATGTCTCCGAAACAGCGATATGCTCTTGTGACTGGGTACCTAGCCTTGCCCCTAGAGCTGTGTCCACTTGTTCCCGCTGATACTCTCTCAGGTGTGGCCGGGGAGGCATTGGTGAGGCTCTTGTCAGAGAATACATGCGCCGCGACGTCCATGCCATTGCCACCGTGCTTCCCAGTGAAGCAAGCGACCATCTCTCAGATGCTGGCATTACTTGGTTCTCACTCGATGTCACCGTCGAAAAGTCGGTACTGGAGTTGAAGTCCCAGGTCGCAGCTCTCACAGGAGGGCAGCTGGATGTCCTCATCAATTGCGCGTGGGTGCACTTTTTGCTTGTCTTCCAACGTCACATGTGCTTGTATATAGGTACTGACTTGACCAAAGTGGCATATGTAATATCTGAATCCTCAATTATCGTGAGTATGTGTGGAAAAGTTAAGTCTAATCTGCTTTGCTCCCAGGCTACACCATGACGGCGATCGACACTGACGTCGCCGCTGCGCAACGCATGTTTAATGTCAATGTCTTTGGACCCATGCGGATGGTGCATCATTTCCACGAAATGCTCATCAAGGCTAGTGGGGCCATCTTGAATATTGGCTCCATTGGTGGGATCGTTCCGTACGTGTATGGAGGTAAGTCGAGCCCTTAATCCCATCTTTACCTCAACTGTGATCCCCCGTCACTGACCGAACGATGAGCGTCTTATAATGCTACTAAGGCGGCGCTTCATCATTGGTCTAATACTCTGCGGGTTGAGATGGCCCCATTGGGGTAAGACTCTTCGAAGCCGTACATGTCAGAGGCGAATCGCTAAAAGACATATTTAAGTGTTAGGGTTATCACGGTATGTTTGGTACCCACTCGCCATAGTATAAGAATTTAACCATACAGTCTGACACGTGATTAAATTACAGATCATATCGGGAGAGGTTGGTACCAACATTTTGAAGAGTGACGCGCACAGAAAGCTCCCAGAAGGTTTGCGTGCCGCCCAAGACCCTTCTCTCATCTTGATGTGGGCTAACATGTGGTGACACTGGAGGATCATACTACTCTCCACTTGCGTCAGAATTTGAGCAGCATGTCCAGAGGACCCCAAGTAAGAACGATTCCTGCCCATCAACGTTGAGGTTCCTATTGATCAAGTGTGAACAGAAAAGACTACTGATCGAAACGCCTACGCGGCGAACGTCGTCGCGCAGAGTCTGAAATCGTCCCCGTCAGCCTGGTTCTGGTACGGCGCTGCGACCGGCACAGTCCGCTGGCTGGACGCTTTTGCCTGGCGTACCATCTGGGTATGTGTAATCGGGATCGCTGTTTTCTCTACCCGTTTTAACTGCAGGAAATGACTAATTGACTGTTGCTTAGGATTCCATGTTCTGGGGGATGTTTGCATTGGGCAAATTGAAGGAAGCCCACAAATTGCGAATGAAGAAGGAGATGTAGAGAAGTAGAGCGCCTGGCGGACTTCAAATGTGCATTTAGATAAGCAGAATGCTAGGCGAAGTTCGAATGCGCACGCAAATACAGGCCGCGTGGTGATTGACGTTATGGTTGATTTGATAGTTGATCAGAGATAAACTTGAAATGAAGATACATGGATTTGCTATTTTTTACTTTGCTGTGAGAAACACGTGAAGGATAGGGAAGATACAGTGTAAGCGTCTGAACAGCTAAAGCAAAGTATACAAATCAATTCAACGTTCGGCGAATTAATTGCCTATCTACGATTCAAATGACATACAGACGTGAAAATCATGTCAGACCGCAACTTGATTTTCCGAAAAAGATAAATTCAATGGAATCATATCGTGGGAGCTGGCGGGTCCAGGAAGACAGAAAACGTCGAAGACATTTTGCAGTCGAGCGGAGGGTACTTGGAGGGGTGAAATGGACAAGGTTCGGCCGCAAAGCGAAAGAACACGAAGACCCGGGATTTTGTAATTGGCGGCGTTCTCACTGCCGTACAAGAGCGCAAGCGAGACATCACAATAGGAACAAAATACGAAGTTCGAACGACAAAACTTTTTCACATCAGGAACAGAGTATCATTTTTCCCTTGTCAAGATACTCTACATATACTACTGTCCCCAACCAACCCACCGAAACTTCTACTTCAGCTAGGGAACAGCATTCCCTCAAATCCTAAGACTCGTACCTCCCAACATAATCCTTCGCCAACGTCCCCAAATACCCCTCCATCTTCTTTCCCCCAACATAAACATCATTGACATCAATCAGCACAAACAGCATACGTCCCGGCAACAATCCATTACCGGTGATGTTAATCCACTGATGTGCCGTCGCGCGCTGCACCGTCATGTCCCCAGGTCGCATGATGCGCTCTTCGCCGGAGTCGAGCTTGAGCTTGAAGAGGCCCTCGATCACGATACCGTAGTCGAGGCTGACAGCGCGGTGGAGGGGGGATTCGACGGCGGGGCCGAAGTCGATTAGGCGCGCTACGGAGCCGTTGTGCACGTGGAGACCGGGCTAGTGTTGGGGAGGGTGGTCAGCATCCTTTTTGTTTTTCTGGGGGCGGGAAGGATGCAGGATGATGGATGGAGGGAAGGTGCTTGCCTCATTCTCCTTTGCGTATTTGATGTCGACGTCGTCGTTGAGCTCGATGGGGGTGCGGTCGGTGGAGTAGATGATATTGCCGATGGCTTGCTTTTCCCCCATGACGCGGTGGTGGTCACCGCAGTCGGTGGAGAGGAAGACGGATTCGCCGTCAGGGTTGTGGCCGGTTATGTGGCGCATGGCACGGCTGAGGCCGGCGATAGGGAAGTCGGTTGTCACGTAGTTGGAGCCGGCAGGCAGGGGAGTTGCTTGGTCGGCCATTTTGAAAGGCTGTTGTTGGTGTTGGTGCTGGGGCTGAGAAGGTGAGGAATAGATATGTGAAGGGGATGTTGGTATGAGAGGAAGAACTTGGGCTTGTGGAATCACTTGATATGTGGGAATGAAAGGTTCTTTAGATAAGTCTCCACTATGATGAACAAGCTGACCAATCCTCTGTGGGTTACCTGCCTACTTGAGCATATTGCATCTATCTCGACGCCGTCAACGTAGTCCCCCCATCAACAACGAAGCCGCAGCCAGTTACGTAGCTTGATCTTGGGCTGCAGAGGAAGATCACAGCGTCGGCAGCTTCTTCTGGCGTGGCAATGCGGCCCATCGGTACCGCCTGCTCGATGAACTGCGCGAGACCTTCGACACCGTCGATAGCCCGCCGTACCATTGGTGTGTCCACCCATGAAGGACAGACGCAGTTGACCCTAATACCATGGGCCGCGTTGTCGAGGGCTGAAACGCATGTCAGCATGTCTGCACCCCAGTCACACAACCTGCACCATCTTGAAGCGGCGAGGCCGAGGGGCGGTGAGCCATATCGAAGTGTCACTCACCCGCATTCTTGCTCAGACCGATAGCGGCATGCTTGGACGCCGTGTATGGCAGGACGCCGGGCGCAGCAACGAGCGAAGAGGCCGAGCCAAGGTTGACGATAGCACCGCGAGTGGTGCCTCGATCCTTGGACTCTGCCGAGACGGCTCTAGGCTCTTGGGAGCGCATCACCACTGAGACCTCGCGCGTCACAAGAAACATGCCAGTGGCATTGACGTCAAGGAAACGTTTGAAGTCGGCCAAAGGAAGGTCTGCGATGTCGACACCCTGTTGGACTCCGATCTGATAGAGAAACAAGAGGTCAGCGACTAGCATACGTCCTCATGGACCTAGGAGCACTCACACCAGCACAATTGACGCAATAGTCGATGCGTCCGAATACTTGCATAGTCTGAGCCGTGGCGTGTTTGACGGACGCCTCAAGCGTAACGTCGACATGAGCCCGTTCGACTCGGAAATCCACATTGGTAGCCACGGCTTTACACTCGGCAGCGACTTTGTCCCCAGCGTCGGCGTCCAAGTCTGCCACCATGACGCCGGCAGCACCTTCTTTGGCGAATAGCAGGGCACATGCTTTGCCAATGCCGCTTCCTGTGGTTTCAAAATCTCTTGCATCAGCTTGCATTTCCTGAGCCTGCTAGAAGTGGATAAGGGCATCGTGCTTACCCCCACCGACCACAAATGCAAATCCACTAATGTTCATTGCTGCAGAGACGTTGTTGATAGCGACGTGGCGATGAGGAAGAAGGAACGCTAGAAGGATATCTAGGGTTCATAACGTTGATCCTGTCAATTTATGTGCATGCCCGTTGGGTTGCGGGTCGATGCCGCGCCGTAATGATGAGCATATCTCTGACCGCCTAACGGTGCGGGGGTGAAGATTGTAAGGTTCATGCACCGAGTTTACCTTGAAGGGCTCCACAGGCGGTTCAATTCCTTCATCCTTCATCCTTCTGACGCCATTTAGGAATTAGCTCAGCTGTCGATATGCCACGCGGTTGAAACCGACCCTTGCGTGCATTCGACGTGCAGGTGAAGATGTCGATGATCAATGTAACCCTACCATGAAAATGTCTGGCATTCTTGGTCACCAATGGGGAAAAAGAAGCGAGATGGTATGTAGCGGCCGACATAACGGAACTTAGCTCGAGACGGCTGAGGTTGAGCGTCGATCGCGCGGCAAGGCTGCGACGTTGAGAGCTTGGCATTGGCTCGTGCTTACTTGTTTTAGTCCCCACGCTCTCGGGGAATTGATTAGGAGCCAAGCCGCAGGGCAAGAGTGGCGCACAACGCGGAGGGTCCTGCGGGGTGGGACAGGGGTAAGAAGGGTAAGACAATGACAGGGGGGAGGCAAAGGGGGCAGGTACTAGTACAGGCTAGATAGACTAGAGACTGATCTGTGATGGCTGCATCGCAAGATCGGAAGTCAGCGATTGCTGCTTGCTGCTTCTTGCTGCTGCAAACATAAAGAGATACAAGTAGTCAAGTGGTCAAGTAAATAGAACGTACCTGTGTTTGGCACCCCAAGGAAGACAGTTCAGTCCCAATGAACCTCGTAGCTCCCTGGCCTTTTTGTACCGTGGGACTGTCAACAATCTAACAACAACATCAATTCCTCTCCTTCCGGGCTGTACCAAAGACAACAGCAACTATGTCGGGCTCTGAGCCCGTTGTGGTCGATGTACCGACGTCGATGAGCAGCAGAAGCGACATCGTCAGCTTGGACTCCATGAATGACGACCCGCCATGCATTGTTGGAATGGGTATGCCTTCCTCTTGTCCCCAATGACTACTTTATGATGGAATGATTGTCTCACAACCGAGGCGCACAGCTTGCCGTCTCCCCGGCGCCATCACCTCCCCCTCCTCTCTCTGGGACTTTCTGGTGCAGAAGCAGTCAGCCCAAGGGCCCGCACCGCCCGAACGTTACAACCTTAAAGCCTTCTACCACCCTGACGGCAGCCGCAGCGGCTCCATGGACGTCCCCGGCGGCTATTTCCTAGATGAGGACGTCCGCCAATTCGACAACAGCTTCTTTGGAATCAACAATCTCGAGGCCACCTATATGGACCCGCAGCAGCGAAAGCTGCTCGAGGTTGTCTACGAATGCCTCGAGAGTGCTGGGGCGTCCATGGACAGTGTGTCGGGCTCCAACGCAGGCGTCTTTGTCGGCAACTTCTCGGTCGATTACCAGCCCATGCAGACTCGTGACCCAGATTACCTGCACCGCTACACCTCGACTGGGTCAGGCGCTACCATTATGTCAAATCGTATCAGTCACGTGTTTAATCTCCGCGGTCCTAGGTCGGTTGGCACTCTCCTTCTCCCCATTCCCATGCTCTTCACAGTGTATTCCTTAGGCTCTTTCATCTGATCCTTGACCTAATGTCCATCTTTTTGCGACGATGAAGCCGATTGGATATTGAGTGTCCGGGTTGTGGAATAGAACACATTGTTGCGGGGCTAGACGAAATTGCACCATATGACCACCTAAATATATGCTCCGGAGGACCCTGTCTATTATCTAGCTTATTCGGCTTGTGGTCGCATGGCCGCTGCGGACTGCCATACTACGGCAGCCTTCAACTGCGGTCATGCAACTTTTAAACTTCAATGCTAATTTGGCTTCCTTATGCAGCTTCACCCTCGACACAGCGTGTTCGTCATCCATCTACGCCCTCCACCAGGCCCTGACCGCCATCAGAGTAGGCGACTGCGATACCGCCTTTGTAGCTAGCGCGAATTTGATCATGTCGCCTGAGCTCCATATGGGCGCCGCGAAGGGCGGCGTCCTCTCGCCTACCGGAGCCTGCCACACCTTCGACGCCTCGGCCGACGGGTACGGCCGCGCTGAGGGCGTCAACGCCATTTACATTAAGCGCCTGTCCGCGGCGCTTAGAGATGGTGATAAGGTTAGGGCCGTCATCCGTGGTACCGCTGTCAACGCGTGAGTGAAGTCTTTTATTGCTTACCTGCTAGGTGTAACCAGCCACCTCGTGATTTCATTCAGGTGCTGGATAGCTAGTACTCTGCAAGATCACTGCTAATACGGGATGTCTATGCATTTAGCAATGGGCGAACGCCTGGAATTTCACTGCCCAGTGGCGACCTTCAGGAGGCGGTCGTCCGCAAAGCCTACCGCGACGCCGGCCTGGACTTTACTGGGACCGATTACGTCGAGTGTCACGGCACCGGCACTGCCGTTGGGGATCCTATCGAGGTAGACGCTGTTGGGCGATGTTTCTCCCCGCGCAAGGGACCTCCACTACTCATAGGATCGGTAAGCGCCTGCCTGCTTTGGTCTCATCTATCTTGCGTGGACAAACAAGGAGAGAAAACTGACGTTGCCGGCGGTTGCAGGTGAAAACAAATGTTGGCCACAGCGAAGCAGCCAGCGGCCTGACCTCTATGATCAAGGTCGTCATGGCCTTCGAGCAAGGGCAGATCCCACCAACTCGCGGCGTCAAGAAGCTAAACCCCAAATGTGAGTCTTCTTTCCGCTTTCACAATCCAGTCCTCAGACAATAAATCCAATATTACCGACATCGTTCTCATCACCATTGTGGCTACTGATTCTCAAGACAGTGGTGCTTAAAGAGCGTAACCTCAAAGTCGCCACCGAAGTCGAGGATTGGCCCCGAGCCCTGAGACGTGCCAGCGTCAACTCGTTCGGCTACGGAGGCGCCAATGCCCACGTCATTCTGGAGTCGGCCGACAGCTACTTGCGGGACCAACACGATACACCACTGACCGGACGGACAAGCCCTGATGGAAGTATCAAAGAACTCGAAGACAAGCAGGATCAGCAGCAGCAGTCCGTGGTTCTGCCCATATCCGCAGCGTCATCTAAGTCGCTAGAGGCGCGAGTCCAGCAGATAACCCAAACCGTGTCAGAGACCAACCACGATGACCGAAATCTTCAGAACCTAGCCTTCACTTTAAGTCAGCGAAGGGACCACTTGCGCTTCAAGAGCTTTGTCGTGGCCTCGACAGGGTCAACGACTGCCATCCAAACCGCGGACGAGGACGCCGGCAGTGGCAGCAACAGTTCCGCTGACCCACTCCCCCTGGCTTTCGTGTTTACGGGTCAGGGCGCACAGTACTCTGGCGTGGCCAAGGAGCTGCTTAGCGGGAACGCGCACTTCCGCTCAACGATCCGCGAGCTCGACGCTGTGCTGCAGGCCCAGCCGGCGCCCTATAAACCCTCGTGGACCCTGGAGCAGACCATGCTCGATGACGCCAACACGAGCCGCGTTAACGACGTCGAGCGCAGCCAGCCTCTCTGCACCGCCGTCCAAATTGCGCTTGTTGATCTCATGCGGAGCTGGGGAATTGATGGCCCCTCGGCTGTTGTCGGCCATTCATCTGGCGAGATTGCAGCCGCCTACACCGCCGGCCTGCTCAGCTCGACCCAGGCTATTCTCGTGGCCTATTTCCGTGGGTATGCTGTTGGGCAGCTGCGCACAAAGGGGACCATGATGGCCGCTGGACTAGGGTCGGAACCCGCCAAGCTCCTCATCAAGAGCAAGGAGCTAGAGACACAGGTCCGCGTAGCCTGTGTAAATGCGCCGGAAAGCGTGACGCTGAGCGGCTCATCCGAAGGCATTGAAATACTGCAGCGCGAGCTACAGAGCCAGAATCAGTTCGCACGCAAATTAGAGACTGGTGGGAGGGCTTATCACTCGCACATGATGACCGAAATTGGTGCCTTGTACCAAGAGCTGCTCACACCACTCTTCAAATCGGCCAACGGTGTGGCAGATCCTCAGTCACCGACGGTAACCATGTATTCATCGGTGGGCCATGGCGCCGATGAGCTTCGCGTCCTTGACAGCCACACAGACATGGCGGCATATTGGCGACAGAACCTCGAGCAGCCCGTCCAGTTCAGCGGGGCGTTAGCGAGCCTGTCACAGGGCGGCAAGCTTCAATTGATCGAAATAGGCCCGCACTCGGCGCTCAAGGGACCCATCAAGCAAATCCGAACTGCCATTGGCCTGGACAAGAATTCTTTGCCATACTCGTCGACACTGGTCAGGAAGGAAGATGCAGACCTGTGCCTGAAGAACCTTGCAGGCTCGCTCTATGTCCGTGGCCGTAACTTGGACTGGAACAAAGTCAACAGTCTCCCTAAAGTGGGCCTGCAGCTACTTCATGACCTTGCCCCGTACCACTGGGACTACTCAGCCGGCCTGCGATGGAGCGAACCGCGGGCGAGCGTTGAATTACGCAATCGCCAGCACCGCCGACACGAGCTGCTTGGCACGCAGGCCCTGACTGGCAACGGCATCGACTACAGCTGGCGGAACCTGATGCGCCTCAGCGAGATGCCTTGGATGGAGGACCATAAGCTGGAGGCCCAAATCGTCTTTCCCGCCGCTGCATATCTCGCGCTTGCCATCGAGGCTATCTCACAGGTCACGGGTGTTAAAGACAAGCCACTGGAACGCGTTGCCTTTGATTTTCGCAATGTGAACATCAGTGCCGCCTTCGTTATACCCGAAAAGAACAATGACGATCTAGAGCTACATACAACAATGTCCCCGCGTAAGCTGTCGACAGCCAACAATTCCGTCGACTGGCACGAATTTTCCGTCTCGTCGTGGATGGCCGACCAGACGACAGTGCACTGCACTGGAAGCATCCGCCTGACTGAGCCGCGGACAGAAGGCGGCTATAATGTCAGCAACGTGGACGGCTTCGACGCCTGGTCTATGGGTCGGTGGTATTCTAAGTGGCATGAGGAAGGGCTCTGCTTCGGTCCGCACTTCCAGTCACTGACCAGTCTGCGCACCGACGGCGAACGGACCCGATGCGAGGCTATATCGACGGCGCGACTTCAGCCTCCGATAGTCACTGAACACGGTGGCACGCACTACCCTGTGCACCCCATCACCATCGACGCCGCCCTGCAGGCCGCCATTCTCGGCGGCACCGCCGGCCACCTAGCTGCGCTGCGGGCATGGATGCCAGTCTTCATCTCCGAGTGCAGGATCCAGCCCCAACCCGCGGCTACGAGCCAGGATAGCCCTGAGGCCGAGATTCACTCGCGGTCCGTCGAGACAGGCTTTTCCACCAGGCGGATAGATAGCGCGCTGCGCGGGGCAGGGCGAGCCACGGCTGTCGTGGAGCTCAAAGACGTGCGCATGGCGTTATACACAGCGGGCAAGGCAGTCCGACAGCAGAATCCCGACAGCAGCATCGCTCTGTACATGCAGCGCCAGCCGGGTCTAAGGGCTTACTGGAAACCTGATGTTTTGCGGCTGGGCCCCGGCGACGAGGGCCCATTGCGAGAACACGTTACTGAATTCATGGCCCAGCAGCCGCCTGACATGCTCGATGACGAGAGCATGGCCGTCATCGGTGCTCTTTTGGATCTCTCGGGACACAAGAACCCGCGCATGCGTGTCTTGGAGCTCGGCGACAGCAAGGATACATGCGGCTGGAAGGCTCAGCAGTGGCAGGACATACTGGATAAGGAGACAGCCTTTTCGCGCTGTCGGTCTTGGCACGGGGGCAAACTAAGCGAGGACGGAAATCTCGAGACAGAGGATGGCAGCGAAGGGCCATTCGAAGTTGTTGTCATTCCTCGGGTGAGTACTTGACTTCCCCAATCAGGACGGCGGTGCCATGATCATTGAAGAGACTAACCATGCCACTTGCAGCACGCCACGTCGAAGCAAGTCTGGGAGCAAGGCTCACAACAGATTGTCTCGCTCCTTTCCGACACCGGCATTGTCATTAGCCGGAAAACAGACGCTGCCCTTCGCGTGCTGAAAGATGCCAAATTCAACGTCATGGACGTTGGGAAGCAGGTCCTCGTAGCGGTGCGGCCTCCTCAGACGACAAAGCTCCAAGGTCGAAATGCGCTCATCGTGGTATGTCACGTTTGCGTCCACAGCCCCCTTCTCTTCCACCGGCCAATCGTGGTGCTAATTATTTGAATAGACCAAGAAACCGTCTTCTGCCGCCACAGGGCTCGCAAACTCGCTTGCGACACACCTGAAGACGAAGGCGGGTGTATCTCGCGCAGAAATCGTCTCGCTCGCCCAGCTTGACACCTTGCAGCTATCTGAGAAGGACATGTGCATATCTCTGCTGGAGATAGAGCATGAGTTCCTCGCCACCATAAGCTCGGAGGACATGGACCGTCTGCGCGCCATGACTGACGTCGTGACAGACCTGCTGTGGCTGACAGGAGCAAACATGATGAGCAACAATCCGGACCCTAACCTCACCCTGTCTAGCGGTCTATCGCGCACCTTAATGCTGGAGCAGCCAGCGCTGCGCTTCTCGGTCCTAGACGTAGGAAGGCTCGAGTCTCAATCCGACATGCTATCCACTTGCGAGACTACCACGAGAGCCCTGGTGACATGCCATGAGTCTGATGACTGCGAGTTTATCCAGGCAAAGGGTCTCGTGCATGTCAGCAGGTACGGTCCTGACTTTGCGCTCAACTCTCTGTTCCGACGACGGCAAGAGCCTGACGAGGCAAAGGAGAAGGAGAAGGAGACGCTCGCCGCGGCAGGCCTTGCTCGACTTTCTATCGGCAGCGTCGGCGTGACGGACACAATGTACTTCCAGCAGCTGCCGCAGAAGCAGCCTACCCCACCACCCGCCGGCTTCGTTGATATACAGGTCAAAGCGGTCAGCCTGAACGCCAAAGATGTGTACGCTATTATGGGCCGGGTCGAGACACGTGATAAGACCATAGCACTTGACTTCAGTGGTGTCGTGGCGGCCGTGGGCCCGGGCGTCGAGCACCTGAAGCCGGGCGACCGCGCCGTCGCATGGGCCCCCAGCCACTTTGGAACGATTGAGCGTGTGCCGGCTGGATCGGTGCATAAGATGCTGTCGCACGAGGACTTTACCGCGGTGCCAACGTTGCTGACCGTCTACGGCACCGCCCTGTATGCCCTGCGGGACCGCGCCGCTCTCCGTGCCGGCGAGTCTGTGCTGATCCACGCCGGTTCAGGCGGCTTTGGAATCGCAGCGATCATTATGGCACAGCGAATTGGGGCCGTCGTCTACACCACCGTCGGCTCACAAGTCAAGCGCGATTACCTGGTGCACGAGCTAGGCGTGCCGGACTCGCACATCTTCAATTCGCGCGATGCGTCCTTTGTCCAGGGCATTATGACGGCCACAGATGGCCGTGGCGTCGATGTCATCATCAATTCGCTTGTCGGCGACCTGATGCATGCGAGCTGGGGCTGTCTGGCCGACTTTGGACGTCTTGTCGAGATAGGAAAACGCGAGCTTATTGACGCCGGCAGGCTTGACATGAGCGTGTTCCTGCGCAATACCACTTATACAGCATTTGATCTGTCCGAATTTTTCTATGCTCGAGACCCCTTTAATCGTGGTATTTGGGACAAGCTGATGGCCGAGACACTGGATCTCTACCGCGCAGGAGACATCAAGCCACCCCCGTTCAAGGTCTTCGATGTGGCCGAAATTGCGCAGGCGTACAGGTACTTTGCCGGCACGAGCCGCGTGGGTAAGGTTGTTATTTCCCTCGAGAATCCACAGAGTCTTGTCCCGGTTGCACCTGCCACGTACTCCTCCGTCCTCGACCCAGAGAAGGTTTATCTTCTCATCGGCTGCCTTGGTGGCCTGGGCCGCAGTCTCAGCCGATGGATGATGGCACGAGGCGCTCGCCACTTTGTCTTCCTCGGCCGCTCAGGCTGCGACAAGCCCAGTGCACAGCAGCTTGTGTCCGGCCTGCAAAACGCTGGAGCGGCCGTTGGTGTTGTCCGCGGAGACGTGTCTAAGGCGGCCGACGTGGTCGCCTCTGTTTCAGCCTGTTTGGCCACAGGACGGCGCATTGGCGGAGTCGTCCAGGCCGCTATGGGCCTTCACGAAGGCCTGTTCACGCGCCTGCCCAACAAGGCCTGGCATACGGGCATCCAACCCAAGTGGGCGGGCACGTGGAACGTACACAATGCACTGGCAGGCCACGACGACGCGCTCGACTTCTTCCTGCTTACGTCGTCTGTTTCAGGTAGCATCGGCACCGCAACGGAAGCCAACTATTGCTCGGCCAACGGATTCCTGGACACCTTCGCGCGCTGGCGGCGCACCCAGGGCAAGCCTGCCGTCTCGGTTGGACTGGGAATGATCTCTGAGGTGGGCTACCTGCACGAGAACCCCGAGATCGAGGCTTTACTACTCCGCAAGGGTATCCAGCCACTCGATGAGCAAGAATTTCTGCAAGTCGTTGATCTCGCGCTCGTCAGTGAGGCAGCCCATAATCCCGCCGACGCACACCTGCTCACAGGCCTCGAGCCTGCCGGGGTTCGCGAGCTCCAGGCCCGTGGATTCGATGTGACCAGCCACGGCGTGCTGAAGGATGCACGGACGGCTCTGCTGGCAGCGTCGTTGAAGGCTGAGCAGGAGGCCCGAGACGCGAGCCAGGCAACGGCAGCAGCAGGGGGTGGGGGAGTCCAGGTCGTAGCGGCGGCCCCGTGGTTTAAAGAGGTGCCGGCCAACATGTCGGGCGTGTTGGCGCCCGAGGCGGACGCTGAATCGCTGCTGGTGGCTGTGTTGCGTCTGATGAAGAAACGCTTCTCCAATCTGATTCTTGTGCCTCTGGACCAAATCGACGAGCGCAAGCCGCTGCCGCATTTTGGTGTCGACAGTATGATCGCGTCCGAATTCCGCACTTGGTTCTGGACCGTGTTCCGTGTCGACCTACCTTTCCTCGACATCATGAGTGTGCAGAAGTCGCTACTCATCCTGGCCGAGTTTGTCGAGATGAAAGTTGTTGAAGGTTGGAAAAATGAGGCTGCCCCGGCGGCATGATGATACGATGATTTTCCACGGCCTAGTTGTTGTCTCCGATTACGATATACCCGAAAGGCCGCCGGCGGGATACTGGATGTATTGACGACAGTTGTCGCTTATCTGAGGATCTTGGAAGGCGACATGCTAATCCTCCGTGCTTGTTCTCGTGTACGGGGGACGTAGATTCTTGCTCGCGAGTCACTTCAACAGCCTTCGCGTCTCACTTTCCATTTGTTCTTTTTTTATTGCGACCTCACACTTGAATATGTCTAGACTAAAGAGAATACCTGATGATGAGGAAGCAACAGACTAAACGTGGTGAGTTGGGAGCGCATACACAGCTGCTTGAAGCAGCAACAGCTTCTTTCGACTAGTTCTGATAGTTGGAAATTCTTGCGAATGTTT
>JAABUP010007754.1_pt1 | contig 14137 bp, 14 predicted proteins | sample 5559201 | NCBI WGS metagenome assembly JAABUP01 (sample SAMN10711887, study PRJNA513373) | rock metagenome | isolation source: Antarctica rocks | place: Antarctica | reverse complement strand
TTTGCCGAGGTTCTCATTGTTAGGTAGATACCTTACTATATGTAGATAGGTCTCGCGCGCTAGGCCTGATCAAAATTATCAGATAATATCAAGATCTCTATTTCGTCACTCCAACTTCACCTAATTCTCATATTTATCTGGCAAGGATGTCTGCTTTATCTGCCCACCAGCATGTTTTCCGAGTGGCGAAGAAGGCCTCCACAAGTCACAGCCATGTGAGTAATAGCGCACTATCTCCACCAACGAAACGGAACCGGCATCCTGTATCCTGCTTGGCTTGTCGAAATCGAAAGTCAGTTACATGCTGCTTCCCTTAATTGGTGGCTCATAATTTTTGCAGACTAAAGTGTGACCGACAGAACCCATGTAGTTCCTGCTTGAAAAGAGCTGATGCTGCTTCGTGCAACTACTCAGAAAGTAGTTCTAGCAGAAATAGTCGCGATAGCTATGCAGTGGTGCCCAAGACCTCAGAAGCACAGCTGCGCTTACAAAAACTTGAAGAACTGGTTACCGATCTCATGCAAACAAGCAAGCAAATCTCGGAGAATTGCAGCCAGAAAATACCTCCAGGGAATTTGAAAGCTGACCGTTGCTGGACTGTTGGTTCGGTGCACAGCCCACCATACAGCTTCAAAGAGTCTTCGGGAGGGCATCTAAATCAAAGTGGCTCAGAGATGAATTACGTTGGTGCCACCCACTGGGCAACAATACTAGAGAATGTTGGCGGGCCTATTGTTTTATTCGCGAGTTGTAGCTAACGCATCCTAGATTCGTGACATTCAAGGCGCGCTTGAACCTGACGAAGAAGTCAGCGAGACAATCATGTCGACGCCTGTTCCGAATCGCCTTGATGTTGTCCTCGATACAACACGGTCGCTGACACTAACAGAAGCTTGCAACTCGCTACCATCAAGGGTTGCAGTAGATAAATTACTCTCGGTCTACTTCAATGCAACGTACGCCGCAATACGTAAGTCCGCTGCCTTTGACATGCATTCATCGTCTAACACCTACAGCCGTCATCCACAATAGTAAATTTCTACGAGAGGCATGTCTTTCCTTTCGCAGTATTGTGCAAAAGTACTCATAACCTCTAGTACGAAGCCTTTTGGGCTGATCCCTCTTCCGCCTCTTTTCTTTGGATATCAATGCTCTTCTCCGCATTGCATATCGGGTCTCAAATTGACCAAGTCTGTCACCAAGACTCATCTGGTCCGGCCTTGGGACCCTCATTTCTCACACGAGCCGCCCAAGCTCTTGTGACTGGTAGATACCAAAAGGCGAGGCCGTACTCTGTGGAAGCTGTGCTTCTATACGGAGTCAGCAAATACATGCAAAGAGAAGACCCGGATACGGACCCAGACAAGGAGGCCTGGATCATGATGGGAATCGGTGCACGCCTTGCTATGAGGATGGGGTACCACAGGGATCCTAGTCATCTTGCCAAAATTTCCCCGTTCGAAGGTGAGATGAGGCGAAGGACTTTCTGGATGATTGAAGCCTTCGATATTCTACTCTCTTCCCAGGCTGGACTGCCCGCCATCATACACGAAGACGAATGTGACACAGAGCCTCCGAGCAATCTATTCGATTCTGACTTTGACGAGGACTGCAAGGCTCTCCCACCTTCCCGGCCATTCACTGATCCAACACCAATGCTGTACCCTTGTTGCAAAGGCCGAATAATGAGAGTATTTCGACGTGTAATTCGGTATGCGCTGTCTCCCAAAACCGCACCCTATGAAGACGTCATGAAGCTCGACGGGGAACTTCACGCGAGATATGCCGAAGTACCTGCCAGCCTTAGGATTAAATCTTTGAGCCTATCAATCACAGATCAGGCGCCAGTAATTGTGAACAGATTACACATCGAATTGTTGTATCTGAAGAGTCTCTGCATGTTGCATCGGAACTATTTGAGCTACGAAAGAACGAACCCAACATTTGACTACTCCCGAAAGACTTGTACAGAGGCAGCTCTGCAGATTTTGTCATATCAAGCAGAGTTGCATGCTGCTCTCCAGCCAGAAGGCAAATTCTGCAATAATAAGTACATGCTTTCAAGTCTGGCTTTGCACGACTTCCTCCTGGGGGCCATGATCACGTGCCTTGACCTATACGAGTCTTACACAAGATCTACCACCTTGTCTCCAGAAGCTCTGGAGGCTCAAGCCAAGAAGTACGACGCGTTGAAATATGCACATAGTATTTGGATGTCACGACGAGCATTTTCTCGAGACGCACGCCGTGCTTCGAATGTTCTCGCAGTCGTTCTCCTGAAAGTACCAAGACCAGATATCCCGTGCTCTCCAGGCAGCCTATTTCAGCATGCGCCCAGTGCATCACACATGTCGGTGAATGGAGCGAATGGGATGGAAACAACAGCAAGCTCTTCCGGCATTTTCTCGTGGAATATGGATGGAATCAATACTCCAGGTCAGGAATTGAACACAATCTTCAACGACATGGATTATATTGATTGGGTGAGTTATGAAAGCCCCCAGCCCCCAGCTGCCTTTGGCCTTGCTCATTGATATTGGTTTAGGCACTCTTCGATCAAGTCTCCTTTGGTCGGAGTGATCTTGGCGATTTACCTGACTGGCAGCTACCAGACAGTCTATGAACAAAGCCTGCAAAGTGAGAGTGATTGTTCTATTGTCAGTAGGCTTAGTTGGTGCTCATCTATATCCTAAGGTAATCAGGAAGAGTGTGGATAGATGAAAAGCCTAGGCTAGAGCTCTCAGATGCGTGACATTCTGGAATTTTTGAGAACGCGATGAGTAGGCATTAGCTGGTTTGGTAAGAGTACTTGGCAGCAAATCCTGCTCTAATAGCACGTCATGGTACACCTTGATTCGTGAAATCATCCATCAGGATTCCAACGACAGCTCGGTTCCGAGAAAGATGGTCCTCTTCTTTGCTCAACATAAACACCAAATTTGCCACTCTCCGCTTTACACCCCTCGGAAAAATATAACTCATGTGCCCAGCATTGATGCGTCTTTCCTCAATTTGTTAAAGTAACTTAGGTACAGAGGGAGGGCTACTTGTGCTGGCAACTTACCATGTTCGGTAAGGTAGTCGCGAGCGCTTAATGAGGAAAATTCTGCTTCTCACCTCTAATGATTAGAGCGTCGTCTGCTTTGAGACAGAACGCTCTGCCATGTTCGCCGCTGTTGGCCATGACTGCCCTTCAATCATCGTCTTTTTGATTAGTCTTACGATAAGGGAACTCACACCACATCCCAGCATCAATACACATTTGTCTGAATTCGCGCCGTACTCCGCCGGAACGTCTTGCACACGCGTGCTAGAGACACAAGGTCATTATGAAGCGTGTCATCAGTGATGATAGCTATGACCTCAAGAGGAAGAGGAACACTCTGCCATGATCGATGTCAAGCCTTCCAAATGTGAAAAGCCGAGGATGTAGAGGGGCGCTCCTTGACCACTGTAACTTCGGATTTACGTTACTGTATCATACCTTAGCAGAGCCAAGGCCCGTACAGGCAATACCTGGGCGATCAATACTAAGATAGATGGCGAGTCGTGCATGTGCATTTCTCAGCTTCTTGCATTCTCTGATATTCATTCTCTGCCCATGATTGTATGCACGATGCTCGATGACGGTGCTTACTGTTGCGTTAATTGACAATTTGACCCATGGGATGATCATCTGCGTCTCACTGCGTCGGCCTTCGGAACGTGGTCGAGTCACGTCCGTTCATCGTCCGCCGTTGACGGGTCTCACTGAGGCAGATCGAAAATGTTGACTGTATGGGCAGTGCTCGAACGCGGCATTATGTGCTCTAATATTACCCTTCGTCTCACTAGCCAGCAGGATTATAACGTTCTACATCCGCCTTCGTATCCAGAAACATTTCTCCTATTTCTCCGTCGACGATGGCCTTCTGATCTTTAGAAGTTGCTGCTCAATCTGCGCTTTGGCGTTAATATTCAGCATCGTGGATACTTTGTACATGCTCAAGGTTTTGGCAGATGGACACAAAGACTTCGACATTCCATCAGATTTTCTGAATCGAGCATACTACTACCGAGAAATGGACGCTGCCACCGTAGTATTTACGTGGCTAACAATAGTCTCCGTCAAGTTCAATTTCTTAGCTTTGTTCAGAGACTGATTGACCAAATGCCTCACTTGATCATGTATTGCTGCGTCGTTGTGGCTTTTCATGTTGTAGTCTCTGCTTATGGTGTCTCCGCTCCCGTACTTGCCTGCCCCCACTGCTATAATTCGCAAGCTAGTAAGCGGAATCTTCAATGATCATTGAAATACCGATCGCGGAGTTGACATTATCCAAGTACGAGTTGGCCAGGCTCCAAGCGAGAAGGCGGCGATTGACGTCGCGCTATCCATCATGATCCCAGGCATCATTGGTGATCTGCTGAGTATGACACCTCACCCCCCAATCCCCCTTTCCAATTCCATCACTGATTACAATCCCAGTCCAACTAATCTGGAAGATTCGAAGCCGATGGACGCAAAAGCTCGCTCTAGCCTGCTCTTTATGCCTCACACTCCTGGTAATAATCCTCACCACACTTCGAGTCTCAAAAGTCGAATACCAGGGCCAAGTTGACCCGATCTGGTTGATTTTCTGGCAACTCCTCAGCGCAGAAACAGGACTGATCGTGACCGCCATGACGGCGTTCCGCACGCTCTGTGTTGCGCGCGTCAAAGAGAGACGATCGCGCTCGCCTGAGAGCGTGGCACTCTGGGACCAAAGTATGAGACGCTTGCCCCATTCCAAATCACCAAAAGCAGTATCTAGGATACATGCCAACCCGGCAGGCATCTTTACGAGTGCCTCAGGTGGCACAATGACTGGCACGAGAACTTTCGTCAATAGCCGGGGAATGATATCGAGTCGGGAGTCGCGCCAAATGCAAATTATTGACTCCAGCGTCGAGGATGAAGATATGTTGCCGCTTTCTGAAAATTTTCTTCAATGGGCGCATGTCTAAGGTCTGGAGAAGCTTTGTATGGGCCTCAGGGGCGTGGTTGTAGCATAGAGACAGATATCAAAAGCATGGCATTAAGCAAATAGATGCCTTTCTTGGAGACTGTAATATCGTATGTCCAGGGGCAAGGAGTGTGAACAATGGGATAGCTTTCTTGCTCGGTAACGGCACAACTCGTGTACACCAGAGCAAGAACGGACATCGAAGGCTCATAACAATTGTCTACAGTCAGCAGTGAAGAGTTACTTTGTTAGTGAAATCAGATATGCGTGGGGCAGCTCCAGGAAATTGCTAGAGCGATCTTCTAAAACTTCAATAGAGGCATGTACACACTGCTAGACAATACACGCTAGTGCAACATGTTATGCCTTGAAACCTTACCCATAAATGAAACACCGTTCAAAATAATGTACAGCTTTCATATCTCCTCGTCCTCATCCTCAGCCGCAGCCGTAGCCTTCCCATGCCCATTCAACTTTCGCATCACAATATCTTCCTGACCAGACTTGGCCACAGCCTGCCTACCAGCATTCGACTCCTCCAAGAACTCTCTCAGCCGCTTCTTGCCTTCTTCTAATGCTTGCGCCGATGCAGCGTTCGCCATCTGGTACATTGGGCCCCATAAATTCAAAGTGTATGTGACGTAGGCGCCGGCTCCCAGCAGGATGAGGAAGATGAAGTAGACGGGGTTGCGTAGGACTACGAGAGTCAGCTAAGAGATTACCAAAGGGTGAAAAGCGTGGCTTACCAGCGACAATCTCGTTCCAACCCAACGCAAGTAGCAAACCATAGAAGTACAAGGGAACTTGCGTCATCCCACCGATAGCACTCCTCTTCGCCTCCACATACACCCCATCCGCTGTCTTCTTGAACCTGGTCGTAACGTCTTGCCGCTTTGTATCACTTAGCACCATCATCTCCTCCTCCAAGCTCTTCCCTTCATCTTCATCTACGCCACCTATAGGTGTCAAATCTTCTTCGTCCGCAGGTGTAGCATCAGGCGGCGCATTGCCGATGAAGTCGTCGAGAGGTGGCGGGGAAGAGTCGTGTGAGGACTGAAACCTGGAGAGGAGAGGAATAAGAGTGAGGGTCGATTCGCGCGCCTTGGTATAGATGCCTTCGATATCATCCGTCGGGCGCCAGATACGCGGGACGCCAGCTTCGTCGTAGCGGAATTTATCCTCGAAGTTCTCGCGGAGCTTGAGTAGGAGATTGCCTTCCATCATCTCCTCGTCGATCTTCGCGCGCAAGACACCCCATGATTTCCGTCGTAGGCGCCACAAGCCGACGTCTACCTCCCCAGCGCTTGCGTCGAAGCTCTTTGCCCTGCTGGTGAACCTTTGCTCGGCTTCTTCGACTGTCTTGGTGAAGACGACCCATATCCGATCCCAGATCTCCTTCTCGCTACCTCGTTCGCCTGTCTCGGGTGCACCTGATCCGCCTCGTCCAGAGCCGAGTGCGTTGAACTCCAAGCCCACTGATTCGCCTAATCGTGATCGTACCCATCTCTCGACTCGTGTTGCCAGCCGTCGCATCTCATCTCGTCGCAGACGTCCGCTAACTTCGCTAAGATCTTTCTGATATAAGGACATCTCTTGCTTGTAATTGCTCCAGGGTGCACCCTCGACCAGCACACCTCTAGCTTCCTTGTCGTACTTCGAAAGGGCGGTCTTCTTCTCCCGATCGACGATCTCGGCAAAGTCGTAACTGGCGCCCTTCTTCTGTCCCGCCTTTACCGCTGCGCTCACCGCGTTGCTGAAGTCGTTGACACCCGACTTGTGGGCGGCAGACAGCTGGCCTTGAAACAGAACCTTGAGTCTGCCATCAATATTGCTCTCAAGCTCGGCTTTCTTCCGAGCGTATACCCCTTTGTGATATCTGCTCGCTTCGGTCTCGAAGTTCTTGACCGTCTTCATCCTTGCTGTCCGCATGGCCGCTCCCAAACCTCCAAGGACTCCTAATTTTCCCAGCCGTATGCCCTCCGCTTGCTTGTCCTCGAACGGTGTTATCGTCTCATCGAATCCCACTTGCACCTCTCGTGATATTTCATCGCACCGGAACTGTGCCATCAACTCTTGCTGTGTCGGCAAATCTAGGTCCTTGTTATTCACAATCGTGTCCCAAACTTGTTCCGCATATATTGAGAAGCCATCCGCAGGTATCCGTCGGTGATACTCAGGGAGGAAAACACCCCCCTCGAACTCCTGGTCGCCTCGCAATGGATCTCGTCTAGGGTCTCGATGTCCTTCTCTAAACCTCGTGCCAAGCTTTGCCACTTCTGAAACAAACTTTTCGGGTTGTAAGATCTTGTGGGGTAAGGCTGCGAAGGCAAAATCAAAGTAGTCCTCGATCTTGGACTTCTCCAGGCCTGGAGGTTTATTCAGGCCGGACCATATCCGCGTCAAGTCCTGTACAAGTGTGTTTCGTAGATTTTGCAGAGGGGTAGTGCCAAGGTGATCTCTTATAACGAAGAACAATAAGGACCGAGGATTTGACTTGTTGCCCTTCAGGAATAGGTCCAGATTGACTTCGAATACCACTTTCAACAGTCCCATATTCGCGCCCTGGTAAAGTCCTACTTGGTGTTCCCAAATGTTAACAATTAAAACCTCACTTGTAGCCAACGCAAACAGCGCGCTCTTGCGCTCGAAATCCTGATCTTCTCCTCTTTCTCTACCATCTGTACCTTCCACATCCATCACCAGAACATTATCCGCCATCATTTTGGAGTCTGTGGTCGCATGTTCTTTCTTATTCTTGGACATCCATATTCCTTTTGTGGTTTGCCGCCTATCGTCTTCTGACATGACACCGAATTCAGTGCCAAAGAGGTAGTTGAGGAGGGTAGATTTTCCAGTCGATTGTGAGCCAAACACCGAGATGAGGTGGTAATTGAAGCCGGCTGGCGAGACCTTTTCGAAGAAGAGGTACTTCGGAAGGGTAGGACTATACTCCGTCAGTATCTTCAACTCCTTGGGAACCCCCCCTGGCGTTCCTACTTGAATTCTTGCTCTCCATTGATGACCTGTATTCCATGCTCATACTGTTCTTTGGTGGACTTCTCGCCCATGTTCGCAAAGTGGCCGTTGACAGACATCACAGAAGGAGCTGTAGGGTGTCTGGTGTTGTTTGAAGGGCGGCTCTCCCTGCGGTCTCGCTGTGGTGAAGCTACTGCCGCCATCCTGGTGGAATGCTGGTACACAAGCGAATGTACGTCAGGAATCAAAAAGCTGCTGAGCAACCGCGTGACGTTGCAGCGTGGTGCTGAATGAAGAGAAAGTTGATGGTGTGGTCAACATTTTCTGGTTGGTCGAGCTTCAGGGGATCAAATCTAGAACGCCAAGACAAGTGACGCTAAGCGCCGCTGATTTCACGACGATGAGCTCTACTCGTACTTTTCCGCTTATACACTCCAAGATATCTCAGTATAGACCGTATCGTCATAATTTGGGTATAGGAGGCTACCGCATCGACAGATGGTTAGTATCATTTGCGCTGTTTAGGCTGCAGCCTAACTGACTGCCGCGTGATTTTCGTGACATACTTTATGTCCATAGCTGGTACTATTCGTCGTAGATTTGGCACACTGGGTTTGCTTTGATCTAAGCGGTTTATGCATGCTGACAGAGCGCGAACGACCAACGCTTGCAATGATGGAAGCTCTTGCGGTTGTAGGGCTCGCCAGTAGCACTGTTCAGCTAGTCGACTACTCGACTTCAGCAGCAGATTTCTGTCTTGCGAAGTCGAGAGATACAAGCCTAAGGACGGTGTGTTGACAGCAATATGGCGTTTCAGCAGATTGCAAAAGATCTTGTTGGCTCAGAGCAAAGATTACAGAGCTGGTACAGACAGTAGGAGAAAGTACGTGTCTGACAGAGGATGAGATGGCGCGCAACGACTTGAGCAAGGAATGCAGCAAAGTCGCATTCGAGCTACTTACCTGGTTGAACAGTCAGAAACTCTACCACAAGCATAGACCTTGGACTTATGCGCTTCAGACTCTGAAAGCTGTGAAAGGAATAGCCAAAATCGACAGTATGATCCAGACTTTGGAAGGGATTGAGCAGGAGCTGGGCCTTCTTTTACTGGTTTCTTTGAGGGAAGACCCCCTCTATCTCAGTGAGATTTTGGATCTGCTGAATATTGACGATCCTAGGCGTTCTCTGAATTCGGTAGCTTTTGAGCAAATTGATTGTTATCGGAGATTTGAGCCCGCGACCCGAGATATTATAGGTCTCATTCGCGAGGGCCGAAGCTGCTTCGATACTGCTTTTTATAACCAGGCAAGAGCAATTGAGCAGCTGCATCTGCAAGCCCAAGCTCTAAACGCCAAACAGCATGCAAGGACTCGTGCGGATGTTGCCAATCTGCATGCTCGCGGCTCATCTCCGACGCGTAATTTCATGATTACTACCGAGGACTACTAAGATGTGCACAGGAGTCTTACATACTCGACGATCCACCATAGGCCCGACAACATAGCTGAGGCTCATAAAACTACTTATGAGTGGATCTTCTGAGACCCTCCGGCGACTCAAGGCTCTTGGCCAGACTTTGTTGGGGGGTTACTTGAGGGTAGCGGGGTGTATTGGGTCAGTGGAAAACCGGGCTCGAGTAAATCGACGCTGCTGAAATACTTTTTTGATGATGAATGTTTCCACGAGGGTCGGAAATCCTGGGCTGGATCAAGACCGTTAGTGACTGCAAGCTTCATCAGTTGGAACGCTGGTACCGAACTCCAAAAGAGCCTGGAGGGAATGCTCCGCTCACTTTTGCATCTAGCCATAGAGAAATGTCCAAAGTTGCTATCTGTCCTTCTCCATGACCAAGTGTCTACTTTTCGAGAACGGGTGGATTCGGAAGGGTCGATGAAGAGACTCGGCCTTTGTTTGGCCAACTGCTTGAAAAGACGTGAGATTCACTGAAGCTGGTTCTTTTCAATGACGGGCTTGACGAGCTAGAGGGAGATCCTGACGCTGTTGTCGGCGTTTTGAAGCTTACCGCTACCTCATCTCACGTCAAAGTCTGCGTATCAAGTCGAACTGGCGTAGTATTTGAACACGCGTTCGAGCGCAGTCACCGCCTGAAACTCCATCGCTTGACTCATAGCGATATCCGGGCCTATGTCCAAGACAAACTCGGAGACAGCCCTTTAATGCAGAGGTCCGTGGCGCAGACACCTTCCGAAAACCTAGATCTCGTGGAAGACGTTGTCGATAAGTCGTCTGATGTGTTCTTGTGGGTCAGCGTAGCTGTGAGATTACTCCTCGAAAATATGAGGAACGAGGACACGGTCACAGATATCAAAAAAAGATTCTGATCTCTACTAACGGATCTAGAAAGGATGAGTTGACTCGCGCTAGGTCAACTCATCCTACCACGCTCATGCCTCCAGACTTTTCCAAATCGTGCTACCATCAGGACGTTCATTATCTGCCATATAGCTATCAATTACAGATGAAGGAAGTAGTGCTGCCATTGATGATGATTCGGGTCCGATGACAATGGAGGATCAGCTGAAAGCAATTTCGATACTAAAAAATTGTTTGACGAGCCGTTGTGGAGGCATTCTGGAGGTCGAAGACAAATTGGCCCCGTGGATTGTATCAGGACTTGACCCCAGGGCAGTCACCTTTAAGTGAAAATAATGCATCATACTGTCTCGGATTATCTACTTCGTCCTTCTACTTGGCGAGAGCTCCAGAATATGGTGCAATGGTCAGAAATTGACGCAAACCTTAGCCTCTTGAGCTCTTGCATGATTCTTCTCAAGCGTGAATTCCAATATATTCTATTTCAGCCGCATGAATGCCTGCTTGACGCTGCTATGGCACATGCTAGAGCAGCTGAAGCTAGCAATCAGGAAGCCCAACCCCTCTTGTTGGATACGCTTGATGGCACCCTTCGACGTGTTTTGGGTTTGCGCAATGTCAAAAATCCCCTTCCGTTACTGTCCCCGCTTCCAGGGAATGTTCCGCCCATGTACTACTGTACAAGACCTGTTATGCCATTATACCTAAGGAAAGCGGAGATCCCATTGGATTTTCAGATCCTGCACGTGATATTCCAGGATGGAATGATCAAAGCTGGGTCGTAGCTCTTGCATCGCAGCACGGACTTAAATCTCTACCTGGAGTTTAAGTTGCAATATTCTGATATTCGCAAACCCCCAACTCGCAACATTTCAGTCTCACCCACTGGCCGCTTTGCCTTCGCCATGTTTGAAGATACATTGGATCCTGAGCACCCGTGGCACGTCGATGTTTTGGACATGTTGCTTGAGAGCGGTGGAGACCCAAACCAACCTGCCAATGGGTGGTCAGCGTTTAAAAGACTATTGTAATCAGTTTACAGGAAAAGCCAGAACCATTTACACACATGGCAAACCGCAGGGTACGATTTTTCTTGGGGTTTTTGGTAATTGGGGATGGCTACATGTGAGGTACTTGTGGCTAAGGGGGCACACCCTAGCCTCATCTGTGATAATACTACCAAAGCCTATGCGGTCTATCTCGACGAGGGCATAATTCGAGAAGAGTTGTGGCCAGTCATGCAGGGTTTAGGCCTTCTCCTGGTCCATTCAGATGATATTCAAGCGCGTATAGCCGTATCCATCGTTGAAGGCTATCTAGCTCCAACGAAGGGCAAGGAGAACACGGTCAAAGAGATCTTAGCTAAAACCCGGGTCTTAAAGAGGGATGAATTCGAACGCAGAAAGAAAACATGGGAATTAATGCATTGATACCGGATGAGGCTTGTCAAGTCAACACTATCAACGCTTAAACCTCCAGCGCGATATCCGGGATGCCACAAGACAAAAGCCTCGTTCAAACGAGGTTCTCGAAGCCTTCCGCGTTTGCATTTATTTCTTTAATACATGGGTCGTCACGAAGCTGCTGCGTATACAGCTAGATATGTCCCAGTGTGCGAGCCAGACGGTCTCATAAAACCAGTAATTCGTGATAGCACTTATTCCCCCATCGTAACGAACATAACAAGATAGGTGAAGATTTCGCTTCCAGACGGGACAAGCACCGATGCTTTGGCGAAGCCCATGAAGACCATCCTCCAGGCCTTCAATTTTTGCTCTTCCATTTGCTTGGGTTGGACCCAGCGAAGGCTGGAACGCTTGATTCTCGCTCTCCCGTGGTTCAAGACTCCAAATACTGGACTTCCGGCACCACTGAATCCAGCAGCTCTGGCATTTACTTCTACTTGGATGGATGTATGCTCGCTCAGCAGAGCAAGAAAACGGCAGGATCTCCAAATAGTAGCAGTCCCGATCATCCACAATCTCTGACATTGTAAAAACGAAATAACGCGAAGAAGTGATAGTGAAACAATGATATGATGCTATTCTCTGGATATTCAACATAATTGCTGATCCTCATTCAAAACGTCGCAAATCACAACACGCCAACGCCTCGGGCGTATCCACCGCCCCCCTAAAACTGATCCCCGGCAACCCAGGTATCTCGAATGTAGTCACCCCATAACGGCTCCCCACCGACGCACTCACCACAGGCGGACACGCCACCGGCGTCGGTAACCCGTAAAAGTCAATCTCCCAGTCTCACTCGACGCCGCGGGCGTCACACTGACCTGATATGTACAATTCGTCAAACTTGTCGCTATAGGAATAATAGAAGCCCATGATGCGGGTAGATCGTCCCAGTGCCCATTCTGGTCGAGGTTGGGCAGTTCCTGGCCGTTCTTGGCGGCGCAGGCGTTTATGCTGCCGGGGTTTGAGGGGCCCGTGATGCTGAAGTTGGGGGCGAACCAAGAGTCGTCGGTTGTGCCTTCGCCGTCGTTAAGCTCGATGAGTTCGGCGTATATGATGAGGAGGCGGGAGGGGGTTGGGGGAGCGGATGATGTTGTCGGAGTCGCCGAGGTCATTATCGGTGGTAGAGGTGTTGTTTATGGTGAGCAAGTGCTGCTAGATTGGGCTGCACTAGTTACAGTGGAGGCTAGACGCCCCTTTGTGCATGTTGTTTGGGGGACGTAGTTGTAGGAGAATGAGATGGCGTAGCAGCCTGCCGAGATAGTTAGGCAAAAGTCGCCTCTCCCTGGGCTGAGGCCTTCGCAGAATGTTGTGGGGTCGAGCAAGGTTCTAGATCTGTGTCAGCACTATGTTGGATATTTGGAGCTGGTAAGGACTTACGAGACTGTTGCAGAGGGAGCCGAAGACGGTGGCGATGAGACACCTGGCGAGGAGTGAGCGGAGGAAAGCAAAAAGCTACTTGTAGGACCAATACTGCCACTGCTGCCAAAGATTGAGAGCTTGTGACGGCAGCTGTGATGCTAGGAGTGGCCGGGCCTTCACTCGGGTTCCTACTATTTATGGGCTGGCTTGAGGGATCTGTCACAGAGGCCGTGGGGTTGGAAAAAGGTTGGCTCAGAGCACAAGTCTGTCGTTTCTGGATAGGAAGCGGGTTGTTTGGCCAATTTTCAGGAGCATGCAACGTCAGAGCATTAATCGTGAATGCTGCGTTGAAACTCGATACGAACATTGACTGCTAAGCAATCACACCTGCGGAATACTGCTTGCCATTTTGTGCATTCGTCGTCGGCATTGCAGAGCATAGCGGCTGCTGTACTGGTAATCATTTGATTCTGGCTAGCTATCTTGTCTGTCATCCATGTCGAATAGGCGTTTGCCCAGGTCGCGGAGAAGGGTCTGTTTTCATGGTCTTTCACATTACCACAGTTGTTCTAGATGACGTTGTCATTTCCTTGGAAGGTTTGGTAGATGCGAGCATTGGTTGCTGCGAAAATGCTAGAGACCTTGGGTTATTGGCCATTGACATAACAACGGCGAGATTAGCGAGCGCCTGCTTTGCGGCGTTCGAGTATACGGGGCTTTCCGGTGCCCCTTGCAAGCCGGCGTTGCATAAAGACCCTTTGAGCCCTTTGAGCGCGGTATGCATCCCTGGGAAATCAAGGTTCGTGAAACAAGCCAGCTGTCCAAAGACTGTATTGAGTCTAGTCCCTTCACTGTTACCATCGGCTACGTCGAACAAAGTCGTTGTATCGGCACAAGTGAAGCCTCCTGCCCCTTAAGCGGGGAAAAATTCATCCACAAGACTGACTTCATAAATATGATCGATGTTGACAGATCTACCTTTGCCACCAAGACTCCACGGTCCACCTTGAT
>JAABUP010007753.1_pt1 | contig 14137 bp, 16 predicted proteins | sample 5559201 | NCBI WGS metagenome assembly JAABUP01 (sample SAMN10711887, study PRJNA513373) | rock metagenome | isolation source: Antarctica rocks | place: Antarctica | reverse complement strand
GCATCCTGTGCTCCGGTGCGGCCTCGGGAGCGCGCAGGACGTAGCCGCGTCCCCACACCGTGCCGATCAGGTTGCCGGCGCCAGCGATGGCGAGCTTCTTGCGCAGCTTGCAGATGAACACGTCGATGATCTTCATCTCCGGCTCGTCCATGCCGCCGTAGAGATGATTGAGGAACTGGTCCTTGGTCAGCACCATGCCGCGGCGCAGGGTCAGCAGCTCCAGGATCGAATACTCCTTGCCGGTCAGGTGCACCGGCTGGCCGTCCACGCTGACCTCGCGGCTGTCCAGGTTCAGGTGCAGCGGCCCGACCTGCAGGCCCGGCTGGCTGTAGCCCTTGCTGCGACGCACGATCGCCTGGATACGCGCCACCAGCTCGCTCTTGTCGAACGGCTTGGTCATGAAGTCGTCGGCGCCGGCGCTGAGGGCGCGGACCTTGACCTGGGGCCGGCTGAGGCCGGAGAGCACGAGCACGGGGGTGTCGTGTCCGGCGGTGCGCAGGCGGCGCAGCACCTCGAAGCCTTCCATGTCGGGCAGCATGAGGTCGAGGACGACGGCGTCGTAGTCGTAGTGGCGCGCCATCTCGAAGGCTTCCTCGCCGGTGTCGACGACATCGACGACGGCGCTGCACTCGGACTTGAGCATCAGGCTGACGGCACGGGCGATAACCAGCTCATCCTCGACGAGAAGCACGCGCATTTTGCTAACCCCTGCAACCTAACGTTGCAAACCTTATACACACACTAATTCGTGAGTGGAAGACCCAAAATGGTTAACGACTTGGTTTTCCGCAGTCCTGGCAAGGTTAGTGGGCACAGGCGCCACACCACGAAGCTTTGATGGTAAGCGGCTCCAAAAACCGCCAAGACGTTCACTGATCCTTAACTGCGTATCAGGGCACCACAGGGGTAAGATCAAGGAAGCAGGACACAGGAATACCTGGCTGCAACTTGGCAAATACAGCAGAAGAACGGCAGCAAAGGCGTCCCCGACACAGGATCGCATGATGAGAATGCGTCATGATATTGCGCAAGGGTCTGCGCAAAACTGAGACGTTGCCTTGCAGGCACAGTGTGCCCTGGCTTCACAAGCCTTGGCGGGCCAGCGATGCCGCGCTGCAACTCTTAGCGCTGCCGGCGATCCTGCCCTCGGCGGCTGCCTGCACATGCCGCGACGCAGTTTGGCAGGGGAGCGCTCAGCTTGGCATCCGGGCCAACTCGACCTGCCTGCTCACGGCTGAAACGATGCGGCATTGTGTGGCATTATCCGAAGTTACATCTATTAGTTGCACATTTGATATTTCATAAACTTAAAATTGCAGTGGTGTGTGGAATGGTCCTGTCGCGGATCAGCACTTTCCTCCTGGCGCAAATCACTCACCAGCGCGATGTTACCGGGCAGCAATGCTTCACGAGCTCTGCCTCGTGGAGACAGTACTCTGGTAGGCAAACCCTCTTTTATGGCAAACGGCACTTCGGACTTGTCCGCGCAAGGATCTTCCCAGCTCCGCACCCTGGCCCTGACGGCGCAGATCGTCTCCGCCTATCTCGCCCACAATCCGGTCGCCCTGCCCGAACTGCCAGGGCTGATCCACAAGGTTCACGTAAGCCTGGTTCAGGCGGGCGGTGCACAGGCCAGCCTCAGGCCCGCCGTGCCGATCAACCGCTCGGTGTTCCCCGACTACATCGTCTGCCTCGATAATGGCCGGCGCTTCCGCACTCTGCGCCGGCACCTCATGGCGGCGTTTGGCCTTACCCCCGAGGCCTATCGCAGGCGATGGGGCCTGCCGCACGACTACCCCATGATCGCCCCCAACTACGCCAGGGCCCGCTCCAGCGTCGCCAAGGCCACCGGCCTGGGACGTCGCACGCCGGCTGCCCCGGGCAGAAGCCGGCGGGTGTCCGAGCAATCCACCTGAGCGCCCCGTGGGTCAGGAACATGCCCTCACAGACTTGTGAAAACAGCTGATGCGAGCATCGGCCGCTAAGTCATTGATTCCTCGTCGGCCGACCCGCAGGCGTTTACCCGGCGTTAACCTTTCGCCATCAGATTGTTCACCGTCGGGCAGCCACAAAACGGCCCCGCCCAGAACCAGCACAGGACGTGCACCATGACCCAGGCCACCGAGATCGCCGCCGACCACACCGTCAGCCCTGTCCGCGCCCTGTACAGCCTCACCGCCGCCCAGGTCGACCAGATCGTCGCCGGTCTCTCCAGCCTCGCCGTCGCCTGGACCATCGAGCGCCACGAGAGCTGCGACGGACAGCTCAGCCTCGTCCTTACCCACCACAGCGACGACACCAGCCTGGTCGTCGACCGCAGTACCCGCGGCATCCACATCAGCCTCATGCTCGGCGACGCGCTCCACACCGCACCCGAGCGTCACACCAGCATCGCCAGCGTCGTCGCCACCCTCAAGGATCTCGCCGGAAAGAGCAGCGCCGCCACACAGCAGCAGTCCGCCTGAGACAATACGAATACGCCTGCGGCTCTGCCGGCATCACCCACGCCAGCGCGTGGCCGATCCTTGCAGGCGCCAGCTCCAACCTCTTCGCCATCTTCGGCTGCGCCTGCGCGTGGCATCGAGCGCGCCTCCGGCGGATCGAACGAAAGGCGAGGTAAGCGGTCAGGCCGGAATCAGGTGAACGTCGATCCGGCGGCCGATCGCGGCGGCGTAGCGCGCTACCAAGTCGAAAGTCGGCATGTGGCGGGCAGTCTCCAAACGAGCCACGACGGATTGTGTCGTACCCATCCGGCTCGCAACTTCGGCCTGCGTCAGCCCGGCTTCCTGCCGAGCTTCGATCATCTCGCCGACCACGGCGAAGATCGGACCGAGCCGGTCGTACTCGGCCTTTACGTCTGGGTCCGTCAGCAACTTGCTGCGGAGATTGGCAAGGCTGGTCATGGGTGGATGATCTCCTTGGCGCGCTGTTCGGCCAGCTCCAGGGCGGCCCTGGGCGTCTTCTGGGCCTTCTTGACGAAGGCATGCACCACCACGATCCGCCGGCCGCTGGCGGTCACGTAGATGGCTCTGGCGATCCTGTCGCGGCCGTTCAACCGCATTTCCCAAAGCTTGCCTTGCAGGTGCTTGACGTGGGGCGCGCCGATGCGCTCTAGCCCAACCACCTCGATACGCTCGGCCAGGCGCAAAAAGCCGGCCTGCATGTCCTTGGGCAGTGCTGCGATCTCGGCATCGACAATCGGTCCAAAGGTCTCGACCGTCCACGTCATCGGCCGGTTAGGATGGAACGGCTCGGGTTTTGGGAGTGGTGCATTCCGTCTCGTATAGCAAAATTGCTATATTTTGGCCAGTCCTGCGTTGCCAAGTAGGACTCGCACGTTCAACCGCTCCCTCTTGTCGGCCGCCTTCTGTTCGACTCGCCGGAGGCGTGGTCGATAGCGCGGGACGCCTTCCGTCCCGACGCCATCTAGCGGACACGGCTCGCAGGAGCGGTCAAGGATGCCGAAGACACCGCGAAGTGGCGGGAGCCGTACGCGACTGTCCTTGACGGCCTCGAGCACCGTGGCACTTCACGTTCTCCCCAAATTTTCGATGACAACTATAGGAAAGTTCTTTTTATAGGACTCATATAGGGTACCTTGAATCCCTTTTTAATTTCAATAACTTACTTTGGGTCGCCGGGACCGTTTATGCGTGGATTCCTGAGTCGGCCGGGACCGTTTATGCGCAGCAGCCCGAGTCTTGCCGGGACCGTTTATGCGTGGATAAGTCAGCCTGATGCAGGGTTATCCACAGGCTCTCAAGCTGTCAGAGGCGGGCCACGTGGGGCGGCGATGGACGCAAAAGCAACCCTCTTTCGCCATCCTGCGCACGCAAGGCGGGGTACACAGCGACAACTTTTCGCAGCGCTCCGAGGAAATGCTTTCGGAAGTCTCGGCGTCCCTGCGCCGTATCCGGGTAGCCCGCGCCGAATTGAAGCATCAACGCGGCCCACGGAATGTCCGTTGGCCGGGCAAGATAACTCACTCGGTACGTCGCCCACGAGTACACGTCTAACGCCAAGGGAGATTTTTTCAGGGCCTTTACGGCTCGCATGTCAATCGGAACGGGACGGTCCACCACCTGCTGAAAGAAGGGGTCTGAGAGCTTGACCGTGGACTGCCAAAGGGCAGTCTGGGACGGGCGCTGAGGGTCCCACCAGAGGGTGTAATCGTCCGCCACCACCACGTTGCGCCCTCGCCGCCCCTTCGGTCCTTCTGCGCCGCCCAATTCAACTGAGGCCGTGATCATTGAGCTGAACAAGCGGAGCATCTGATCTTTCAGCCGAGGCACGGTTCCCCATCGGCCGCCAGTGGCGAGCAATCCCAACTCGGCCATGAAGGCGGACAACGACGGACCAAGCACTAGCTCCCGCGACTTAGTACGCACGGCTTCCGTGGTCAGCCAGGTGAGCAGCAGCCGGGGATAGCTCCCGTAAGGAAGCCCGACCCCTGCGGGGGCAAGGATGCTGACGGTGAGATGCCCGTTGGACCGGGTAAATTCGTTCCCGGCTTGAGCGCTGTGCGGCAACGTGGCTTGAACCAGCACACGCGCCATGAAGCCAAGCGCATCGGCTTCTCTGGCGCTCTCAGCCTCAATGGCTTGTACGTCCTCGAGAAGTCGATCGACACTGCAACGGCGAGAAGCGATAGCGCCGCTCCGGTCATCTGGGACGGCGGTCACACGCCACCCTCTACGACACGGTAAATGGCGAGGTTGATGAGCGCCGCCCGGCTCTGGCCCATTTTCTCGGCCATCTCATCGACCTTCGCCAGCAAGTCAGGTGCGATGGTTAGCGTAATCTGCTGCTTGGTGCCCTTTCGCACTCCCATGGGCTTTGCATCGGGTGCGTCTGATATGAAGCTCTCGGTCGTCCTGGGCTTCACCGCTTTTGTGATCGCCATTTCATATCATCCTGATGTGTGATGAATGGTGATTCATTGTTGAAACACTCTCTGTATGAGGGTTGCCAGCTCGTCACAGGCTTTGCTGTCCCGAGGGTGATACTCCTCAACCGACAAGCCTTGTCCGACAGCATTGGCAAACGCCTTTCTTCGCCGAATTGGGGCATCGAGGTGCGCAAGCTGGGGATGGTCGGCAAGGGCTGCTGCCGCGTCCGCATTGTCGGCCGAGGCGGTCCCTGGATCGGCGCAGTTCAGGACCGCATAGGCTTCTAACCCGTCTCGAAGCGACCTCGCCTCCTCAACAAGGGATGCGATATCCGCGAGTGCCCACACGTCCACGGAGCGGGGCTGAAACGGGACTAGTAATACGTCGGACAGGACCAATGCTGCACGAAGGGCCGTCGAATCTCGGCCGCCGGCATCAATGATGATGTCGTCGAACTTGCGGCCCTGCTGCTGGACCTGGGCGCGCAGAACGGGACCATCAGGGTATTGAGCGCACGCCAGACCGGGGCGGCGCTCGGCTTCGGCGCGAATGGCGACGGCAGTCTGAGAGGTGCCTTGCCGATCTCCGTCGATCAGCCAAACGTCGCGCCCGGCGAGCGCACGAGATAGAGCGATCTGCACAGCAAGGGTCGTCTTGCCCACGCCTCCCTTTGTGTTGCCAACCGTCACTATCACCTTACATGGTCTTTCATACTAAGTTGATTGTATCCTGAGTGTCCTGACACACCGGGTCAATGCGATTCAACGATGCTGCCCTGATTCTCTCTTTTCAACAGCCGCCGCACCTGAGCAGGCGACCACTGTGCCTTGCCGGCCGGAGTGAGCACGCCGCGCGCGTACAGCTCCGCCGCGATGGCGCGAAGGCTGCCGGCACCCTCGGCCTGCACTTGGCGCACCACGGCAAGCACGTCGGCCGCTCGCTCTGTGACATGGCGGCTGCGGGCTGCCCGCGCCGCCGCCGCCATCGCTGGCGTGGCCGGGACAGGGGAGGGGTTGCCGAGGCGGACACCGCGCGCCTTGGCGACGGCCAGGGCCGCCCGCGTGCGCTGGCTGATCAATCCAGCCTCCAGCTCGGCAACCGCCGCCATCTGCGTGACCAGGAACTTGCCGACCGGACCAGCCGGCACTGTGGGCAGGTCGCAGAACACGACGCCGGCCTCGCCGCTGCCCTCCACCACGGACAACAGGAAGCGCGCGTTACGCGCTAGCCTGTCCAGTTTGGCGATCACGAGCATGGCGCGGCGGGTGCGGCACGACGCCAGCGCGGCAGCGAGCTGCGGCCGATCGGCGCGCTTGCCGCTCTCCACCTCCCGAAACTCCGCGACCAGCTCGCCGCCGGCCTGGGCAACGTGTGCGGCGACGGCCTGGCGCTGCGCCTCAAGCCCGAGGCCGGATCGCCCCTGGCTATCCGTCGAGACGCGGAGATAGCTGACGAAACGGGGGAGGGAAGGGGCCACGGCCCGAGTCTAGGGAGAGTGTATCACCCTGGCAAACGACCGTTTGACAGAGTGTTACAAGCTTTTAAGTCTGTCTTCTTCTATTTATCAGTATTTGTAATTTATTTTAATGGTTTTCTTTAATCCTATGGTATTTTCTAAGCTGCGCAGCAAGTATGCTCATATTCATCTTATCAAGATATCTAACGAAGAATTGGATCGGCGGATAGTTAGCTTTGTAATCACCTGGTCCTGTATAGAGACCGCCATTTGGCCCGGTATATAAACCACCGCCCGGCCCTGTATAAAGTCCCCCACCGGGGCCGGTGTATAGCCCTCCGCCTGGTCCGGTGGATGCACCACCGCCAGGACCAGTGTAAAGTCCGCCGCCCGGACCAGTGTAAGCTCCACCGCCTGGTCCGGTGTAAAGTCCACCTCCCGGTCCAGTGTATGCTCCACCGCCTGGCCCAGTACAGAGTCCACCTCCCGGCCCAGTGTATAAGCCACCTGCGGGCCCATTATAACAATTACGTGGCCACATTTGCCTTCTCCAGGTTAGTTGTATTATGAGATTGGCCAATGTATGTCGATAATTGATCTAGTATTAGATATAATATTAATGCTCATGCTGCTCTTACTTCGACTTTCTCTGCACGATCTTTTTTAAGAGAAATAAGACCAGGACGAATGCCTAGATTAAGGTCGCGCAACTGCCAGCGAACCAGATCACCAATGTAGCGCATCACGTCGCGCGTATTAGTAGCAAACTGAAAACTACTAGTTGGCTCATGCCAACTTCTCACGAAGCCCTTCCGCAATCCATCAGGTGTGATGTAGTCTTCAAGACCTGGGAAGCCTTCCTCACGCTCTTGCGAAGACATGGAATAGGCATGCCAAAGCTTGTTTGCTGGCGAGAAGTCAACCTGACGTGCTTGCAATGCTTCCAATAGATCATCGCGCTTTGACAGATTCGCTTCTCGTGAGCCATGAAATGTATAGACCAACTGAGCAAGACCTTTGAGCATGGTAGGCTGAGCCAATAAAGTTTTGGCCTGCCAACCAGGCTCAACAAAATGTGGCTGTGTGGTGATTACTTCAAAGAATTTTCTTCCAAGATCATAATTCTTATTTACTTCAGACGGCATAATTCCAGCAGGATTAGTTGCACCCGCGAACAAAATTGAGCAGATGCTTGTCAGATCATCACGGTATATAGACTTCTCTTCCCGATCACGACCAGACTTTTTGGTGCCGCTATCAACAACGTTTAGACCACCAAGACGGTTTTCAACTTCTAGCACTTCACGGGTAAATACAGAGATCGGGTTTGCCTGATCGAAAGTGACCGAAAGTGCTGCCGGCGGCTTTTTACCAAGATTATTGAGATCATGAAAAAGCTGGCGCTCTTGTGTCGCATTTAGACCGAGGTGCACAGTCACATCAACCGTAAGATGCACCGACGCCTCAGTGGCTACTGCGGACCAAATCTCTGCTTCTTCGCGCGTGAGATGCATATCCTCCCGTTCTGGCACAATTAGACCTCCAGCGCGGATAGTCGGATAAGATCCATCAGTCATGAGGCGTTGCAGCCAAACTGATACTATCTCAGACGCCTGTCGACGGTGCTGCCCGTCAATGACACGAAAACGTTGTGCCTGATGAAGGTGAAGAACAATGGCGTGCTGCAACTGCTCTACATCGAGATCAGCTGGACTACAATCCTTTAGGTTAGCAGTAAAGGGCTGCAGAGCCTGATAAGGCCCGACACCCAGATCGGCGAGGAAGTCATTAAGTTCATCTGGAATATGACTTTCTTCAGCAATCCATCGGTTTTTTACAGATGCCAATAAGCCGCGCAAGATGTAGAGAGCCAGATCCTTGGCATGATTTTTATCGAGTGGGCGCTGCGCAACATCGCTTAAGCTACCCCCAACCTCTCGGATACGGGCTTCATTTGCAACAACCGAGAGCTGTCGAAATGTCTCTAAAGGCATAGTAATATTTAGGGTCGAATTACCCATATTAAAACCATTAATCATTGGCACGGCAATGGTGCCGCGTCCTCCAGTGCGCGCCAACTCGGACAACCGCATACGACGACCTTCTACTTCAGCCATCACTTAATCTCCCTTCTCAGGTTGGATTCCTTTGACCTTTCTAAATCAGCACAGATTTCAGCCTGGCACAAGTTGATAAACTCGGATGATCCTATAAAAATGAGCCTGGCACATTTTATAATGCGCCAGGCTCATTCCGTTGGAAATTTTTTCCCGAAAATGATACGTGCATTTTAGCGGTATTTTTAAGCGTTAGTAATCATGGGAGCATCTCGTGGTATCACTCTGAGTAGGCGAACCACTTCTACATCACCTCAACCTATTGCGCCCTAAACACAGGCCGATCTTAACAGCAGATATACTCACTCGTTGCTGTCATTTTATATTTGTATTAGTTTAAAACGAACATTTCTCAATTTCCAATATCTCTCATTTTGCCAAGCGTCATTACATCCTTGGTCTCATTCCTTGCCTTGGACTGAGGCTTTGCCGCTGGTTCTCCCGCGCCCACTCCTGGGACTCCAGCGCTAGTCGCCCATCGGACGATGCTGCCACCACACGTCCGATCGCCGCCATACCGGACACGCTCTCCTGCTGCCCCATCTCCTGCGAAGCACGTCTCGCGCGCATCATCATCCGCACGGCATCCTCCCCCAGCCGTTCTTTGACCGCCTTCACCACAGCCTGCAGCTCCGCCGCAACCTCCGGCCGCCTCACCACCTCGCGCTCCCACGCCTCCGCCACCTCCGGGCTCATCCGCACCGTCAGGCTGTTCCAAACTGAACCGGGCTTAAGCCCATGCTCCACCCTCTCCCCGGCCTGCTCCACCACCCGCAGCGCCGCCCATGTCGCAGGCGACAGACCCGGCACCTCCACCAGGTCCCGCGCCCGCTGCGCTTCCACACCGGACACGTAGGCCTTCTCCACGTGCGCCTCCGCCTCGCGCACCCGCTCCAGCCCGCCAGCCAGCGCACCCCCACACCGCTCGGCCACCACCCGCTCCCCCTTCGCCGCCGAGGACGCCAGCCACCCTGCCTTGCCCCGCAGCTCGCCCAGCAGCTCCGGTCCCCCGTGCCTCAGCGCCCGCTCCAGACCCAGCGGACCGCCCTCGGCATACCGGCATGCCTCCAGCTCCTGCCATGCCGCATCCGGGTCCCGGTAGGTCTGCCGCATCCACACGGCCAAGTCGCTCCGGCTTCTCTGAACCACCTCGTTCAGCGCCACCGCGATACTCACCTCTCCCGGCGTCGTGCCCCGCCCAAGGCTGTCCCGACCCCACACGTCCCGGTGCGCCGCCAGCAGCGGCTCCGGCGGAAGAACCGGAGCGGGAGTGGGTGCCGGGGTAGGTGGCACCAGCGCGTGGGGCTGTAGCTCCACCTTCGGCCGCGGTGCCGCCCGCTTGCGCTTCGGCCGCTCCGCCTGGGCCGAGGTGAGAGACGGGGCTGGCGTCTGGACCGCTGCCGCCACGGGCCGCAGCCCGCGCAGCTCCGCGAACTCGGCCCGGTAGTCCAGCGTCGTGTCCTTCGACCGCTCCCGGCTCAGCCCGCGCTCCAGCCCCGCACGGTCCCCGTGCTCCTCCGCGCTCCAGTGCAGCGACACCCCGTCCCGGTGCCGGCTCAGCGCCACATACGCCCCGTGCCGGTCCAGCATCCCCGACGCCAGCACGTGCGCACGGTCCACCGTCATCCCCTGCGCCTTGTGAACCGTCGCCGCATACCCGTGGTCCACATGCCCATAATCGCGCAGGTAGAACGTCACGTCCTTCCCCTCCTGCCCGCCTGGCTTGCCTGGCCCGCCTGGACCATCCACCAGCACGGTCAGCCGCTCGCCCTTGGCCTCCACCGCCAGCACCGTCCCCAGCGTGCCGTTCTTCACCGCCACGCCCCCGCGCCCGTCCGGCTGCGCCCCAAGCCCCCGCTCGTTTCTCAGGAACATCAGACGGTCCCCCACCGCCAGGGACCGCTCCCCACGCTCCGTCCCCACCACCTGGTCGACCCCAAGCTCCCCGCCCGCCCGCAGCCGCTCCCGCGCCAGGCGGTTCAGCTCGCCCACGTCCGCCCGCGTCGAGGCCAGCATCACCTGGCTCCCCTCCGGCCGACGCTGCCGCTCCTCGTCCCAGCCCCGCACTAGAGCCGCCCGCGCCTCGGCCTGCGTTGCGTGCCCCACCACCATCCCGGCCCGCTCGTAGCGCCCAAGCGCCGCTCCGGTCTTCACCGTCGCCAGCTCCCGAGTCGCGTCGCGCTGCCACGACTCGCGCTGCCGGCGGACCTCGCTCACCTCCGCCGCCCCGTGCCGCTGCGCCAGCGCCCGGAACGCCGCACCCGCCTCGATCGCCTGCAGCTGCTCCGGGTCGCCCACCAGAACCACCTTGGCCCCGGCCTCCTTGGCAGCGGACAGCACACGCTCCAGCTGCCGCGACCCCACCATCCCCGCCTCGTCCACCACCAGCACGTCACGCTTGGTCAGCAGATCCCGCCCGTCCTTCCACCCGAACTCCAGCCCCGCCAGCGTCCGCGAGTCGATCCCGCTGCCCATCGCCAAGCCTTCCGCAGCCACCCCCGACAGCGCCGCCCCACGCACCCGGTAGCCCGCAGACTCCCACGCCTCGCGTGCTACCCCCAGCAGCGACGATTTGCCCGTCCCCGCGTAGCCCACCACCACCGACAGACCGCCCGTCCGCGTCACGTGATGCACCGCGTCCCGCTGCTCCCGGCCAAGCTCCAGGCCCCGCGCCTTCGCCGCGTCCAGAGCCGTGAACGCCATCGTCGCGAACACCCCGTGCCGGCGGTCCTCCGACAGCGCCTCCGCCGCCTGCTCCAGCCGCTGCTCCACCCCCAGCATCTCGCGCGTGCTGAACCGATCCTGCCCCCGCCCGTCCACGCCGACACGCACCAGCTCGGCCGACGCCTCAACCTTCGCCAGTGCCAAACCAAACTGCTTGGCATCCGCCGTGTGCCGGTCCACGAACCGCGCCAGGTCACGCCGGGTGAACGTCGAGTGCTGCCGCGTGATCGCGTCCAGAACCACGCTGGGATCGGCCAGGATCGCCTCGCCATTGCGGCGCGCAATCGCCAGGTGCTCCGCTGCACGTTCCGCGTCCTCGCCCCGCGCCGCACGACGCGCCCCCGCCGGCCCAATCTTGTTCTGCGGCTCCAGCGCGATCCCTTGCTCCGCGTATGACCGATGGTCGATCCGCACGTCCTGCCCATGCTCCGCAAGACGCTCGTTTGCAAGCTCCGCCCAGCGCTGCCGCACACCCTCGTACAGCTCCGTCGCGTTCCACTCCCGCTCCTTCGGACCGAACCCCGCAGGCGTCACACGGCGCATCGTCAGCATGACGTGCGCGTGCGGCTTCAATCCCCCATCCTCGCCTACGTCCCAGTGCACGTTCAGGTCCGCCACCATCCCGCGATCCACGAACTGCTCGCGCACGAAATCCCGGGCGAGCCGGATCGCCTCCGCGCGGGGGAACTCTCGCGGAATGGCAAACTCCATCTCGCGCGCAAGCTGCGCGTCCTTGCGGCGCTCCGTCGCCTCGACTTCGTTCCACAACGTCGAGCGTGCTGTGTGCAGGCTCGCCTTCGTCGTGCCTTGCTCCCAGCGGGATGGCACACCGTCAGGCAGCATGATCTCGGAGTGCACCACGCCCGTCTTCGCGGTGTAGTCGTGCCTGCGGCCGAGCTTATCGTCGAACAGCTCATCCGCCGCACGATAGGCCGCAGCTGCGACCACGCTGCGGTCCTGCTTACGGCCGATCACCTGGATGTGGGCGTGGTAGATCGCCATACAGGGCGCGGGCTCCGGCTTTGCAACCGCGAGCCTAGCCGCGTGGCGGGCATGCTGTCACTGCCTGAGCGCACGTTGCACTTGCAACGTATCAGCGCGCACTTGAACGCTCTTCTTCGCTGCGCTTCGATCGCGTGAGTGACGCTCTTTGCCGGTGCCAGGGTCTGTTGCCGGGCACAATCGGCCACGGCTAGGCTGCACCCACCAGCATGGGGAGCCGGGGATGGCGCGCAAGCCGAGGGACTACGATGCCGAACTCCAGGCCCTCATGGACAAGGCAAGGAAGGTCAGGACGCAGAAGACCACCCAGCTCGGCGAGTTGGTGCAGATCATCGGTGCCGATGCCCTGCCCATGGAGGCGCTGGCCGGGGCGCTCCTGGCCGTCGTCAAGCAGAGCAAGGATCAGCCCGGCACACTCGCGAAGTGGACCGAGGCTGGTAAAGCCGTGTTTCAATCAGGGGGCAAGCGAGGGAAGAAAGCCGTACCCGGCGACGCTGCTTCGGGAGCTGCTGGCAACACAGGCGCAGCTCCGGCACCTGACCGCGCTCCGGACTAGGGTGGAACGCGCCAAGGCCCGCGACGACACACGCGACTGGGTTCAGGAACGACGCGCCCGGACCCGGCAGCTCATCGAGCTGGGTGGCCTGGTGCAGAAAGCCGAGTTGGTCGAACTCTTGGAGGACGATCGCGCAACTCTGCTCGGCGCACTCCTCGAATTCGCCACTCAGCTCCAGCAAGAAGGGTACGAGGGAAAGGAGGCCACCAGCCTCAAGGCTCGGTGGAAACGCAAAGGAATGCGCGCGTTCAAGGCAGACAAAGCAGCGTCAGAATGATCCTGTTTGGGACGCTGTTTGCGGCGCTATGTCTGGCTTTGGTGCATGTCGTCACGCCTTCGATGCGCTTCCTCGAAGGCGCACCTCGCAGCGCCTGGCTCTCCATTGCTGGTGGAGTGGCTGTCTCGTACGTGTTCGTGCATTTCCTGCCTGAGCTTGCGTCCGGTGAGGCTGACGTCGGACATGCAATCGCAGTTGGGCCAGCCTTCGCGGAACGCCACGTCTATCTGATCTCGCTCCTCGGCCTTCTCACGTTCTACGGGCTTGATCGTCTCGCCAAGCTCTCCCGGTCCCGGCGACAAGGTGCACCCGTTGGCGACGGTCGGGCCGAGGAAGCCAGCAGCCAGTACGGGTCCATGGGTGTTTTGCATCCACATGGCATCCTTCGGCGCCTACAACGCGCTGGTCGGCTATCTGCTGACCCACCGCGAGGTCATGACACCGTTGTCCCTGGCCTTCTTTCTCGTCGCCATGGCCCTGCATTTCGTCGTCACCGACTACGGCCTGAACGAGGACCACAAGGCAGCCTACCGCCGTGTGGGACGCTGGGTTTTGGTGGTGGCGGTACTCGTCGGTTGGGCTGTTGGCGCCGACACCGAGGTGTCCAAAGCCGCCGTCGCTGTTCTCACGGCGTTTCTGGGGGAAGGTGTGGTTCTGAACGTCCTCAAGGAAGAGGTTCCAAGCGAACGTCAAAGCCGCTTCTGGGCCTTCGCCCTCGGGGCGGCGGGCTACGCCGCCTTGCTGCTCACCCTTTAGCGGGCTCCAGCCACGGGTCAGAGAGGGACGCACACGCACGACCGCTACGCTGTCTTACGCTGGAGCGTGGTCTTTGCTTGTCCCTGTGCGTCGCACTGGGAGCAGGTGAGTGCCTCGACCCCGCGTTGGAGCGGCGTGAGTTCGCTATGCTGGCGGAGCATCCCGGACAGGGGCAATGGCCAAGTATACCCGCACCGCTGGCAGGCGACCACCCAGACGTGTCCGTACGGTGGGGTGCGCATGTCGCGCAGGCGCATAATCCTGGGCGGGGTTGGGGCAGGGGTTCTCATGATGGGACCGGGTCGGGCAACAGAGCGGCCCGGGGCAGCAGCACGGTGATGCCGTACCGCTGCCCCGGGC
>JAABUP010007752.1_pt1 | contig 14137 bp, 14 predicted proteins | sample 5559201 | NCBI WGS metagenome assembly JAABUP01 (sample SAMN10711887, study PRJNA513373) | rock metagenome | isolation source: Antarctica rocks | place: Antarctica | reverse complement strand
TATTTCAAAAATAAAATAGCTTAACTGTCTGTAAGTTTTCTTTACAGATTTTGACATCAATATATAACAAATTAATAATATTTACACATTATATAAAATTAATTTTATCACATCAGCTTATTTACACATAAAGCATTTCACCTGTCAGTTTATTTAAAAAACATTTTGTTAAAATATCAAAAATTTATTATCTCAGCTGTCTGTTCATACTTTTAAAGAATTTTTGCATCACAGTATGACATATTAATGTTGTTCTTACATTTAAAAGTATCATCATCACATCTCATTATTCACATTTAAAAACACTCAGTCTATCAGATTTCATGTACAGCTACACAGTAAAATTTCTAAAAAAAAATAAACAACTCAGCTGTCTGTTAACATTTTCAGAAGATTATTGCATCACAGTGTGACAGATCAATGCTGTTTTCACATTTAAAAGTATCATCATCACATCTTCTCATTCACACAAAAAACACTCAGTCTATCAGTTTTCACTCACAGCTACATGATGAAAATCAGAAACAATTATCAACTAAAATTGACAACTCAGCTGTCTGTTAATCAATTTCAGAAGATTTTTGCATCACAATGTGACAAATTGTTCATGTTTTTAGACAGAAATCAAAGCATCTGCAAATGTGTCACCACAGTCAGAAAAGACTCAGTCTATCAGTTTTTACACAGAGTTACTACACAGCTAAAATTTTCAAAAAATTGACAACTTAGCTGTCTGTTGACACTTTCAGACAAATTCTTCATCACAATGTTACAAACTGTGTACGGTTTCAGACAAAAATTCAAAAATCTGTAAAAGTCTCAAAACAGTCCGAAAAGATTCAGCCTATCAGTTTTTACACAGGGTTACACAGTTAAAACATTCAAAAAATTGACAACTTAACTGTCTGTTGACATTTTCAGATAATTTCCTCACCACAATGTGTAAAAGTCTCAAGACAGTCAGAAAAGACCCAGCCTATCAGTTTTTATACACAGCTACACAGTCAAAATTTTGAGAAAAATTGACGACTTAACTGTCTGTTAACATTTTTGAAAGATTTTTGCGTCACAGTGTGACAAATTATTTATATTTTCAGACAAAAATTGAAAAGTCTGCAAAAGTGTCAATACAAGTGTAAAAGACCCAGGGTACCAGTTTTTAAGTACAGCTACACAGTCAAAATTCTTTAAAAATTTGCCAACTCAGCTGTCTGTTGATCCTTTTGAAAGATTTTTGCATTACAGTGTGACAAACTGTTTATATTTTGGACAAAAATCAAAATGTCTGCAAAAGTGTCACCACAGTCAGAAAAGACTCAGGGTACCAGTTTTTATTGAAAGTTACACACCTAAAATTTTCAAATGTTCAAGAAATTTGCCAGCTTCACTGCCTGTTGACATTTTCAGATAATTTTTGCATCAGAGAGTCACCTTCTGTTTGCTCTGTCAGACAAAAATCAAAAAGTGTGCAAAAGTGCTCAAATGGTCTCAAAAGACCCAGGGTACCAGTTTGTTTTTTAAAAAGTGGTACCCTGGGTGGTTTTCCGTATTTTACTTTTGTTAACCCACACAAAAAAGCGGTACCCTGAGCAGGGTATCAGAAAGGGACAGTGTTAAACAACTTAACAAGATAATCAGATGAGACAGTTATTTATTATCACTAATTGAAGAGTTGCAAGACTGATTAAGTATAGTTAAGTGGTTCATGACCTTGAATTTAAAAGAAGCCTACTACTGAGTAAGAATGAAGAAAGATAAAGAATGAAAAATGACATCTTAAACAAGATATGAACACTATGAGTATACTGTCATGTCATTTAAGCTCAAAAATGTTCTCATCATCTTTTAAAGATTTATCAACAACACATTAAGAGAATATCTCAATGATTTTATAATCACATATTTTAACAACATTCTGATATATTTGAATGATCTTAAAACACACTAAAGTCATGTATATAAAGTACTAGAGAAGCTTAATGAGAGAGCTCTATATATGAAAAAAAGCAGAATTAAAACAAAGAAAATTGAGTTTCTTAATTATGTTATTCAATTTGAACAAATTGAGAAGAACTCAAAAAAAAAAACACAGTTAAAAACTGACCTTTATCAAAATAAGTTAAGAAAGTACAAGCCTTTTTAAAGTTAACAAACTATTATTAAAAGTTTGTATCTGATTATGCAAGAATTGCAAAATCTCTTATGTGACTAATGTGAAAGAATAAAAGATGACATTGAGATAAGAAACAGAAGAATGCATTTTACACATTAAAGAAAAGTCTTAGTGAAACAGCACATCTGAGAATACTTAACTTAACATGTAAAAAGATACTAAAAACTGACACATCAAACTTTGCAGTAGGTGCATGTTTGTATCAGATAGAGAATGAACAATAAAGTCTCATAATCTATCAGTTAAAAGAGTTAACAGAATCTGAGAAAAGATATGAGATTCATGATAAAGAACTTCTTACAATAGTGAAAGCACTTCAAGACTGAAGACCTTATTTTGTAAGTACTGAAAAGCCTATTCAGATCTATACAGATCATAAGAATTTGAAAAACTTCATAATAACAAAACAGCTAAATTAATGACAAGTTTGCTGAGCTGAACAGTTAGCTGATTATAAATTTCAGATTCATTACAAGAAAGGTAATGAGAACAGTGAGACAGACACTTTAAGTAGACAATCTGATCACAAAGAAGTGAAAAAGATTCATGCTGAAATTCTGAGTGAAGATAATAAAGAAATCCTCACAAAAGACTTAGTAACAATGTATAAGGTAGAGTAAGCAATCTTGACAGATAAAGAGTTAATATGAGTATGTTATGATAACAGAGTCAGTGAACACCTAAAAGTTAAAAGAACTGAGAATCTCATATAAAGAAGGTGTGATATCAGTGATCTTCAGAATCAAATCACTGAGTATATTGTTAAGTGTGATTCATGCTGCAGAAACAAGATTTAAAGAGATAAAAGATATGATGAAGTAACATAACTGAATGCATTAAATGCATCATGAAAGTCAGTTACTATAAACTTCATAATAAAGCTATTAACATTAAAAAATCTGACATGAAAAGTGAAATTTGACAGTATATTGACTATAGTTAATAGATTGATTAAGTACATCTTGTTTATTTTGTTTAAAGAGATTATAACAGCATCAGTATTAATATACATCATACTGCAAGAATTGATTAGCAATCATGAACTATTAAAAGAGTTTATCATTGACAGAGATAAGCTGTTTACAAGCAAGTTTTGAAAAATGCTTACAGCAGAACTCAGAATAAAGCATAAGATGTTAACAGTGTATTATTCACAGATAGATAAACAAAGTAAAGAAATGAATCAGACAGTAAAGATGTACTTAAGACACTACATTAACAAGAATCAGAATAACTGAGTATAACTGCTGTTAATAGCACAGTTTGTGTACAATAATGCACAAAATGAAATCACAGAAGAAACATCATTTTAAGTGAATTATGAATACAACTTAAAGATATAACAAGAACTGTAAGAGCACAGATCTTAAAGTCAAAAAGTAATACTGAATATTGCTGAAATTAAGAAACTGCACAAAGATCTAATGAACAAGATTCAGCAGCAGATAAAATGATTAACAGGTGTGAAATCATTTAAGATTGAAGAGAAAGTTTATTTAAAAACAGACAACATTCATATAAAATGAAGAAGTAAGAAGTTAGACAATAAGAGCATAGAATCATTTGAGATTAAGAGAAATATTAAAGAATTAAGCTATTAACTATACTTACTTAAAGAAATGCAGATACACTCAGTGTTTTATGCATTGATGCTTCAATGTTGCAATCAGTTCATATCACTTTAAGTTATTGAAATGTCTGTCAAATCTAATAAAGAATATGAAGTTGAGAACATCTTAAAAAAATGAATGATTAATGAGAAAGCTCACTATCTTGTCAAGTAAAAAGAATACAATATCTCTGAAAACACATGAAAATCAAGAGAAAACCTTAAGAACTGCATGAGAGCACTTTAATGTTCTGAGAAAGAAAGATAGAATCTCAGAAGCATGAAGACACAGAGTTAATCAGCTGTGACAGTGTCAGAAGATTATTTTTGTTCTCAGTTTTATTGTTATTGTCAGTAAGCTTTAAAGCAAGACATTTTGTCTTGATGTTAACATAAGCTTCAGACTGTTTAAGAATCTTGCATAAATGAGTGATTTTAATCAGTAACTTAAACAGTTGCTTATGAAGAACCTCAGAAAGTTTGAATTCAGTTTTTACTTAAACAGATTTCAGAGAATTCAGAAAAAGACCCACACAGAATTGATCATGATAAACACACTCTGCACACTTTGAGTAATTAGACATGACAGTACAAGAGAGATTAATACTTAAACAACAATTATAAAACACAGTGAAAGATGTTTCTTTACAAAAAATAGTATCAGCAAGACAAAGACAGTTTTTGAATTTGTCTTGCATAGCTATGAGAACAAGGTAACAAGCAGATCTTAAATATATATCTTTGCTTAAATAGACTTTAAAGAACTAGCAACTATAGAAGAAAAGAATAGTGTTACAGTTATACTCTATAAGTATAAAAGATATGTGCAGAGAGTGTACTCAGAGAGCTAAAACATCAGCACACTGAGTGAGCAGATGTGTAAGTGAACTATATAAAAGAATCATTTTCTCTATGAAAATGATTGTGTTCAACTCAATTACAGTTATCAACTACTAATTTATTCACACTGTGTACAAAACTCTTATATTAAACAGACAAAACCTCTAGCTCTACATATCTGAGAAATCTCAGATCAGAATGTAACAATTACACATTGAGAAAAATTTTCAGTCAGAGAAAATTCACAACTCTGCAGTCTGTTAACATTTTTAAATGATTTTTACATTACAATGTCTTATCTGATACATATTTTTGCACAAAGATCAAAAAGTATAAGAAACTGTTTAATCAGTTTGTTTAATCTCAGCCTATCAGTTTGTTTTTAAAAAAGTGATAGCCTGAGAGTCTGAGGTAATTTATTTATAAAAAAACACATATGAAAAAGTGATAAACTGAGGTAGACTATCAGAGAGAATGATGTTAAAGTACATCATCAATTAAGGTGTTGTATTAACACTACTGTTTTCATTATCACAAACACCTTTTAAACACTACTGTGTCTTTTATCTGACATATAATGTCATCTATCAAGTTAATGTCTTCATATTAAGGTTTTTTATGTCTTTCTTCTGTGTTCACAACCTTTATGCACTGTTGTTTCTTTAAATGCTCAACCTTGTCTTGTTAACTCTTCACACACTCTTTAACTTTATTTCTTATGTTTACATCATATTCACTATAGTGTTTTGAGAGAAACTACTTGAAGGCCTTGTCTATGTCAACACATTTGCTAATATTACAGATAAAGTTTCAAGGAAAGATAGAGAGTTCTCTCTAGGTGCAACAAGTGTGAGTGATTTGAGGGGTATATGCGTCACTGGTTTTATTGAAATGACATTGAAGGTCTTTCTCTGCAGGTGGCAGACAAAGCACGGAAGAGACTTCTGCACGAAGCTGTAGTAACCCATTAAGATCCTGCGTTCAAATGAATTTACGTCACAATGAACACAGAGATGGTTGTCTGAAAAACTACAAAAGTCATGGCTAGGGCATCTGCTTTTTCGCTAACTCACTTTGCTTATGCGATCATTGATTCTGCAAAGCCCCCAACTACGCGTGATCTACCGTGTTTGAACACCTCAGGAGGACAGACAGTGACATTTCAAAGTCCAACATCGTCATGGCTCGAGTAAGGCTGTCCTACCTGGTTGTGTGCAGTCGTCTGACCAGACGCAGGATAAGGACGGTCAGCAGATTGTGCGCAATGCGACATCTCAGCGAGTTTTTGATCTGTCCGTCGACAAACTCAGCCAGAACTGGAATCTCGATCCACTCTCTGCAATTCCAGAGGTGAATGGCCTCAGACCAATTGACCTCGACGACATCGGCATGGATTTCGAACGCTACCTCGCTTACATCTTCGAGTGCGAAGAGGACGTCAGCATTGTACAGGCTCTAATGATTGAAGAACGCGACCGAAGATTGGAAGGTAAAGGCCAGTATAAAGAGAAGGACAAGCGACTCAAAGATGGTGATTTGAAAGCAATATATGAGCGTCACTATAGGGGTCGATTCCAAGCCCTTCAAGGGAAAGGTAGTGTGGTCCACAAAGATGACAACCCGCAGGGCCAAAGGCGCGAAACGAATCAATACCATGTTCATGCTGGCCAATACCAAACGAACATTCCCTCGACTTGGGGCAGCAGCGGATCTCAAACTTCGGAGGGGTCATCCAGCGGTTCAAGCACCCCTCTACTCCACTCCATCCATGTTGCGCATTCAGAGAGGCTCGATGACGTTAGCACCAGCCGGAAACGTCGAGAGATTACGGATGGTCACATCTCACCACGACTCACGAAGCGTCTGAAACCTCCTGTTACTGCTAGTGGCCAAGTAACGGAAATGCAGCGGCCTAGCCCATTTCGGGTTGGACCACTTTCTCGTGGCCTTCCAAAATACTCTCCAGGTCTCCATAAGCGTCCTGATGTTGTTGAACATGAGGCTTGGGAAGATAATGCTGTTACGCAGTACGAGTGAATTGTTCTATCTATAGTGGGGAAAAGTCTATCTAAATACTAGCTAAGCGACAGCCGGGTAAGCTTGAGTAAGCCTTTAAGGCTAATATGCGTAAGCGACAGCTGGGTAACTCAAAGGCTAGGGACGTGTCCCATATCCATTAACATTTCACATCTGCTCAAAATCCTACCTACCTAACTGGGCCGTGTATTCTCACGAGCTACCTTATACTATTTACCAACACCCCTAACCTCCTACCTCCCCAACCTGGACCTTTCACATCTGCTTAAAATGACCTTACATCCTACCTACCTAGGTAACTGGGCCGTGTATTCTCACGAGCTATACTATCTACCAACACACCTAACCTCCTACCTCCGCAACCTGAACCTTTCACATCTGCTCAAAATGACCCTATGAACCTCACCAGCACGAAAGAAGCCTACAGACAATCACAAGAGCTTCCTTTCTAGTGTATTTTTGTTGTTTAGCCTCGTATCTTTCACTGTACTTGGGGGTAGAGAAAAAGTTTCCAGGTTAGCCAGATCTTCTCACCAAGTGCATCAACCTGCTCAATATTATCACCAACTTTGCTGATCCCAAACAGATTCATCCACTCAGGCAAATCTTCAGGCCATGTCTACAGCTCTTGAAGTCCCTGCCCTTTCTCCTCCAACTGCAATGCTTCCTCCACCACCACAATCATCATCAAATCGAAGCCCCTTGACATCGGAATCATCTCGAAAACGAAGACGCGATGAAAGCGTTGGCTCGAGTAGGTCAAACTTCTCGGAATCCACAAAAGACAAACTCTCGCGTCTCTATGGTGGATTGTGTTGGCAATGTGGAGCGGCGGCCGCGATACACAACTGCCATGTCATTGCTCAAAAAGATCGAGCTGTGAGTGTCTCTACCCTCACCAAGCTTCCATTGGTACTGACATGCCCAATGGTAGTTTGGCCTTTACAAAGAACGAGGTCTGCTCACCTTCGAATCACTAGCCGATCTTGACAATGGCATTCGGTTGTGTCCCAACTGCCACGCCGAATTTGACGATATACAATGTCCAGGCTTCATTTTCTTCCCGAGCAACTTACGCTTCTTCATTGACTTCGAGAACAATGATTATGAGCGGCGGATGGAGAAAGCGCAAATGGGCCACCTCGTTCCCAGCCGCTCATGTCCCACCAACGAGGAATACTTGAATAACCAAATTTGCAGTGGAGAGGTTGGAGAAGACGCACTCGGAGGACTTTACCAGCGATACTATCTGCGTGACTACCTGCCGCAGATCGGGCGTAATTCACCTTCACTGCCGACGCTGGCGCCGAAACCGTGGCATGGGTCACCGATGACGGCGATCATGCGCACCTTTTTGATTCATGGCAGCGTTGTAACTGGGATTGGAGTCATCCCTCAAGAGCAGCGAGATCATCTAAGAGCGCTGCAAGATCTCTATCTGCGGCCAGACCCAAACAATACGATGTCTGCAGAGGGCGATATTAGACGGGATGACCCAGTACAAAGTACGTCAACCAGAATTGGACCCTATACCACCGATGGGCCTTCAGATCCAACGAGTACTGGACGTCTTTCAACGAGCGGTACGCGTGATGGTCCCCACATGGATGATTCAGGCCTTGAGGGCCAACCTCCACCAAATTATCTCGGACACAAGGGAACAGTGGACAGCGCTGTTGATGTCAGAACACGCAACAGCAGTAGTGCTCGTCACATCACCTTGACCGCCGATCATGGCTACTTACATGGACATCGTCGTATTTCGGGATATGCGTTTGACCTCCCAACGAAGAAGCGAAAGTTGTCGAGTTCGACACAGCAACTGTGGAGGTGGGGCCCGGAGTCGACTAGCTGCGACAAGGCCACCTGGCTCCCGAAGATGATGCAGTGGGATGCAGGACGAGATACATGACTCTGGGTTAGGTTAAGTCGAGATTCTTGGTGGCACAGTGTAACAGCCATTCAGTAACTCAAGAAAAAGTATTGATTAGCAGTCTGACAGGGTTTCTATGTTACACGTGTACATGTTGTGGGTGATGGTTCTTAATGTGGGCATATCAAACTCAAGTTCGTACCTAGTCCTCATGAGACCACCCTTCGGGGCGCCACCTGCAGTGAGGGTGAAACCCTCGTACCCGTTTTCAGCCTTCTCCTTGCATTCGCGGTTGTAGCGCGGCACGCCGCCGGTATAATTGAGGGACTCGCGCGGCTTGCCGGGGATGTTGGCGCCCATGTACCAGGAGGAGGTGCCGGGGAAGAGGGTGAGGTTGCAGAGGTCGGTGACCTTTGTGTTCATCAGTCTGTCGGTTGGTAGAGAAGGGGGGTAGTCGGGTAGGGATAAGTAGCGGGCTCGATCTTCATGGAAGGGGGCTAGCAAAGAGGAATGGGCAAAGCTTACGTGTTCCCGCCACTCGTTTTCCGCGGTGACGGTAGCGTCGATTCTGGTCTTGCCTTCGTTCCGCATGTGCTCGGTACAACTGATGATTCAATTACCCTGCAATTCCGCGCAGGTCAGACCGTTACAGAACGCCGTGAGAGCCTGTGGACCGTAGAGGAAGAACAGGTTCGGGAAGCCAGCGGTCACCATGCTCAGGTAGGTCCATGTGCCTTTGGCCCATTTGGATTTCAGGCTCTGGCCGTCGATGCCTTTGATGTCGAACTGAGTGAGGCCGCCGGTGACGGAGTCAAAGGCCGTGGCGAGCATGAGGACGTCGAGCTCGTAGAAGTTTGAGGCTGTACGGACGCCTTTAGGCGTGACCTCGAGGATGGGGTCGTCCTCAAGATTGACCAAGTCGACATTGGGTTGGTTGTAAACGTCGTAGTAGCGTTGTTCGAGGCTGGGTCGTTTGGTGCCGAAGGCATGCAGCGGTTTGGATGATGCTATCCAAATCGCCATCAGCACGGCCTGTTTTACCCTTCAAATGCTCCGAGTGTGTCAAATATCAATATTGAAGTTACTCCAGGATATGAGGGGTCAGTTGGACTCACCAAGCTTCTCCTGCATCTCTGGGTTGTTAAGCCGTGCCCTAACTTTGTTCTTCCAGAACTCGTAGCAATGGTCATTTGCATCCTGTTTGAAGAGAATGTCCTGGTAGTTGGCAAGCCAGAACTTGAAGCCTTCAGCGGCCCAGAGTTTCTTGAACATGGCTTCTCTCTCTTTGGGAGAGACTGTGTTAAGATCACGATGGATTCAATCGTAGTCAAAGCCGCCAAAAGTTGTTGAGCGGAGCTTGTAGATTGCAGGATACTGATCTTTCTCGTTGAGTTGCTTTTGGCGGTTCAGTTTCTTTTGTACCATCGGCAGAGCCATGTTTGAGGTACGTTGAAATACGGTCTGGTGTCAGACTCTCAGCCAAGCTCGGAGCCTCTCACTGTCTGAGGAAACTTACAAGATGTTTGACAATAGGTCCAACCTCTTGAATAAGCTGTACATCACTAGCTCCAGTACTGATGACACCAATCTCCTTGTCACGCAGCTCAATGCCCTTTTGAGGCCAAACAGCGGTGTGATGACATTCCCTTTCGAAAGTCTCCAGGCCCTTGAATGAAGGGACATAATGTTTGGCGGCAAAGCCGGTGCATAGACGGAAGTACTTTGTACGGGTAGTCTGACCATCCTCTGTGGTGATGTTCCACTGATCTTTGTCCATATCAAATTCCGCTGCCGTCACGCAAGTGTTGAACCGACAGTCCTTGCTAAGATCCAGCTTCTTGTCCACGAACTTGAAGTACACTCGGAGTTCATCCCGTCCTGAAAAGCGCTCGGTCCAAGTCCACTCACACCATATCTCCTTCAAGGAATATTCATATAGAGGAACGTCGGTATCAACTCTCGTACCTGGAATTGTTAGGAAATTCAACAGAGAGAAAGTTCACTGTCGTTGGTCAGACCTGGATAACAGTTCCAAGACCATACTCCCGATATACTCAGGGCAGCTTCATAGATCTTGACTTCGTAGCCAAGCTTGCGAGGTGATATAGCAGCCAGCAACCACCAAAGCCGGAGCCTACGACAAGAGCATCAAGCTCTTCGGCAGCAGTGCCGTTATGCGTTATGAGGAAACAGCAGATTGATGATCGTATTGTTTGGAAGGGATGACGAGAGGATGAGGATAGCTGAAGCTGAGGACGTGGTGAGATGTCTGCCCGAGCTCATTCACCAGATTATTCAATGATCAGAAATCCCGCCTATATCTGCCCCACCAGCCCCGACAGCACCACAGACAGCACCACGCTGAGGATCTCCATGCAAGAGTGAATCATCGGAATGCGGGGCTCTGGAAGGGGCCGGAACTCCAACTCTGGTTTTGGCTGCCATCCATGCTTCCGACCAGGTTCGAACGAGAAGAGCATCGATGAAACGGGTTGAATGGTGTTCCACTCGACTGGTCGATCACCATATTCGGCAATGCCCTAGATACGTTGTACGACTCTTTTTCCGTCGATCCGGGGTCGACAGGGCGGCGGGGTTGTCGTTCAGTTTGGGTTGCCATACTCGAAAGACACCAGCATGCATCAACTGCAACTGAAGGACGATGAGCGCAGATACGACTATGGTAGAATAGTCTTTCAAGTCGATTCGTCCTTGAATTGTGATACTGGGCGAAGGTGGGGCAACAAAAGCACTGAAAGTAGAAAAGCGGTCCAAACCCACCAAAGTGGGATCGGAGCAGCGCGGTATAAGGTAAAGCATACATTCATTGAGTACAGGTACTAAAGAATAGACAAAGAGATGATTTGACACAAGGTGTCCAATGTTCAACGGGGGGTGTCACAAACCAGGGTGAGACTCAAGTGTGCTCTGTGGTGTGACACGGAGGGTCAGGTACAAGTATGTACTCGTCGGCGGGGAAAGCCCTCAACCAAGCATCATACAGTTTGCGAGGAGATAAGATCCTACCTACGAATCAGCGTTTAGGAGATGGCCGCTCTTTAAGCTGTGATGTTTGTCTAACTCTACTGTGAAGGCCGTATATGGAACCGATGTCGCCAGTACAACGCTGTTGGTCGCTCACTAATGAAGGCTGGAGCAGACTATCTGGTAGTGTAGGCTACCCGTCGGCCTCCCCTGAAAGTTATACGCAGCGACATTTGCCAGCTTCCGAGCACCGTTCATGCGGAAGGAGAACGAGAGATAACAAGTATATCAGTAATGGCCGTATCGTGGCTCCGCTCAAGTTCTACTGACTGGACCGCACCTTTTCTTTTCTGAAACCAAGGCGACGTGCGTGATACACTATTGCTGACAACTAACTTGTACACCTACATGGGTTCAGGCCCGACCTGGAGCCCTGCTGCCGACCCTACATCAATCGCCACATTGAAGATTCCGGCCATTGATGTTGAGCAGACCGATGTACTCATGCAATAATGATAAGACAATAGGCTCGCATGATTATAAGTCTGTACCGTACTGACCAAAGGATGCCGGAAACGTGACTAGAGTGTCAAGTGGCATATCTGGCTCCACGAGTCCATAAACGCCAGCTTCTGGAATTGAGTATAAAAAATGATCTTAGTGTATTCTTTCTGGAAGCCATCTGTACTTGGTATACGCCCTATGTATCACCGGCCTCCCCTCGGCATAGATATCACATGACTCCTTCTGACAGCGCTGACCCACTGACTTGGTCTGTGGAATCCATAATACATATGAGCTCGACACTAGTACCACCCATTCGCTTCAGACCTTGCATGTCTGTCTCCATGCTCCGTATGGTTCGCGTCAACGTCCTCAACCATTGTCAAGGTCTCTTCGATAACAAGCAGATCCCTTTCAATCATTTCTGCCCAGTTCTGAACATCTTCAATCTCCTTCAGCTTTTCCTGACTATTGTCTGCCATCTTCTGCCACTGTGCTGTCTGTTTCGCGAGCACTGCTGTTTCCTTGGCCAGATCTGCTTCTTGCTTGGCGAGAGCGGCGGAGTTCACATGAAGGATAGCTGTGCGAGATCAAAGATCGGCATCCAACGAAGATCCAACTGAGGATAGTGACGCTGTGAAGGCAGTGCAAGCTTCAGCAGTCCGCTGATCCTGCTCTGTCTGCTGGGGTTGAGGCGCCATGCTTGCTGACTGAGCGCTGAGCCACGACGACGACGAGAGGTGAAATCAGCGCTGAGCTGAAGTGATAAACCGCTTATGAAGAACTTGAGACAGACTGAAAGCAAGAAGCTTGCCAGGTGAGTTTGAGCCTAGGAAGTCAGAGGAAGTCATGGATAAGTTCTTCATAGAATATTGTCTGAATGCATGAACGGTCTGCGAAGACGGCGGCCCGCCCCGCTATCAAACACACTCATCTGTGTTGGGTTACTTCACTATTTCAGATGTCAATGCGGTTGCAGGGTTGTTATCCCCATAGGCCACCAGTACAGAGTACAATGATACTGCTCAGTCAATGAAGAAGTCCTTTCAGTCAGGGTTTCTACATAGGTAGCTAGCTGACTAACAAGACGGTGATGTGAAAGGCCTTGTCAGTCATGCAGAAGGCTGACCACTAAAGTATGCAAGTTAAGGTCAGAAGAGACAAGTGTGAGGTAAGTAAGCTGTCTCATGATCACCTTAGTGCTTAAGAAACAATATGATTCATTAACAGAAAAAGACAGCTGCAAACAAACATACAGCAGCTATTTCTGAGAAAACAAATTATGAGACTGATGAGTGCAGACTTGTGTGCTGACACAGAATTGACTTTTTCCTCTTTAAAAATAATTGTCTTCTGTTATTGTAGTTAGAAAATCAATATGGTTTTTTTTAATGATGAGGGGCCTGTTACTATAGTAATACATTTGTGTGAGATAGATGTAGAGCTGTACAGAATAAAGACTGCAGGTAAAAGGCTGTATGTACTAATTGTCAGCATACAGGTCTATTTAAGCATGATGTTTTAAACTCTGATATATACACCTTTGTTGAACAGTAAGATGTCAAGTCATTTATATTATGATCTTTATGAAATAACTGTTTTTGTAACTAGAATGCAGAGTCTGCATTAACAGCATAACTTTTGTGTGAGCTGACTAAGCAGCATCATGTGACACAGCAAGTTTCAGCACTAGGTCAGAATAGAACTGAAATCCCCTGTAAAGCCTTCTTATTTTAACACTTTTTCTCAGTTTTAGACAACCTGAATATTCATTCACTAGTCAGTATAGAGTTCTTCAATCTCACTAAAAAGTGAGTTTGACAGTGAGGTGGTGAGGATGTGAAAAAGACCGCAACAGCAAGATAAAAAAGTGAGAATGTAAAAGATGACAAAGAAAAAAGAGTTGATGACAATGAGGTTTGAATGCACATTGAAGACAGGTCATTAATTAAATATAAAACCTGACTGAATAAGAAAATGACTAAACTTAACAGCAGACAGAGCCTTAATAAGCTCATCTGCTACTTGCTTAACAGTAGATACAAATTCAAAGTTGACAAGGTGACAATCAACAGCTTCACAAACAAAGTGATATTGTATGTTAATGTGCTTAATA
>JAABUP010007751.1_pt1 | contig 14138 bp, 16 predicted proteins | sample 5559201 | NCBI WGS metagenome assembly JAABUP01 (sample SAMN10711887, study PRJNA513373) | rock metagenome | isolation source: Antarctica rocks | place: Antarctica | reverse complement strand
ATTACTATTTATTCTTAATAGACCCTTATATTATTACTTCTCGTCGATACGATATCCTTCTCCTTCTAGCCCGTAAACGACTCCGCTAGCATAGCGTTTATATTACTATAACTCGGCGTAAGCTCTATAGCCGTTACGCCCTTAATACCTACTCTAACGATTACTTAGCAGTTCCTATAGCCTCGGCCGTAGGAGCTATTTTAGTTAGAATAGGCCTATCGTAACCGTCGCCGTATATATACTAACTTAGACGTATAGTAACTTACCCCTATCCCTACTAGCCTTAATCCTAACGATAAGCCTATCGTCCTCGACTAGCTACTTAATATTAATAGAGAAGACGTTAACACCTAGCCCCCTTCGGGTAGTATTTTAAGCGACCGCGTCGCCTTTCTAGTTATTACTACCCTTACGACGCGATCCCGCGTAGCTATATACCTAGAAGATTTTAATAATAATAGGGACTTATATAAGACTCGGCCTAACCGTGGCGCCGCTGCGAACTATAAGGTAACGAGAGACGGTTTTAAGACCGTTATCGACCTAGCGTTTAAGTAATTCTATATACTATAAGGGGACCTTAGTATAGCTACTAATTATAGCGACGACGATCTAACGCCTTAGATTTATAGTAAGATTATAGCCGGATAGGCTACCGATGTTCGCGGAGCCTCTATATACGACTTTATAGGTAAGTATAATATTAAGATCGTCGGCTATATACGTAACCCTAAGGATATACTTATAGACTAAGGTAAGACCTCGATTAAAGATAAGAAGATTCCTAAGGAGGTCGCTAACTCTAGCGTAGCTAACGCTAGCGCAGCTAACGCTAATATAGTAAAGTCGGGCGCGACCGCTAAAGAAGGTTTAGACCTAGATTTAGCTAACTATCTATAACGATATTATAGCCTAACTAACGACGAATAAAATATGGTTAACTTCGCTATATACGTCGTTAGCAGCGTAGCTAACTAGTCTACGCTTATCGTTAACGCCTTTACTAAGATCGCTTCGTTTATATAATCCTCTATTAATAAGAAGCTCGAGTTTAAAGACGCGAAATAGGCGCTATTATAAATTATAGCCTTCGCTACGACGACTAAGGCGTCTACGGAGCTATTACCGAAGGCCGTATATAAAATATTCGATAGTAGATTTACCGATAATTAACGCGCTACCTTTATAGCTAAATTTAACGCCGAATATCCGTAAATCCCCGCTTTAATATAGAAGTCTTTCCGATTTATAGATAATTAGTAATTAAACGTATATGCCGCCTAGTAGGCTCTTATTAGTAAGACCGCTACTCCCGTTATTAACGCCTCTACTACCGCCGCCACTACTATCGCCCTTAGCGATAAAAATACTAATTCTAGCCCCGCCCCTAGCGGGAGTACTCCTAAAGTTAGTACTAGGAAGCGTAAAGCTCTAGAAGGTAAACGTAAGCTTAGCGGAGCTGCCCTTAAGGCTTACCTTATAAAGTAAGCGAAAATTAACGATAGCTAGCGACCTTATTTACGCCTATATCCTCGCTTATCTATTTCCCCTTACCGACTATACCTACGAGATATAATTCTAAATAACGGAATGCTAGATAGACGCCCGTCTTAATACGCTTCTACCTTAATACTTATACCGACTTTCGGTTCTTATAGGTTACCTATTAGACGCAGTTTTTCGAAGGGGATATTAGCGTAAAGAGCTAGTAAACCCCGGTACTATTTTTTCTATAGTTATCGCACCTTAATATAGTCGATGTCAACGGTCGTATACGTATAGAGAGGTTATAAAGTCGTCTTTAAGACGTTACCTATAGGGTATAGGCTTTCTTTTCTATCGGTGTATATTATTACGAAGGCTTAGCGCCTTAGCGCCTTAGTAGCCGTCTCCTTATACTTATAGGCTTCTCATTAGATAACAATTAATTATTTATATAAATAATACACCTTCTCACAATATCTTATAACACCCTTCTTAACGCTAGTATATAGTAAATATCCTTAGGTAGTATATACGGGGAATATACTAAAGGTGTCGTCTCTCCTTATATCTATATAGTAGCGAGTAGGGTTACTAATAGGAGTATAGGCTATAGACCTCTATATCGTCTAGAGTTTAAATAACGACTCGTCGATAAAGACTAATTACTCCGCCTTAACCTATATAGTAAACGCCTACTATGCGACTCGTAACTTAACGCTCTAAGGCCCGATTCGCTAGCCTTATTTACGACTAACGCCTACCTTCTTAAGGACTCTTAAGATAGTAGATCGAGAGATATATATTTCCCACTCCTACTCTAGGAACCTAACGAGTTCCTACTAATATAGCTAGGGTTTCTAGGCCTAATACTCGAGAAGACTCTACTTTATAGTAGGCGAGAGACGGTCGTATAGACCATATTAACTATAGAGCCGACGAGGTATCTTAGTGTCGCTATATATCGTAATGTTTCTCTCCCACCTCTAGGCCGTCGTTCTACTATAATAGACGTTTAAGGCCACCGCATCAGGCCGCTAGTGAGATTCGAGGAGGAGTTTCGCGCGTGTATAAACAGAGGAATCCTTTCGATACGGTGGTAGTAGGTTTGCCAGCGACAGCGAGGGTGGTAGGTTTGCCAGCGACAGCGAGGGTGATGGGACTCGTAGCATACGAGGCATTGCGACGATTGCTACACCAAGTTATCTACCGCTAGGAGCCTCACGATTGCCTAATTAGGATATATGGGTCAATTATTGATAAGGTGGTGGTGGTGGTGGTGGTTATGGGGTTAATGGTCAAAGATACCAGGATTTTAGTGGTGGGCCCACCAAAATCCTGGTTACGTGTCCCGCAGAAGGTAATGCCAAGGAATCCCGATAAACTTGCACACGCCAAAAGGGGAATACAATCCCGGTCCGCTGCCGCTTCAGGGATCTGAAATCTTTGAAGTCGAATAAGACTTCACTTCTTTTCTGCCGTTATGGTATCTAGGAATTAGGGCAGACCAAGGGCGCAACCCCTTGAACATCGCTAGTCCTTCGGGCAATTGCCCCGAATGCGCGGTATTTCGCAGCCTCAATCACACAGGGAGCTGGGTAGACTTGGGAAAATGTAGTACCACAAGCGATATGAAAACAATACATGGATAGCAAAAGTCCGAGTGAGCGTGTTTAATGCATTCATTGTCAACGAGCAGCGTTCTCGGCATACTTCAGTTACTATTTTACACGTGACGACATACGAAAACTTTTCGAAAACGCCAACGTCATGCAGGGTATTTGTGCACGCTCAAAGCTCAATCAATTGCTCCTCAGCTTGTTTCACTTGCGGCTGATGACTCGGTGCTGCGGGGAAAGAATCCTGGTCATATGAGTTCACTGGCTTGTAAGGCGTCTGATAATGTTGCTGTTGTGGTTGCAAAGCAGGTGCAGCCTGCGGCTGTTGCCAGTACGGCGGCGGTTGTTGCTGCGGCGGCGGGGCAGCTTGCGGAGGGTTATATTCTGTGTGGTGGTATTGTTGTTGTGATAGCACTTGTGCAGGTTGTTCTGGCGAGGACGCTGACCCGTAATTGTGGTCGGCTCGCTGCTGCGGCTGTTGGTATGTTTGCGGGGGCGAGACCTGTGGTTGATGATTGGTATTGTAATACGCCGCAGTAGGATCTTGTATACTGCTTGGAGTAGGTGTTTGATGTGGCTCTACAGGACTTGGTTGGTATTGTGATTGGTAGCCTTGCTGCTGCTGAGACTGCATGTATGGTACCTCATGTCTATGGACTGGCGATCGCTGAAATTGTTGCAGACTAGCAGCTCTTTGAGGAGCCTGAGCATTATGCTGTGACCGTTCATAGCCTGACGACGTGTTTGATGGAGCTCTGTCGCGCTGCGTATAAGGCGTTTGAGCAGGGGCGTAGTTGTTGTACTGGTTTTGTTGCGGTGGATAGGCGTCAGGTGGAGGTGCATTCATATTGTAATAGCTTTCGGCTCCGCCTTGACTAGTCGAAGGTTCTGAAGGGATTGATGGATACATCGACGATTGTTGCGGGGCGTTCATTCGATGTCCTCCTAAGCTATGCTGGCTGTAAGTGTTTGACAGGCGATCTTCTAGCATTTTGTCATAGTAGCGGACCACAGTAGCCAGCTTAGAATGCAGATCAAGTAATGTGTCTACACCTGTCAGCAGTGAATCCCAACATCGTTCCCTGGAAACCTACCGTGCTTGCTCATGGTCTCTCCGTACGATCTGGCGAGCTTTGGCCGTAAGGCACCAATGCCATCATATAGCTCCTGTATCTGTGGTTCTCTCAAGATAGTCCCTGGCGGCTGATGCTGCAGTCGATCTACAAGTGTAGAAAATAGATTGATGTTCTCCGCCTCTACAGGAGTGAGGTCGTATCTATTATTTGGCATTACAACTTCCGATTTTGCGTTCGCGGTGTTATTAGAAGCTTGTTTCTTTAGATTGAGGGCATGTTTCTTCTTTTGTTCTTCCATTTCTTTAATGGAGGCAGCAATAGCAGTCTTGAGGTCCGGATCCTCGTCCTCTTCAGGACTTTTCGCTGATTTTGATGGACCATTTGCTGATGACCACTTTTGCTGCGCTTGTAATTGCGACTGCGGTACGTAGCCAGCACCAGAATGACCTTTCACCTCGTCGAGACTCATTTGAAGCGCCCGTTTCAGATCATCGTCAAAGCCTTCATCAACACGAGCATCTCGTGGTTGCATTGAAGTGCGGTGCCTTATTATGCTTGCATTGCCTTTTGCCAGTGATCTTTCAGGTAGTGGACTCTCGCGAGACTTGCTTGTCAGCTTGGTGTAGCATCCGTCATCTACCCTCACTGCTTGAATGATACCCAGGTGTGGTAATGGTATTGAGTGGGTCGAGCACTGCCCATCGAATACATTGCCGCAATTTCGACAATGATGTTTTCGGTTCGTAAAGCTAAACGCGGTTCGGCATCGCATGCACACGTCTGAATCTATCCATTCCGGAGGCTGGACTTCAGTCAGTATGAACAGATGGAGCAACCTGTCACAAAACTCACAGCACTACTGTCAAGCATGCTGCTGAACATCTCAACCTTTGGAGGAAAAACGAAGCGTTCACTTTGGAGCCTTCTGTAAGTTTCTCCAATATATGTTGTGTCGCTTCTGCCTTGTGTAGCACTAGCCCAGATTTGTATGAGTTCTAATATCTTCGTCTTTACGTCGTCGTTAGGTGCAGCAGTTCCATAAGCATTCAATAAAGATGTCAAATTGTCCATAAATTCTTTTGAGGCGATTTCTGCCAAAAAGTGTGATCCTCCATTTTTAACACACGTGTCTGTAAGCTGTGAATGCAGTCAGCTCCCCGAAATGGCAGCCTATGGTATTCGTTGTGGCAGCCTTACTTTGAGCGTCGCTAGCTGGACATTAGGATTTTTGTGTTCTATCCGCCTTTTCAGAGATCTCATAGCCTCCTTCGGTTGCACGCTCTTCGAACGTATTATGTCGGAGATCTCTAAGCTCAGCGCGATATCCTCCAAGCTGGAAGATGTGGCGTTGGCGATCTGCTCATCGAGGGCGGTGTTGGATGCAAACCAGCTCGCCATGTTGTCGTATGAAGCAGGCACCTGGAAGGCACGCAGTGGTAGCTTGAAGTTGCAGACCCAGTATCCTCCTTTGATCCCAGGACTAGTAAAATCTGAGATCTGAGGTAGAGAGAAGCTGGCGATGCGAGCTGCATAGGCAGTTACCAAACTTCCGGAAGGCTAGGCGGGTGAACTTCGGGTTGAATCGATATGACGAAGCATGCAGGCTTAGCGCCACCGAGTTTAAGTGTGATGCCTTGCCCAGTCTGATCATACTGGCAGTCATTATCCAAGACATTCGATTTCGACATCGTTCTGATGAGTGCGCAGAATCTCAGACCTCGAGAAGCTCTCATTACCAACGTCCGCAGCGAAAGCTCGAACCCGGAGCTTAATACCACACCAAGCTTTAGCTGTGTCAACCTACCGACATCTGCCCTCTCGCGAAGGCGACACAACTCAGTGACACTTACCATGGAGGTGCGGATGAAGACGCTAGCCGTGACATAAAGATTGAGTGTTACCCATTTCAAACTCGCCTGTCATGACACTAGGAAATCCCGGAAATGGGAAAGCTTTCCCTCAAGTCAATGGATATTCGTCTTCAAACCGACACAGCGCGGTTTACTTGAATAATCCAGGCTGGAATGGTAGCCAAACGAATTTGTCTCCTTCAAACCGAGAAGGCTCTGTACGAGCAAGATATCCTCACATCAAAGATCTACAAGCGAAGGCAGATATTGCGGTTAAAAACATCGATCCCCGCATTCCAGTACGTGATCAGTCCCACATCGTATAGGTGGAGTGTTCATTTGTGCTTGTAGCTTACGGTGTGTAGATCAAAAGCCTACTGGGAAACGCACAGCAATCTGCTACGCAGGTCGGTACCGATGTCTCCTTCAAGCGCCCTGATCGAGCGTATGTCGAGTATCTGATCGGTAGCGAACTCTTACTCAATACGATACCAAAACATAAAGATTTTCCATCTGTCATTGCTGTCCGAGAAGAATGGCAGCAAAAGTATGTGTCTTTGTGCAAGGTTAGTGTGCTTACATGCCAAGGCCGCGGAGCACTGATTCTCTTCATTATCAGAAAAGCGATGCGCAGCATGAAATGTTCAAGGAGATATACAACACTATTGTGGAAGACAACGCTAAAAGTGGCATAAGACCTGCGAGCGATCGTCCGATCTCGCGCTCTTCCTCGAGCTCACCACATGGATTGCGTATTGCAGATGGACGTCCCCGCCCTCTCTCTATGCCTGACACTCCGACTACAACCACACAACCGCGCGATGAGTTGCTCTTAGATCAAAGACAGCCGTCTCCTTCACCACGGAGAAACCGACCAGCAATACATCCAAAGCCGGAATCACTTCAAGTCCGTCCGGTATCGAGGGATAATGCCACGCGCCGTACCCCAGGTGATGAACTCATCGATCGATTCTCTCAATTTCGAGTACAGCGTAAGGCTGCCCCATCGAGTCTCGTTCGAGGCTCTCGTAATTCCAGTTTGGATATGCCTTCCCCAACTGAGTACACTCCATCTTCCTCGGAAGGCTCATCCTCTTCTGTTTACCAATCGCATTCAATACCAGTCTCTTCCAGTACACCTAGCAAACCTTCTGGACCGCGTGAAATGCAACCGCCAGCCAATTTTCCGCCTCCTCCTCCTAAAATACCATTAGACACCAGAACGGAAGTCCAGCTCCCAAGAGCGCCAGCTCCAGCTTATGACCCCTCGAGAAGCAACATACCTGCCCTTAAATCCAACACCACTAATTTTAATAGGCGCGTGGAAGTCGGCAGCACTGTTCCCACATCACCTATCTCTGCGAAGCGCCAGTCTGGTACTTCGCACTTGACAAACGAGTACTCTAGGACTGGGCGCTGGGATGATAAGGACCCGCTGCCATCTCCGAGAATATTTTTACCTGCGAACAGCCTGACTTCAAAGTCGATCTCGGCCGCGCAGCTCTACGAAGAGCTCCAGGAATTTAGTGTGCTTTTAATTGATGTGCGCAGCCGCCAAGAGTATGATCAAGGGCACATCTTTGCGAAGACAATTATGTGCATTGAACCCCTCGGACTGAAGCCAGGTCTTTCAGCTGAGGAGTTGGAGGAAAGGCTCATCATCTCACCGGAGAATGAACAGTCATACTTTGAACGAAGGAATGAGTTCGAGAGAGTCGTCTACTACGATCAAATTACCCAGTCAGACCGTTTTCTAACAGGCGCTCCGAGAGGGACTGAAGCTGACGCTTTACGGTCACTACATGATACTCTGTACGAATTCAATGACTATAAGCCGCTACGGAAACCGCCTGTTATGCTTAGAGGCGGTGTCGATGCCTGGGTTGACCTTGTGGGGCCCTCGGCTCTCGCTACGTCAAAGACGGCTGCCGTGGTAGGTTCTACAAGAACCCGAATGCCAGTAAGAAAACCGGGGAGGCCAATTGGTCGTGTACCTATGGCGAGTGCGAATTCAAGTTTGGAAGTGCGAAAACGCAGACTCCGGGATCAGAAACCCCTCACCCCGGACGAGGAAAGAACCTGGTTTGAGAAAGCCCACAATGAGGAAGTAGATCCAGCCGACTATCAAAGCACCCAGAGCGATGGAGACACAGACTCGAATGGTGAAGAGCCCCCGTCTCCGTTCGTCCACACTTACGAAGACTTCTTGAGAAGATTTCCCGAAGCATCGCAAGTACAACAGTCGATGATGGTCTCACTACCGCCGCCGCCACCACGTCCTCGGCAATTACCTCCTCCGCCTCCACTTCCTCCATCACTCCCCAGCGTTCCATCGAGGCCTGCTCCTGCAGTGCCACGGCCTAGCTATAGTGGAGTTTCCGAGCGAGAATCTTCACTGACTTCACCCATCTCGCGCCAGCAGTCATCCACGCACCATCCCCTCTATACCTCGAGGTCTATCTCACGCTACCTGAAGCTTCCACGAACGGGTCTTGTAAACTTCAGCGTGACCTGCTACATGAATGCTACTATTCAATGTCTGGTCGCAACTATCCCCATCTCCCAATTTTTTTTGGATAACAAGTGGAAAGACCTGATCCAGAAGAATTGGAAAGGCTCCAACGGCATCATGCCTCAAATCTTTTCCAACCTCGTTAAGGCCCTATGGCTTGATGACGGGAATGCAGTCCGGCCTACTTCCCTCCGTAACTTCTGCGCTCGTCTAAATAGGGAATGGGGGGTCGATCGGCAACAAGACGCAAAAGAGTTCTTCGACTTCATCGTTGATTGCCTGCACGAGGATCTCAACATCAATTGGCAACGCAATCCTCTAAACCCTCTCACCCCGAAACAGGAGTTGGATCGCGAGCGCCTACCAATCTACAAAGCATCCAAGATTGAATGGGATCGCTACACCCACAGAGAGTCGTCTTACATATCCGAGAGATTTGCCGGACAACATGCCAGTCAATTACGCTGTACGACTTGCCATGGCACCTCCACGACCTACGAAGCCTTTTACAGCATTAGTGTAGAGATCCCTCGGACGCAGGGCAAATACCCCTGGACCATAGATGACTGTCTACGCAGCTATTGCAAAGAGGAACGGCTCAGTGGGGACGAAGTATGGAAGTGCCCGTATTGCAAGTGTGAAAGAGAAGCCACCAAACAGATTACCATCACACGGGCGCCTCAATTCATGGTTGTTCACTTCAAACGGTTCGAGATGCGGAGAGGCGAAAGTGCCAAGAAAGTGCACACGCCCATTCATTTCCCTCTTTTTGGCTTGAACATGGACCCGTATATGATCTCCCAGGCCCCAAAGTCCGCTAGTCAAAACCACCAACAGGCGATGGAGACATGGGAGGACCCAGCTACCACCCCGCCCTATCTCTACGACGCCTATGCTGTAATGAGACATGTCGGCTCATCCGGGAATGGAGGCCATTATATTTCACTTGTCCGGGATGCTGCCCGAGGTAACGTCTGGCGCAAATTTGACGATGATAGAGTCACGGACTTCGATCCCTCAAAGTTGAAGCCGGATCAAAGGCTGCAAAACGAGCAGGCGTATATCGTTTTCTATGGGCGGGCTGTTGCAAGATGAGATTTGCTTGCTGTCCCCGAGTGCTCTCTAATGTTGGGAACGATCTTGAATTCTCATGGGGGCGGGAGCCATGGCTAACGGCTTGATGTTTGTATTGGCAAGGTGCATTTGCTGCTGTTCGGCTTGTCGGGCAATGACGATTTGATGCATAGCGATAATGAGCGTTTTGGAACCACATTGAGCATTTGAATCACATCATCTTCATCCGACCAACGATTCATCTACCTTCGTCCACCACCACCGATCTCCTTTCCCGCCCGATAACTCCCCACTTTCTCCCACTCCACCTTCTGCCTCGTAACCGGCAACTGTCTCCTCAACCCCTTGAAACTCTCCTCGCTCAACCTCCCAAATCCCCTGTTCAACTCCTCCTGCCACCCTTTCTCCACCTTTGCAATCACCCGCATGATCTCCGCCGCCGAGGCCCCCACATTCGTTTCCGGCACCGTCTTCGATGTTGTGAGCCGCACGTTTCCGTCTTCGTAGTAGTGGACGTCGCATTTTAGGATTCCGGTTAGGGTGGAGCTGGAGGGATTGTAGGTGTAGGTTGTGCGGAGGCGGCCGTTCCAGAAGTTTGAGGGCGAGTATTTGGAGGTGGAGAGGAGGAGGGCGAGGGTTGAGGTGGAGGTGGGGACTATGGCGGTGGTGGAGGTTGGGTAGTGTTCCCGGGCGTGGGTGGTGAGGGTTTTGGTGAGAGAGGTGCTAGTAGGAAGATGTCAATAGGAGAATGGGTCTATGGAGATTGGGGGCGTGTGTACATGAGACTTGTGTATTCTGATTCAATGCTGTGGGACCTCACGTCTGAGGCTTTCTGCTAGGTATCAGTGATCTGACTCTCCATGCTAGTATTATGGAGGGCAATTGTACTTGTGTGATGTGATCGAAAGCGAACGAACTTTGGCTTTCCACGTCGAAATACCGCCCATCCTCGAGAGCATTGTACGAGCTTATCAGGACCTATATCTACCATCAGACAGAATCCCCACATGCTCTAGCAGGGTCAAAGTGATTGCACACATCCTGAGAACTCCCAGGTAGCTTGACCGTCGTCAATTGATCTTCATTGTATTTCTTGAATGCTGGTCTCGCTGACTCGAGGAGGTTGCGGTCATCCGGTGTCAAGGCTTTGATATCTACATTTCGTAAGTCGTAAGGTCGGGTGGGCAATGGCGGGGTCAGGGAGACCTGTTACGACGTCTGCTAGCTACGTATCTATTAGAAAATGGACGTAAAGCTCAGAATAGAGCACGGTACCTCTCCCGGCGGAGCGCCTTCTATGAAAGCGGATATCGCTGCAACGTTACTGGATGACATGACGAAAAGAGACCGAATCACGATTACTGCGTTCGTGACATGCTGGACAAAGGGAAAGGTTTTTGAGATTTGGCAAATTCTCGAATAAATGTTGGTTCATACTACAAATTCCGGATATGGAAAAACAAGAGATCTGCAGAGAATCACAGGAGTTGAACAAATAGCAGCATAATCAAACAGGCACAGATGTCATCGTACAATAAGATTTGATTTAAATACTCCAAATAAGGAGTCGCTATATGGGTATCTAGATGTTAATAAAAGATGCGAAGCAATCAGCCACCACCGTGAAGCCAGCCAGTTCATTACTCAATGCTCATGTTCATCAATCCATCATGAGTATCGGTCATACCCTGCAATCCCACCCTTTTCGTCGGCCCTGGAGTCCCATTCACACTGCCAGCACTGCTGTGGCTGCCAACCCTCTCCCCTGGAACCTGCACACTGGTTACATCGCGACTACTCTTGGGCGTACCCCACCACCCGCTGTCCCGTTGCAGAGGTGACTGGGGCAAGACCGGACTGTTCTGCAGACTCAAACCTGGAGACACAGCACGGCGTTTGAAAAAGTGAGGATCAAAGTCGTCGTCCCGCATGCGTTTGTTGCCCTTGCGTGGCATTTCAAACCCCTTGGTTTGGGCGGTCGAGGACAGGGATTCTTGCGATATTGAAGTCTTAGCGGTACTCTGTTGTGGGGTGCTCGCCTGCGTGGAAGAGATTGGATTGTCCATGTTGACATCATCACTGGCACAGGAGGAGCTGTCCCTTGGCATCGTAGGTGGCGGCGTTCGCATACGCTCGTCAAGATTGTTCCAGAACGATGGTCCGCCAGCGTTTCTGATGGCTTGATTCGTAAATGTGCTTGACGAGCGTCGGCTGAGGGCACCTTCAGACATCTGCTCAAGACTGTCGGGCGGGCCAGCTGTAACAGGAGCTATATTTGGTGAAGACGCTGTTGTTGTTGGCTGAGACGGCTGGAGATTCAGATCGCCATCCGCGTCGCTTTCACGAACTTGGCGTATCACCTCAGCTTCGCGCTTCACTTCAGTATCGACAGGCGCGCCTTCTTCGAGAAGAGCAGCTCGAATCCTTGCAAAGCCTTTACTCTTTGGCTATCGGATGAATCAGCATAGGGAACGAATGCAAGGACAAAAATTTAGAATCACAGAGGAGCATCGGACGTACCAGCATGTTAGTTCTTCGAGTGACCGCTCTGCGAATTACATTTCTCCGATCATCAATAGTCGGAGTGACAGGGGTCGGTATGGGCACATCTTCGTGCGATCGCATGCGTCGCATATTGCTACCCTCATCACTCTGTTCCGTATCAGAAAGCTGCATATCGTTTGTGCCTAGACTCAGGCTTTCCCGCCTCGAATTTATCTCCTTCTTAATAGAACGTTCTGGAAAGTATCCTCCGTTAATGCTCATGCTGCTCTCGATACTCCTCAACAAGGGAGGCGAAGAAGGTCCGGGCGAAGGCATAGAGATTTGTCCGCTGGCACTACTGGAGCTCCATCTCTTTTTCCGTGACTTCACTCGAGCGCGCTGGAAGCTCATTAATTTCGTTGCAGCGGGCGAGAACTCTCCAACCCCATCACCACCAGGACTTAAACCAAGCGAACCGAAAGGATTGGTAAAGCCGTTCCCCGTATTGTAGACATGGGGTGTCATGTGGATCGTGTCGTCATCTTCTCCGTCCATGACCGCGTCCCCATCCGATGAAGAACTTTCCGATTCGTATTCCATCACATTTGAGCTTCCTACGGAGCTTGATAGACCCGATTTCTCCCCACTTGCCAATGCGCCCCATAATGAGCTGTGTATGGTACTAGGAGACTCGGGAATATTGGAGTTGCTCGGAGGGCTATTGAAGAGACCTTTCCGTGACATGAAACTACCTCGAGACCCAACGATGGGAGAGGATTCTGGTGATGATTCGGCGAGTGTGGAATGATGCAGATTTGTAGCAGCCCTAGAGAAATCAAGTCCTCTCGACCGTCGAGGGAGTACAGACGCAGGAGATGGATATGATGCGGCGGATTCAGGCTTTGGCGATGCTGGGATTCGTCTCGTCAGGTTGGCGGTACTCGTACTAGACAGATCTTGGGGCGGCATCTGCAAGCTCAAGCCACGGAGCGTGACTGCAGGTCTTTTGGGGGTGACAGGACCAGATGTGACACTAAGGTCATCCTTAGATGACCGCTTACTTTCCAAGAATGACGGAAATGGAGATAGTATGGATTTGAAGTCATGTGTCGACCAAGGGCGACGTTTGGTCGCAGTCTCTGGGCAAGGTCCATCTTCAACAGTCGAGATGCTGGCGACTTCGCCAGTGCCGTTCTGGTTTTCGGTGAATGTCTGACGAGGCAGCGACGCCCCAGGCTGCGACTGTTCTGAGGGTAACTGATTCATTGTGACGTGTAGTGTAGGGCTTCGAGAGCTGTTACGGTGTTAAGGAGGCTGCTGCTCGATGCAGCTTCGGATTGTGCGCCATGTATCACAAAAGAGTAGCCGGAATTTTACTTGCTTTTCGGGTGTCCAGCCCCAACGAAAATATGTCAAGAAGCTGAAGTCTGTAGATCCAAAAGGTGAGGCACAGGCGCTTTTGCCGCTGGGCGGCCTCTGCGCGGGGTCTGAGGCGCTCCAATATTTCCTTTTCACTTTATTTTACAAAATGTGGAAATTCGACTGGCTTTGGAAAGCTTTCAACGAGTCGCTGACCTAAATCAGTGAGCGGAGCATTCAGAGCCTGGTCGAAATCTTCCAAATAACCCTCTAGAACTACGCGCATTCTGACTGCATCTCGGCAAGGATTCCGAGAAAAGGATCATTTCCAGTAGTTTTGTTCACCCCATGACTCATATCAGTGTAGAACCTCAATTGTTATTTTGTCACAGCGCTTGGTGCCGTCGTCACTCGGAGTAAAATGGAACAATTAGGAGACACAGCGTGCCTTGAGCGTGTTCACACGCACACCATTGATGTAATAGAGAATCAATCTAAGTCGGTCCTACCAAATCTTGCAATCTTGAGCGATGCTCGATCTACTTTGCTGGGAGAATTGCCAGATGAAGGTCTAGGAACAGAAACGGCAACAGAACACCTCCTCAAGAGCATTGCCCCAGCCCTCAACGGAGCAAGTCTTTCCCCAAATTACTACGGCTTTGTGACGGGTGGAATCACGCCC
>JAABUP010007750.1_pt1 | contig 14141 bp, 14 predicted proteins | sample 5559201 | NCBI WGS metagenome assembly JAABUP01 (sample SAMN10711887, study PRJNA513373) | rock metagenome | isolation source: Antarctica rocks | place: Antarctica | reverse complement strand
TCCGTCCAGAGCTAGACGGTCACACCATAATCAGTCCCTCTGATCAAAACCCCCATTGCCATTCCCTCACAAGCCGAGAAGGACAAACGTACCTTATACTCATAATCTTCATGCAGATCCACACAACTCTTCTGCGCCTCCCTCCACCGCTCCGGCACCGTATCGTTCACATAAGTCTGATGTATTATCTTCGGAATCAACTGGGGTCGATCGTCAATGAGCGGGGAATTGGGCGCGGGAATCTCGGCACTGTGGATAGCGTCTGCGGAGCCATCTTCGACGAGGAGGGTGAGGAGCGTGAAGACGGAGCGGATTAGGAGAACGACTATTATCAGGACGAATATGAGGAAGATGGTGAGAGGGCGTCGCATGACTGTGGCTGTGCTGGGTCGAGTCGGGGAGGTGGTGTCGTGGTCGAGGGTAAGGATGCAATGGTCGAGAGGTGTTGTAGGATGCCGAGGAGAGGTTGTGAGGAGCGATTGGGAGAGAGATGTGAACCTCGCGGGTTATTGAGCTGTCCTCGTGTGCTTCAGGAGCAGGCTGCATCAGGGGAAGTTCATTCTCAATGAGAGGCAGATCCGTAGAACAGATCAAGTCGTTCAATCCTGTTCAACAACTTATTGACAGAGAATGGAAAGTCGAATGTAATTGTTAGTTGCAGAGGTGTAAAAAAGGGAAGAAAAGACAGTTGGTTTACTCGAGGTGCCGAGAGCGAAGTCTGGAGACGAAGGAAAAGGCAAAAAGAGGCTTGATTGCGAGTACGAGCCAGTCCCTGAAGGGTAACGACTAAGTACCTTACTACCCGCACTATTAAAGCTCCCTAACTTCCCGGCCAGAGAGTGGCTAAAGATGCCTAGAGCACAGCCTCCAAGGAGCCCCTGCTAGAATATCTTACCTAAAACCCGACCGCGGGATGTAGCAGGGACGGGGTCTAGCCCTTGCCAAGCCAGGGTCAGGCGAGCGCATATGCTCAGCATATGGGGCTCTCACCCCGGCTGAACTTGCCGCATATGCGGGTTGACCCTAGCTCAACTTTAGCTCTCGGGGCCTTAGGCCTTGGAGCCTACCGGGGGATAGTAGCATATACTCAGCATATGCTGAGTATATACTGACAGAGCGCCTATAACGTAGTGGTCTAAGGGCTCGTGATAGACGTATAAGAGCTAGATATAGCGAAATGATAAACGATACCGACGAGGGTTGAGATAGGCGTAGTAGGCCTAATAGCTATAGCGGCCACAGTAACTTATTCTACCCTTATAGGCCCCGAAAGTGTTGGAATCCTGAGTGGGTGTAAGTTGTTTATTAAGAAGGTCTATACTGTGGGAGCTACCTATCTAGCGAGTATGCTAAGGCGCTAGGCCATATGCCAACAGAAACAGCCCCACGTTATAGGCGCTTCGTCGGTATATGCTGAGCATATGCCATATCCCCGGGGTCCAAGCCTTGGAGCAAAATTTTTGACCCGAGATGAGCTCCGAGCATATGCCGAGCATATTCCTTACCCCGGCTCAACCCTGATATTAGCGTATATACTGAGGATATACTGACCCGGCCGGAGAAACTTTAGACCCCGTCCGAGCTACAAGCCCGATATCTATCTCCTATCAGCTGTGATCGAGACTGCAGACGACTCTTTTTGGCATACCATGCCATCTTTTGCATCGCACTCGGGACTGCCTCAAACCCCCTGCTGAAAGACGACCGTTGCTGGAAAGACAGATTTGAGGACCAATGTATTGGCTGCACCTTGAGCTTTGAGTATTCTGCCTGTTCACGCATTCTACACCACTTTCTGTCTTACCCCGTGCTCAACGCGGATGATCATATTGAGCCTGTATAGTGACTTATTCCGCTTCCTGAGTAGATACAAATCAGAAGAAATTGGATGTCTCGCTACCGGAATGAATAGTGTTTCAAATCCCAAAAACTCTTACAAACGCCGGGGATGTTCAGCATCAGGATTTACTTCATGCAAACTGCCGTGTCAACGAGCACGGGAATTTTTGAATCATAGGATAGCACGCATGAACAAGGATGCGCAGCAATTTCCATCTCAATTACCGTCGGTGTTGTAATAGATTCCCGCCCGCCTCAGCACTAACCAGCAGTATTCTCCACGTGCATAACTTCGCATCAAAGGGCTTTTAGAGAAAAACTTGTAGGACAAATTTGTTGAGATTTTTTTGGTACTCTTGTTGCTGCCATATACTCGTTCTTCTCTAAGCCTTCTTTGTGGCGCTATAATGGCTTTGGGGCCTGGGGGCGGAATTTGAATACCACACGGATAGGCAATTAATATCTCAGAAGCGTCTTAAAGGGTCTAGCTACCTACTTGGTGCGTGGGTCTCTACATGAGTACGGAGCATGTGGCGGCAGAGTACTACCGCAAAGCAGAATTGAGACACACTAGGTGCTTTTCAGATTCCTCCCTCAGACTGAGTCGGACATTCTGAACACAGGAAGCTGCGAATACCGCATTCTATCGAAATGCCTCCAATGCCCAGCTCTAAGCCCCAACACACTATCTCAATGCCAATCCTAGTGCTACTCATCACCCAACTTTCCGCCTATGCAGTACCCATCACCAGCAGTCCATCCAGTAAGTAGGTTTGGGCTCGTGGTGTTCTCAGTTAGGGGTATGTTGTTCGAAGCTGCTGGTGTGACTGTGGTATGTCCAAGTGCGAGTGTGGGTGGGACGTTCCCATGTTCCTGTATGAGTGTGCGTGTGGTCTCCGCTGTAGTGGTGGTGGTGGTCGCCTTGAGCGACGTCGTTGGAGTCTTGAGGCTGTGGAATTTCGAGAGCAAATGGGAGCAGGATGACGAGGAGCCAGATTTTAGGAATTGTTTTGATCAATTGGTGGGGAGATGGAGTTGCTTAGAGGAAAGGAGTTGCGTAGGCTGACGTCCGGCGTGCCTTGGATAGGTTGTAGGATGTAAATGTAGATGATAGTTACGGCAACCAGTGCCTGTATTTCTCAAGTCAGGTTGGATTGAGTGCTTTGGCGAGATCAAGAGACATCCGGATCGAGGACGACTTCTTGTAGACGATGACCCGTAAGTCGTGCATTTTCCAAACATAATTTGCTTCACCAGATGCGTCGTACCAATCTGTTGCCGTTATGTACGAACCGGAATAAAACGCGCACTTCCATGTCGGTACGGCGATTGCAGGGCGTCATTTCGCCAAGTATCATTGGGCAACATGTAGATTGTAGAGGAAATCAATGTTCCCAAACCACCACCACAAGCGGCAGAACCGCCGTTGAAACATGCAGAGCTCGGCAGCACCTTGCCGATCCAGGAACCAGTATTCTTAAGGCATTGGCGAATCAATTGCGACCAGCATGGCCTGTGCACGCGAGTGAGGAATTCTAGGGACTAGTACCACACGCATTGCAGAGACTCTTAAAAGCGCGTCTGCACGGGCGGATGCAGCCAGCAGAAAGGTTTTCTAGTCGTAGAACAACGTGTTGCATATAAGATCGGAATGGAGTATGAAGGTCGCAGTAGCACCCGTCGATTGAGGCAGGAATGTAGAAGGCTAGAACACAAGTCACGTACACTAAGCGATTGCGGTATTAGATGTTTTGAGATCGAATATCCACTTAGCGGAACGGAATGATGCCTAAGCAAAGCAAATGTCAAAAGGTTTTCAAAGCTGTAGACCGGAAATGGTCAAGTGTGCAATACAGGTGTGCTGACGTAGAGATTCGATCTCTCGACCAGCCGAGCTCACACCATGAACGACCTGTACTTCATGCTATAGATCATCTTGACTGAGGAATGGTGGAATGACGAAAAAAATTCCTTCTTGACGAGCATCGGGACACAACCAGGGAGGGATTTACGCAACAAGTAGTCACACCAGCACTTCAGAGGATATCCGGCATCGCTGTATCTGCATGTATACTGCACATTCTTCGGTGAAAGAAGAGAGCATCTGGCCTGCCGATTTCGTCACGTCAATCCTCGCTCCACGCTTCTCCGGAATATCGAATGCACCAGACTTGTCACCTGCAGGATAGAGTGGTGGCCGTCATCGTTACCCATAAGCTGCTTTGATGTCAAGGTTAGTAAAGAGAGTACGTCGTCGCCGTTAGCATTGCCTAGTGAACAGCCATCCATGATCGTAGGCGACAACCTCGAAATGCATGCGAGAAGCAGCCCCGATGATGTTGAAAGGGCCTCCAAATTCGCGGCTTAACATATGTAGCAAGGTGGCAAACCGTTTAGACAGCCTTGGTCTGCTGCTTGAACTCTGATTCGGTATCGTAGTTGCTGCAACGATGGGAGGAAGCTTTGACAAATGCTTCTATAGTGATGGCGTTCAGCACTGTGCTCTGAGCATAACTTTCAGCCTCCTCTTAAAGGTGCCAAGGCGGGAGCTTACCGCTTATAGCTGGCGCGTTCAAGTCGCGTCACTCTTTGTGGGGATTCTGCGGCACAACTACAGTCGTCCAAACACCCACAATGTCGTCGAAGGCGGAATCGTCTTCAGCTGCGGCAAAGAATGGTATCAAAGCTAATGTGAATGGTGTTGGCGGTTCGAACTACGATCTGCCATGGTGAGCCTTTTGACATCCATCTTCGAAGCACCCATTTTGACCTCTGGCCAGGGTCGAAAAGTATAGGCCTGTGTATCTAGACGATATAGTGGGTAACACCGAAACCATCGAGCGCCTAAAGATTATCGCCAAAGATGGCAACATGCCCCATGTCATTATCTCTGGCATGCCAGGCATTGGCAAAACCACCTCCATCCTCTGCCTCGCCCGGCAACTTCTAGGAGACGCATACAAAGAAGCCGTTCTAGAACTCAACGCCAGTGACGAGCGCGGCATTGACGTCGTCCGCAACCGCATAAAGGGATTCGCCCAAAAGAAAGTGACCCTTCCCCAAGGCCGGCAAAAACTCGTCATCCTCGATGAAGCCGATAGCATGACCTCTGGCGCCCAGCAAGCTCTTCGCCGCACAATGGAAATATACTCGTCAACAACCCGCTTCGCGTTCGCCTGCAATGCCTCCAACAAAATCATCGAGCCCCTTCAATCCCGCTGCGCTATCCTCCGCTACGCCCGCCTCACAGATTCCCAGGTCGTATCTCGGCTGATGCAGATATGTGAAGCAGAAAAAGTCGAACACTCAGACGACGGCATCGCTGCTCTCGTCTTCAGTGCCGAAGGCGATATGCGTCAGGCGATCAACAACCTGCAATCTACATATGCCGGCTTCGGCTTTGTATCCGGCGAGAATGTTTTCCGGGTCGTCGACTCACCGCACCCCGTCAAAGTGCAAGCTGTGATTAAAGCATGTTGGGAAACGCGCATCGAGCAGGCAGTGGAAGGACTGACCGAGCTGTGGGACCTCGGTTACTCGAGTCATGATATCGTGAGTAGTATGTTTCGGGTTACGAAGACGATGCCGGGCTTGAGCGAACACGCGCGCCTGGAGTTTATCAAGGAGATTGGATTTTGTCATATGAGGGTGCTAGAGGGGATGCAGACGCTTGTGCAGTTGTGGGGGTGTGTGGCTAAACTATGCAAGATCAATATGAAACAGGGCTTGTTCGTGCCGCCTTAAGAGTCAGGCAGAGGATAAAAGTTTCGTTCGTGATTTAGCAAGGCGTCTGGTGGAATTTGAGGGAATGGCCAAATATTGAGTGGAAGCCTATGAAAAAGGCTACAGAATATCGTGCTGAGCAAGGAAATGAGATGCATTTATTTACAGACACTACCATGAAACCCCCAAACGCCCTGCTGATAGCTGATTGAGGCATATACTCACATCATCAATAGCTATACTCCCCCGAACTTTCGTCGCACAATCTTTATCGGACGTCGTCAGCTCTTAGCTAGGCGTTGGCATGGTGACAGTCCTGTAGCTAATCGTTTATGCGGTTGAAATATCGGTGCTGACAGTTGTCGCGGATGTAACAAGAACGGTAACAACGTCTTCGGCAGCCACAGTGGCGGGTATATCAACACTGGTGATTGTCGTATGGGATGTAACAATCACAGTGGTGACATCACCTTGAGCTGCAGAGGCATTCCCTGAGCAAACGCCGACGCAATAATTATACGCTGTCTAGAATTGCGTGTCGCAATTCTTGCCGCCATCTCCCAGTACGCTATTCCAGCTGTATAGCTCGGTGGGTGTGATGTTATAATCCTGTGCGAACTTGAAGCAGTAGTCTCCTTTGTTTGCTTGGCTGTATTTGACGTAGGAGGATGAGAAGCCAGTTTGCGTTGGAGATGGGGCTGGAGACCCGCTGACGCCTGACGGTGATGATGGCGAAGAGGTCGTATCTGCCGTATTGCATGAGTCGGTCGAAATGTCTGATGAGCCTGTGTCACTTCCGTCGCTTCCACCACGCTGTTGGGTATTTGCATTTGTGGTTTTATTCGAAGCTGGCGTAATTATGTAAAATCCTCCGGGAGGACTGACGCAGACATAGTCGTCTGCCTGCATGTCGTCTCAGAGACCATTAAGGTTGGGGTTACAGCTCATGAATTGAAGCGGGGTGACGTTGTTTGCGGAGTCGCCACCCGAGATGGATTTGCTAATTGAATCGCTTGGAAATTGTCAGTGTGGGTAGAAGGTTAATGGTGATCATTAATGCTTACCAAGTTGCCCCAGACGTTATTTTCAGAATTATACATGCTGCAGGAACACAGTAGGTCGAATCCACGAAGATAGATTGAGGGTTGATCGCAGCCTGCTGGGTCAGGGTGTTTCGCCGTGAAGCTGGCACTTTAAAGGTCAGACACCTGAGTATTTTGGCCAGGACACGTAGTAGTATCGTTGGATGGGACTTGCGGCCTGAGATTATATATCAGCATCCGAAGATTAGAAGAAATGATGGTTTCTGACGAAACAGATGTACTAAATTAATATGAAGAAGGATAGGTGGCGCTTACAGAGCAGAACTACTGACGTCAAACGTTTGCTGGGCGTTATTATAAGAAGGAAGAGGTCGGATGAAAAGTTCAGGCATATTAGGGTTGCACACTTGCAGGATATCTTGATACTGGGCCACGAGATAGTTGCTGAAATGAGAGTCTGGGAGGTATGGAGACGACATCCTTTGATCTTTACGAAACAATCACTGCAGAGCTTTGAGGAATATAAGTACATGGCTTGAATTGGGTGGAAGTAGCGAACAATCGCTGAATACTTACCAAGTCATTGTCATGTAAATTTGCAATACGCTCATTATCCGCGGTCACATTCGTAGGATCGGAGCACTAAGGGTCGCCGGCGCTTTTGGAGCAATCGGGTTGGATTACGTCTGAACCAACCCAGTCTTGAGACTCGATGAGACACCAAGAAGATGAGGTAGGAGCTGAAGTGGAGGCCGACTCAGAAGTTGAGCTGAAATCCTAGCCAGACGACAAACAAGCAAAGTTCAACCCATCCGACAATCGCCCTGCAATCGAATCGGCAGGAATCATCTTGCCATATGCTGCAATGGCATCCAATAGAAATTCATCCCGGATATCTGACCACCAATTTGAGGATGATTGAGTGCAGTCCTTAGTACAGAGATCGGTAATATTGTCCATTGTCCACAGGTAGCTGTCCACGGAATTCGCCGTCTCGAATATGGTCTGGTCACAAGCGACCGTTTCATTAAGGGCATCTATGCATTCAACGCTAATGCCGATGGCTGTTGCCAGACTCTCGGGGTTTACTGTCGGGTAGAGGTTGAATGCCTAGGCATGTAATACGAAGAAGATCGAGCTGACGTAGAAAACCATATTGGACTTGTTGGCGTATGTGGTAATGTAACAAAGCGATTACTTGTAAAGCAGCCGATTGATATGGGTATGCTATGATTTCGAAGAGAAAGATATTGCGAAGCTTGAAGTCTAGACGTTTCGCAGAAAGATAAACAGCAAAAGGAACGATTCGGAGGGTACAGACATAGATGAATGGAGGGAACGTAAAAGGAAAGTATTCAACAGAAGAAGAGCAGCAATAGATCACGTTGGGGAAGAAAAATACTCAATATTTTGATTGTGGCACTCATGCATTGCCAGTAGACCATTGTGACCAGGCACTGCCCGCTCTTCAACTTCTTCAACTAGATCTGAGAGCAGATGCACCGTTCACGAGGTCTAGGTGCCATCCTTCGATGGGGGATTAGAAAGATTAAATTGGGTCTGTGGCGGCCAGAATGAAACTTGAAGGACTGTAGGTACCTGCAGCAGTTTCGAAGGGCAGCTGCGCCTTATCGCGAACTGCGACTTTGTAACATTGCACGTTGCAGGCATCAATTTAGATTTTCACAGGCGCCTGCTGTGAAAGAGCTAGCAATAATTCCGTACTAGCCCAGCCCTTATAGAAGGGTTCACCCCCTAACTGCTCGCACCCCCTAACCGCTCACCCGTAGGGCTGATACCTAGAAGCCGGTTAGAGACCCCCCTAGTCCTGATCACTTTCGCGACAAGAATGGTCCCTGGAACTTCCCGAATGCTGCCTGGAGGAAGAATTTCTAGGGTGTTCTTCAGGGGCCTAAGGGACTTCCGGGCTTCAGCCCTACGGGACGAGCGGTTAGGGGGTGCGAGCAGTTAGGGGGTGAACCCTTCTAGCCCTAACGCGGCCCTACGAATTTGCCACGCTTGCGTTGGCTCGCATGACTCCTTCCTCGTCCTTCATCAATCCTCAGATGACTCAGCCTCTCCAGAATTGCTTCGAAGGAGTCAAAAACATGGCTGGTAATGCTCAAGAGCTGACTTGACGTTTCGCATCTCTTTCATAAACTCTGCACGAGACTTCATCTACGGATTGAAACGGCGAAGGATTACTCAAACTACGAAGAGGGTAAAGTAGGCATTGACGTGGCGCAGACAAGTCCTGGATGGCCGCTACAGGAGCTTCCCTCTTCTGTATGCATCAGATCACATGGAGGTTTTTCCTTTCTTGCAGAGGTTATAGGATAAATAAAGCCTGGCCGCGCGGTCATGGAATGCCATTTTGTACGAAACATTGCCAGTCTCGTGCTCCTTCTTGCGCGATCATTGCACCTCCTTTGTGGTTTCATCCCCTTCGTTGGTATTTGACCTCGAGCTCTATATCACACTTGTCTTGGTATCACAGCTCGGCAATATGCGTTTCGATATTCTGACAGCATTATTTGCCGGCGTGGTTTCTCTGACGGCTGCAACCTCTTCTATAAAGTCCGACTTGCTTGGACAGTCATTGAAATCCCGACTAACCACGCTTCCTCTGGAGGACCGAGACTTGCCAATCGGGACATGTAATTCTGGCACACCATGCGCCAACGGCGCCTGCTGCACTAAGACCAATCTTTGTGGATACTCCAAGGACTTCTACGGCAGTGGATGCCATTACAATGATAATTCCAAGTCTCCGGAATCGAAGCCTCCATCTAATCTTGTACGTCTGGGCGACGCAAAAGCTCAGTGCGGACCATATGCCGCTGAGGGTCAGCAGAAATGTCCACTCCATATATGCTGCTCAGAGTTCGGCTATTGTGGATCTAATAAAAAGTTCTGTGTATGGAAGAACAAGGACGATCCACTGTATATTACGTGCGACGACAAGTATGGTGGTTGCGGCGACGTCAAAAGGCCGAGCTGTGGGGGCGGCAGCCGTGTGAGCAAACGCATAATTGGCTATTATGAATCTTGGGCGAATCCGGATAGTCCTAAATGCTAGAACGTGTCCCCCGAAGACCTTAGATTGGATGGCTTTACGCACATCAATTTCGCATTTTCTTTCTTCGACCCCTTCAGTTTCGAAATCTCACCAATGTATGTGAACGGCGTATCTCTCTACAGCCTTTTCACCAGTCTGAAGAGCAAGAAGTCCGGTTTGCAAACATGGATTTCTGTTGGAGGTTGGTCTTTTACGGATCCAGGTCCAACGCAGACGGCGTTCAGCAAGATGACCAGTACATCGGGCAGGCGCCAGAAATTCATCAGCCGCTTGATCAAATTCATGAACACGTACGGCTTCGATAGTATCGACTTCGACTGGGAGTATCCTGGTGCAGATGATCGTGGAGGCAAGTCGCAGGACACTGCCAATTATGTCTCCCTTGCTACCGAGATCAGAGCAGCGTTTGGCTCAAAGTACGGCATTTCCATGACGCTTCCAACGTCCTATTGGTATCTCCAGCACTTTGATGTACCCGGCATTCAGAAGTCTGGTGATTGGTTCGATTTGATGGCCTAGGGTCTACACGGTATTTTGGACCCACAGTCTACGTTCGTCCGCCTATATATTGCGCCACATACCGATATCACGGAGATTGAACTTAATCGGGATCTACTATGGCGTGGCGGCGAGACTCCTGACAAGGTAGTCATAGGGCAAGGCTGGTATGGCCGAAGTTTTAGTCTCAAAGATCCTTCCTGTAGCAAGCCCAACGGAGTCTGCGAGTTTCAGGGTCGCTCCAAAGCAGGGCCTTGCTCAGACGCAGCCGGTATACTTGATCTGCAAGGAGTCGACGATATTATTACGAAGGATAATCCAAAGCCCGTCTGGGAAAAAGAGGCAGGTGTCAAATTGATCACTTGGGACCGCAACAAAGGGGTTTCTGACGACGATACTGACACATCCAAACAAAAACAGGACTTTGCAAATAGCCGATGCTTGGGTGGTCTGATGGTGTGGGCTATGGACCCGACGAAATCCAATGGGCTCGGTCCCGCTCCTGTCGCGCCTTCCCAGCAGGGTGATGCTGATCAGATGTCTGCCGATCAACTGGCAAAGCTTTCATGCCCTGCTAGTGCTTGCGGTGCCAAATTCCCACCAGGTACAAACGGGGTCACACAGATGAACGGTCAGCCTGGCCAATTGAGTACCACTGACCGCTGCCCAAAGAACCAGTATCAGAGCCTCTGCTGCGATGATGGAACGCAGATGGGTAGATGCCAATGGGGCGGATGGAAAGAGGTAGGTCTACCATGCGTCAGTGGATGCAAAGACGGTGAGACGAACTCAGTCAGAATACAAACAACCAAGACAATAGAAAAACTTAGACGTGTAACAGTGGACTTCAGAGTCACTGCTTCGCTGGCTTCAAGCCTGCTCTTTACAAGGACCAATTGGAACGCGACGCTGGCGACGCGCTGGAAGCTGCGGCAGAAGCTGCAGCTGCACAGGCGGCACTTGCCATAGCTGCTATAGCATTCTGTCGAATCGCTGTACCTGCTTTGATTGCACCCCTTGAATTGCTGGAAGACGCAATCCCTATCATTGGCGAAATCGCAGACGTTGCAGAAGTAGCAGCTACCCCTGCCATCGTCGAAGGCTGCGTCCAGGGCATTGAAAAGGAGGGCAAAGCGGAGTCCAAAATTTTTGGTAAAGAGCATACTTTGGATCCGGATCACCCACGAAAGACGTATCACCCCCGAAGAAGAACGATCCGCCAAAAGAAAGCGAAGGCGCTACCTGCAAGAAACCTGACAAATTGCGGACAAGGATGTCAGGTGCTTCAGAACCTACGTATGATGCCACCCCAGCATTCACAATACTTAAGAATGCTGCTCCCAAGATTTTCGCCCAGTTTTGGAAAAGTAGGAATAATCGTGAATGGATGCTCCGTGATACCTGATCCGCAACTAAAACCCCCTTTATTCCTGATCATTGGGGTGTCGTTGTTGGTACTATCCGAATATCCGCTCAAGAGAAGGATGTCACGAACTCAGCTACATGCAAAGTAGGCACAAAGACGTATGCACAAAGACGGTTACCCACCGCGAGTTCGTTGGTCGGACTTCGGATATTATACGTGACCATGACACCAATAATTGCTTCACATGGGCGCGGAATGAGGCGCCCAGCGATGGAGGACCAGACCTTCGCACAAGATGGATGACGAGCGGCCATACTTTCAAGAGCCTGGACCCGTAGGATTGGAAAAAAATATTGAGCCGCACTAACCACAAACCTAATGTCATGTCCAACTTCGAAGCCCAATTCCGACTCATTTTCACCACTTTCCTCTCTCCGCCGCCACCAAGTCAACACTCCTACCCATCCCCGCCAATTCTCCCCGTCCCACAACCCTACGTAACGTACCTCTCCCTCTTTCTCTACGCCCCAGTACCAGAGTCTTCACCCACATTCGAAGAGAGTGCCCGCCAAGCAGCCCTCTTTGCTCTCTGAAGTCCCAAACGCAATATACGAAGCTACACCCAGCATACTTACCACCGCGGATATGGTCGCCGCTCTCATACCTTAAAAACAGCAACGCTGGTCCTCATCACGGGAAGCAGCATCTCAGCCTCAGATGATGCCACGAACACTAATATGACGTGGATGCGGATCGAGAAGTTCGAGATCTTTGACCTGGACGGTCCTGCATCCGAGCCCACGAGGGCGGAAATAGAGGAGGAGGCGGATCGTAAACGCAAAGAGGCTGCAGAACGGGCTGCATTCCGACGCCAATTCAACAGAGGAGGCGGTGCGTTTGCTGTAAAGAAAGTTGCAGCGCCAGAGGTAGGTGAAGCGGAATTGAAAAAACCGATTGAGGGGTTTCGATCTGGTGGGGTGTGACAGAAATGCTATATTAAGAAGAGCAAATTGCCTTTGTGATGCTCAACATCGGAATGAAGAGAATGTCTCTTTTTCGTATCGATGTTGGTACAAGCTAATGTAGCTATTTCAATGCGACTCGGAATATCCCATAGACCATCATGAGGTCATGAATGTGGCTGTCTCAAACACTCCCTATCCTACAGGTCGATTCCATGCCCTTACCAGGGCGCCTCCTGACTCAGTCAGCGGCCATAGCTCCATCCACCACACTACAACCCCCGCGACCAACAAAACGTAGTAAGCAACAGACCAAACAATGCCCAGCTGTGCATCCCCTTCATCCTTCCTCTCCTCATCCTCCTTCCCCCTAACCGGGCCTCCAACTACACCACCCTCAATTGCCAGACCCCCAACCCTTCCCCAAATCCTCGGTAAACCCATCCAATTACAGAAAGTATGCACAACCATCACGGCCCATACACTGCCCGTCCTCAGGAAAACGAAGGTAGCATACCACCCAAACACAGTCGTGTACGCGAATTGCACCACACTCCTCAGCAGTGCCGATAGCGTGGGGGTGAAAGGGTGCGTTAGGGTGTACTCGTAGAAATGGTGCATGTGTGCTATACCAAAGTACAGCGGTGTGGCGAAGACGAGGGTTGCTGGTGAGGAGTGTGGGACTATTAACATATGCAACGGTACGAGGAGCGAGCGGAAGAGGATTTCTTCTGTTACGGGACCGGCGACGTAGTTACGCCAGCCGATCCAGCTGCTAAGAGTTTCGAGGAGGTCATGGCCTTGGATCCATGAACGCCATCCTGAGTCGATAATACCGCGTTCGAAGAGAGGACCAGCGAAGAGGAGAGCCGTGAGAAAGAGTGATTTGCAGGTTTCGAGGGGCTGAATAGGGTACCAGCCTAATTTGGGGAAGATTTCTGAAGGAGTGGCGTAAGCTCGGATCGAGAGGATGTAGATGGTGAAGAGGGAGCAGATGAAGACCGAGATGGTGACGAAGCGGGTGCGGGCGCGGATTACGGAGGGGGCGTCGCGGCTCAGAGTGGCTGACGGCCGGGTTTTGGAGGAGAGGTAGAAGGGGAGGACGTAGAGGGCTGTGTATGCTATCTGTGGTGATTGATGTGAGAATGTGCCTCCAGGCTAAAGAGAAGCTTGTTCGCGTAAAGCAGGCATTGTCTTGACGTGGAATGATGCAAACAAAAAGCAGCCTTGGGAGAAATCTGAAAGGATCTTGGCACAGTCTTTCGCTTTTTCTTTACGTTCTAAAACACAAGACGAGCAAGATTGCATAAGAGATAGAGTGTTGCGCCTAAGGAATCAGACACTACAAAGCTCTGGAAGGGGAATCCATTCGTTTACATCACGTACCGAAAGTGCAGCAGCAGCACTAGCAGAGAGCATTGGAGGCTCAACCTTCTCTGGTGCACCTGATCAGTAACCACCACTTGAGGCCTGGCCGAGTCTCTAGCTCAAAGTCATTGTGGTGGTCGACTAGTGCGTACCTGGTTCTTTGATATAACTTGCGAGCGTCTGGTACAGACCAGTGGGCGCCATTGTATGACGCCTGCTGAGGTATGTTCTGCGTTACTGTTTCATGTTGTTGGACGACTTTA
>JAABUP010007749.1_pt1 | contig 14141 bp, 22 predicted proteins | sample 5559201 | NCBI WGS metagenome assembly JAABUP01 (sample SAMN10711887, study PRJNA513373) | rock metagenome | isolation source: Antarctica rocks | place: Antarctica | reverse complement strand
AAATTGGCAAAAGCAATCTGTAATGGCAATCACCTTCTTGCCCTGTTCCTTAAGAGATTGCCGTAGAGCTGAAACAGCATCCACATCTGCTGTTGCGCTGACATACAAGGCGGGAATCTGCTGCTTAGACTCCAGCAACCGTTGCGCTATGATCTTGCGTATCTGTGAGTTGGGTAGATCTGTGTACCAAGGCCCTTTGCCTTTCCTGGAGCCTGCATTGCCCCCACTGGGCGGCTGAGATGCCTTTGCAGGGCCTGACTTTGAGGCCTCAAGCTGCCTATCAGAGTGCTCCTTCGCCTCCTTTGGGGGTGGGGCCTTGCTCTGTGACTCGCCCACTCCCTTAGGCTGAGGCTGAGCCTTAGACTCAGACTCGCTTTGCTTCTCAGGCGTTGACTTTTGCTTCTGGCCTCCACTAGCAATAGCTTCTAGTACATCACCCTTCAGGATGATCCCTTGGGGTCCTGTGGGGTTGATATCTTCTGGATTAAGGCCGTGCTCCTCCATGAGCCTATGCGCTGCTGGCCCTATTTTGCTGCTGGCTGTCTGTTTGGGCGCAGCTGGCTGAGACTCCTCTGATGTGCCTCTTGACTCTGCAAATCGGGAAACACGGCAACTGAGCACTGCTCATTTGCTGGTCCTAGTCATGATGCCGCAGTTCAGCTTGTCACGTCTGGTGAACAATGGTGCAGGTGTGCATCTAGCTGTTGCATAAGAGGCTCAGGGTGCCTCATCCTGAAAGCTTGTGACAGGGCAAAATCTTGTGTATACAGGAATAGCATAGACAAGCTGTAGGGTTGCTACTGTACTCCAGGATGGACTGCTGCATTGTGAGCATCTGTACTGTTGCAAATTACAAATTCAAAATGGTGAAAGACACTGCGCGAGCTTGTCTTCGCAACTTGCAAGCATTCTATGCATGCAATCCTGTTTTTGCATCAGACCGCAGACCAGAAAATGCCTGCAAAGAATAATATTTGAGAGTACTGTCGGCTAATTGGCATACAGATTTTCCAAGGCATGTTATGCATGGCATGGCAGCAACAATCGCCATGGGTTGTATCAATGCACCTGCTTGCTGTTCTGTCTGTTCAGAAGCGTCTGCTCCTGCAGAAGCACCTTCAGGACTGAAGTCTTTGAAATCTCCTATGTGCTCTTTTTCTTCCACCAGCACAACCAAGGGGGTGCCAACAGGTATGTCTTTGCTGCCCCCAGGTTTCAGCAGCTTTGCAATGAAACCATCGTCCTGATTCTCCCAGGGCAATGTTGCTTTGTCTGTCTCAATGTCTGCCAAGATGTCGCCTGCTGTGATCTCTGCACCCTCACTGACTTGCCAGCTGGCAACATTGCCCTGAGACATGGTCGGGGACAGTGCTGGCATTGACAAAATCTGCAGAGCACCAAGCTGAGGCTTGTCATCACAAGTTCAACATGATACAGCAGCAATGATCCCACTTTTGCTGGTGATGATTAACAAGGAGCACTGTTCGTGATTGTGAACTGAATGCAGCAGTGTATACAGGCGATTTGTGGACCAGCATAGATACCGTGTGTGGTGGTTGGGAAGCAAAGAGCCTGTGATGTAAGCGAGTCCATGGGGAATTTGCAATTGGTGTTACCCTTTTGCACCTGCCACAGGACACACGAATCAGGCACAAATGTTTGTGGTGCCTGATGCATGACTGAAGTAGATGTTGCCAATACCTGGAGCGACCAGCGTGGGCAAGCTCTGCTGCTCCACTGAGCGAAAGATGGCGGCCAAGCAACCTGTTCAGATGCGCCAAGTGTGCCAAGCCTGACAGAGACATGAGTGCCGGAGCTTGTACACTTTCAGTGTCAGTTGCTATCTCAGGACAAGAGTGCGTCGCCTCTCGCAAACCAAAGCAGGCTTCATCGCCTCAACATATGACATCTTATTTCCATCTTTGCACGCATCAAGCTAGACATGCGCTGCTGCTCGCAGCATCAATCGCATTATTGCTAGTTGCTAGGGACAAATGGTCCTAGGCACATCTGGGATGGAAGGGCGTGCCATCTGGGATTGGCAAACTTTGGTCCTCTCGAAAGCCCCTTTTGGCCGCTGAGCACAGCACCTGCTTACTGCTCAATGCAAGGCAAGCTGACTACATTGAAAGTGCACAGGGGCGCCATCTGCCAAGGAGAACCGCATCGCGGTGCTCAGGTAGTTTGCAGCCTGGTACGCCAAGGTGGCCTGTTCACCTATTCAATTTGGAAGGCTGGGCTTGTCTTACATCTGCTGTCTGCCTGTATCGGAATCCGTCCCTTTGCCATCATGCGTGCTTGACAATGCCTGGCACGAGCTTTGACAGATTTTTGACTGTTCACGATGTTGGACGGATCGAGGTCCGTATAAGTGTTCAAAAGCCCTGGGAACAGTATCAATCTCACCTGCAACGCCTGCTGCCGGATGAAATATATGCACGCGAACTATGGTAAATACACTTGGAAATTTTTTGTCATGTTCCAGAGAGGGCTGCGTTGATTGCCGCACCTTCTCTGGGGTGCCAGCTCGTGTCAGGGGCAAAGACTTGTACCTCAACAAGTACAGCAAAACCTTCGGGGCGCTGAGCTTTTTGTCGTACGTGTTTACTGGCCTTGACATGAGATAATTCTGCCCGGGTTGAACACCATGCTTGCATTTGACAGCCGACAAGTTTCGTATGAAAGAACCTTCGTGCACTCTGCGTTGATCATAACGCCAAGCCAACGAGCTTGCTCGGGGGCTGCATCACGAGCTTGTTTCACCTGATGAATCAAGATCTTCCCAACTTGGTCACTAACACCTTGCACCTGTGAACCAGTCTTCACAGAATAGCAACAGCTGCTTGCTACTGTTATGTTACTACACAACTTTGCCAGTGACAGCATGTATCATCTCATGCATTTCATGCAGGACATCTCCACACCCTCTTATTACACAGCACATACTGACTGGCGGTGAGTTTGCATACTTCCCTTGTCATTTTCACCTGCCTCTAAGATCCTACATCAGTGCCAAGCTTTGCAGCCTTCAAGCTAGCACACTGCTGGTTTGCTCAGTTCCATACGCTTGTTTTCATGATAAGCATGTGCGTGCTTTGGTGAACTTTGTGTCACATGTCCAGGAGCATGCTTTACTTTAGTCCCGAAGGGCTTTGTAGCTGCTGGTCATTGGCTGCCCCAAAACCATACAGCCTACATCAAGGGTAAAGCCAACAAGGATGTAATAGGCATGCAATCCATCCGTGTTGGCTTTGGCAGCCATCCCACCAAGGCTGAGCTGTTTCTGGTTCCCATCAACGCAGTGCAAGGTACACATCTGAGGGCCTCATCAATGTCAGTGTGCATGCGGATGCTCTACAGCCCACAACTTACAAGTCGTCAGGCCAAAAGCTTGACGGTCAAGCACAAGCACAGGCTGAAGCTACACCTACTTCCAGGGCCACAGTTGATATGATGCTGTTGCACCATTTGCCGTCACATGTGACACGGTACATGCTCATTGATCAAGATTGAGCTACTGCAGCATTGTGGGCAGACGCGAGAACTAGACCAGTAGACACGCACACTGACACACACTCACAAGAACCTGTTGTGTGGCAGGCAAAGCTGGCAAGCCAGTTCCGGCGTTCCTGGGTTACATTGTGCCCCAAGAAACAACCTTGATGGCTGACAAGTTGATGCAGCAGAGCTGGCTACCTGTTGTCCTGGACCTGGATGAGACACTGCTGGTGGCCAATTCTGCTCATCAGCTGCTGACACAAATCCACAAGGCTACCATCAGCAGGTCAGACTCCTGCCTAATGCATCCTCATTTGTTCAAAGTTGAGTCCATGTTGTTGCACAAAACCATTTTACTTCCTTGCTGGTTGGCATTAGGTGCGCACATGTGCTTATTGGGCTTCCTGGTACATGAGCCCTCTGCATTGGTGTACCGAACTGTAATGGGCCAGAGTTGATTTCCAAGATGGCAGCTTGTTGCATGATGGTCATGCATTCAGCAACATTCATGCCGTGCTTGCAGGATTCAGGCAGCTGAGGAAGCTTCGTCTGCCACTGCGCCAGCAACAAGGTAAGGAGCCAATGCGTGAGCAAGTCTGTGAATGTATCATGAGGACATCCCTGACAAGACTGCATGTCAGTATGAGTGTCACAATGTCATATCTGCAATGCGATTACATTGCCAGCTGAGATGTATAATGAGGAGGATACCCAGGACAAGGCATTTGAAATCTGAGCACCCTGTCTTAGCATGTATGATGTGCAAACAAGGGCACATGCCATAAAATGTACTGCATTACTGTGCATCTGCCCTGGACGATCAGTTACCTGTTCTATCACTCGTCATCTGCTAGGACAGCATATTTGTCACAATTGTACACGCCCAAAAGTGAGCAGCCCAGGTGATGACACATGCAGTGATAGCAAGATGCCTCCAGTCACACAGACTTTGGCTAAGTCTTTGCTGGGAGCAGGTCCAGTCAAAGTCTGTGTGACTGGACGCACCTCACCAACATTGCATGTGTCATCACATGGGCTGCTCAGATTTGGGCGTGTAAGATTACGACAGACTCCTAGCACAGGCTTGGTCAGAAGGCTGTATGACTTGAGGCTGAGGTGTGCAAGCCAAGCGAGCATTGCTTTCATGCATCAGCTGCCTGTTTGTAGTTCCAAATCCAAGCCAGCTTATGGTTAGCTGTTGCTGCACATTTGCTCCTGTCAGGCTGTTGCAGCAAGGGATTCTGCCTTAGGTCCGGTGCGGTACTGAAGCAATGCCTCTTTGTCTATAATTCACTGCTGTCCTGCTTCTGTGGGCTATCTATATGTGTACCTGGCTGCATCATTGTCACGACCTACGGACAGGTGGTAGGAGCACAATTACACCAAGGCTAGCAAAAGCTGCATGTGTTCATGCACATCCAAGTAGCTCTTGGAACCAACTTTGCCACACCCCTGTATCAAAGTGTTAGTAGCATACCATTGCTGCAGAAAGTGCACAGCTTGGACTGCACAGTCACAGACTCGCAAACATAGTGCAAACAGCAACAGATTCTTGTTGTGCACAAGCCACAGCAGTGTATAAGAAACACCATGTCACAGTTGCCAGCAATCACACAGTAGGTCCACTGGGCTGCAGCGGCCTGCATTGCAAATATGATGACATACAGCATCACTCAGCACGCAGTTGGATTCATTGCAGCATGCCATACAGCGTACCAGCAGGCACTGCTCACACAGCGTGATTGCAACTCTTGTTATGGGCCATGCAGGTTGGCATGTGAGGAGCGCTGCACTGCGCTGAACCATGAGATTGAAAGTCTGGAGCAGGACCTGAACTTGCTGAAGCAGTACAGGGAGGGGGACTGTGTCATAGACCCCACTCCAGCAGGCTGCGGCCAGTTGCTGAGGGCCAAGTGAGTGCTGTTGAACACACTGGCTTGTTGCTAACATATCTGCATCGATGGGTTGCAACATATCTCTCAAGATATCTCATCATTGGATCAGATTCACGCTTGCAGCAATCAGGAGCCACCCTTGTGTATTCTCTGCAGGGTGATTAAGCAATGAGGCTGTAGGTTGTTTACGGCTTACGTAGGCCCCAAGACATGCTTTGTCAGCCCGTGTCATTCTGACTGCCTTTTTGTTGCATGTCTGCTGAATGTGAGGCATTGCTGCAGGTATGAGACAGCAAGATTGGACAGCGGTGTCGCACAGCGGCCTGTGCTTCGCCTGCAAGGAGGCATTGTGCTGACACGGATTGACCCATCAGTGAAGGAAACGTCCATGATCATGCGCATCCGCCCAGGCTGGGATGCCCTCAGGGCTTTTCTGGCACCTGACCCAAAGGGAAAGTGAGTGCTGTGTACAGAATGTTTCTGACAGTCAGTTGTGAATGCTGTGACCACAATCTTCTGCGCTGCATGCAGCCAAGCATGATCATCGCCTGCTTCAGCAATTGCCACTCTTGCTTGTTGAATAACCTTGTGCACAGAAGTATGTACGCTGTACTGTTGCATTGAGGATCGAGCTCTGTTCAGAGATCTTTGGGCATCAGAAATCTACCTTCACATCTTTTTCCACTTTTCAAGACTTTTTTTCTTCTAATTTTCATCATGTTTCACATCACTGGCACCTTCTCCTGTTGCCAGCGTTGCATCACTGCCATCACCCAATCTTCTGTCACAGATGAGATGTATTGCAGGCGGCGATTTGATGTGTATGTCTGCACAGCAGCAGAGAGGGGCTATGCACTGGAGGCATGGAGGCTCCTTGATCACAACAGTGACATCATTCCTGATGCTGTCAGAGCTGCACGTGTTGTGTGCGTGCCAGGTGGCCAAAAGAAAGAGCTCAGAAAGGTGCTGCATGTACAAGCTGCCATCAAGTTTGAAACAGGTGTGTTCAAGGTTGTAAATCGTTTTTGCATCAACAAGGTTTTTTTCCCTTCTTTTGAGGATGACAAGACGTTTATACAACACAAAGCCGGGTTGTTGCAGTGCATTTGCAATGTATGCATATGCCTTTCGTCAGGATGGTAAATACTAACATGGCCCAGTAGTCCCCACACTCACTCACGCATCCAGATTGCCCTGACACACCTTAACTCATACAGATCAGCTGTTTGTATGTCAGTGCCATGCCTGTGATCACACTGCTCAATACATCACTTTCCCTTTTGTAATGGCTTGTACCCAGCTGTTGGTGCTCGCTGCAGCAGTCAAGGTCACATTGTGAAATGCATTTCTCCCTCCCCTGAGATTGAAGTCAGAGAGCAATGTGCCTTGCCATGTCTGCAGAGGAAGGGGCACCCCAAGCTGCGTGTGCCATGCCCATGGCCATCATTGTGGATGACCGCCTAGATGTAAGCAGCCACACACTTCTGCGCTTCAGAGTCAAATTCTTGTACACACGTTACCACTCCCGAACAAGAGAGAACCCATGTTGCATTGCATGGCTGCTCTACTGCTGCGCTTGGCTTTGACTTGTTCTGGCGCTGTGATGGTTGAAAGGCTCTCAAGGCAGGAGTACAGCAATCGACATAGGCTAGCTTTGAGCACTGGCGCATAAACCATGCCATATGACTATCAGCAATTAGTCACTCAGGCATGTGCTGCTGAGTCAGGTATGGGAGCCCGAGTCACAAGACCAGGTGCTGCAAGTAGCCCCATTTGCCCCCCACCGCCCAAGCCCCCTAGGGCAGGGCCAGATGAGCAATCCCCAAGTCCGCCAGGCCATGGTGGACGAAATGGCCCTAGTCAAAGACCGCATGACAGCCGTTAGAGGCCATGTGTACTATGACATCAATCACAAACTTAAGCCTGCAGCTGGCAGGCTTACGCAACATGGCCAGCTTTTGGAGGATGTCCTGAATGACGTGCAGATTTTCCCATCTGTCAGGACAGTGGCGCAGCTCTTGAAGGTACAGCCGCTGTCGTTTGGCCTCCCATTTGGATGCCTGCAGGTCGCACTTTGCCTGTTGTCTCCCATCCAGTTTCTCCCTGTTTGAGTGCTGCCGCTTGCCCTGTGCCTTTTGCCAATGCCTATTTGCTCATTGCATCCCGTGAGGTGCACCTCAGCCCTGGCCTTCAGCATTGACGATGCTGCATATCCACTCCTCAATCAAGCCACACCTTGGTTGGTATATATACTCGGCAAGACGGCAGCGATGCATTACCTTGATCTGCCACCCCCCCTGAAATATACATACTCATGGTTGGTGTCTTGTGTCTTGCAGGTGCGCAATCTGATGCTGCCCACAGGGGTGCCACCACCAGCTGCAGCACCTGCCTTTGTGGCTACTGACTCTCTGCTGCCCCACGACCCTCGCAACCCTCGGCACAGCCCCATGCTGCAACCCCCTCCTACCTCCTCACAAGGTAAAGAAGGCTATTTTCCCTGTAGAAGCTTGTGGTGCATACGAATTTCGCTCATGTGAAGCAAGCTACTTGCCTGCCTGCTTGTCTGCCTGTCAATGTGACCTGCATCTGGCTGCGGCATTGTCATTGTCTGCAACTGTGAAAATGGTTGCTAATTGCTGATACCAAGCCTGATGAGCAGTTTCTCCATCATCCAGTCATTTGCTTGTTGCTCTCCTCGTCCTCTTGAACACTGCTGTCATGAGTGTTGATATCTTCTTGCTCATCATTGCCCGTTTGACTCAAGCAGATTTGTGTTGCAGCAAGGCACTGCTGTGCACAGGCTCTAATATCCGAAATGTCCAAAGCAAAAATCGCATGCTTGCGTTTTCCCTGCAGCACCACAGCAGCAGCCAGTGGATCCCAGGAAGCCCAGGGCAGGGCCAGGGGCCATCCCCAGCCAGCCCTTGCCCAGGCTAGGGGCTGTCGCCAGCCAGCCCTCCACCGCTGGCCCTCCTGGGGTCCAGCCCTGGAGACCGTCCCCCTCCTTCCGTGAGCAGCAGCAGCAGAAGCAGCAGCAGCAGCCCAATGCGCTCCACCCCCATACTTCTTCTCATCCTTTGCCCAATGGCATTGCTGGTAGCACAGACCCCCATCAGCAGTCGTTACCGCCCCAGGACCCGAGAAGGGCACGCCAGCAGCAGCAAGCACAGCTGCTACCGCCGCCCCTGGCAGGCGTCCAACAGGGGTTGAATGGGTTTCACGCATCTGGGGCAGGGCAGGCGGCAGATGGCCCTGGCCCGTCCTATGGGCAGCAAGGTACAGGCTCTTCATGTTTGCTTGTCACATGCATATTGGTTGTTGCGCATGTGTGTTTGGTCAAGACATGCTGCATGGTCTATGCGCTCCTTTTGATATAGATCAAGCTGTGCTTGGCATGCGCATCAATCAGCTTCTGTGCAGAGGGCCGCGTTGACAAAACTTTCACAGGTTGGCTATTCAAACAAGACAGAACAGAAGTCCTGCATCAACCACTTGACACAAGCACCATTGCCTGACTGCACAGCATGCAAAGTTGGCCCAGCCATTGCTAGTACACCCTCCCACCATGGCACTTCTATATGGCCTCTGACACTGCCCTGCATTGTTCTGGTGCAGCAGCAGCAGCACCTGGGGCAGCTGGCCACAGGCCCCCCGCAGCAGCCCTGCATGTGGATGTGGCCCTGCCAGAGATCAAGCAGCAGATCACCTGGCCCAACTTCAACCCGGTGTCCCTCATCAAGGAGGCAGCCGACAAGCAGAAGGTGGTGTGCAAGTGGGTGGAAAAGTGCCTGCGGCCACGGCCGGGCCTTTACCACCCCCAGTTTCACCATCAAGTCATCTGGGAAGGACAGGTCAGTCAGCCTGCTGACAATCAGTGAGCAAAAATCAATACGTGATGTTTTGACACTAAAGATTATAAGGTTTTTTCGATGGTTTCACTGAAAGTGTGTCAGCTGCCCAATTGCTGATGCTGTCGTGCTGTAACAGTGCGGCTCTCAGCTTCAATAGACGCGTGAGCATCTGTGTTCTGCTGCACCTCAGCAAGTTGTGAACAGGGTCAGGTCAGAAATGTTGGTTGACAGGTGCAATGCAGTAAGTAACAGGCAATGGTGAATTAGATTCTTGCCAGGTGGATCCATACCACATTGGCTTCTATCCTATCAGCTGCTGCTGCTCAAGCTGGCTGTTGCTCAAAGGTGGCAGCAATGAACAGGCAGGCTGTTGTGCACTGCTTGCTTGCTTCCCACCAACTCATTCTTACTTTGCGATACATTCAGACAAGACTCCATGATCATTCAGCATTCAGTGGACTTCCTGCCAGCTTGCATATCAACCCTTGTAGCTCCACCTGCATGGTATCGTATCAAAGTCTGGATCATCTCCAAGTAATTGAGCATATGACGCAGGAGATTGGATCAGCAGTGGAGCACGACAAGAAGACAGCCAAGAAGCAGGCTGCCACCAGGGCCATTGATTTCCTGCTGAAGTACACCCCATCCACACCCCTGGTGCCTGTCCCTGTTGCACCACCTGAGGGACCTGCTACATCCTCTGCTCTTGGTAATTTCACTTACAAACTGCTACATCTTGTCAGAGGCACTTACCCTCCCCTAGCTTGGTGGGCTGACGGTGAAAACTCAACCCCCAAACTGGTACATCTTGTCAGAGGCACTTACCCTGTCCTAGTCTGGTAGGCTAGCGGTGGTCTTCAATCATGTCTAGCCTGGCTTCTGTGGTCTGTCTTTGCATCTACAGATTTATTTGCATGTCATGCTGCTTCTTGAATGATGGTGACAAAATTTATGTCAAGCTGGGGTCCTGCAGTGTGTCAAACTCACCTGTATAGGCCATCCTCCTCAGCAGCATCAGAAGATCTTGATTGTTGTAGGTATGTATTGAGGTGCATTATTGTGGCAGTCAAACAAAGGTTTCCACTATTCAGAAAGGCACTGACTTGTGCTTCCCCTGCCTTGCTTTGTTTGCAACCAACCATGCAGCATGACTTCAGAAATGCAGAGCCCTCACATCATCAAACACTTTTGCAAAGCCCACAACCAGGAGGGTTAGTCCTTGCTTTCTGTTGTGCTCATGCATCTCCAATCACGCATCGCAGGGGACATAGCAGGGCCGTCAGGAGGGCAGGGCTCCTCTGCGCACCCTGAGAAGCCCCTGATCAAAGAGGACAACGCCCTAGCGACCTTGCAAGCAGCTTTCCCCAAAGAGGTCAAGTACAAGACAATAAAGGGATTGCACCACAGCAGGTCAGCACAAATTACGCCTTCTGCACCACTTCCCATGGACTCACAAGCAAATGCGGCGACAGCGTGATGTCCCATCAGGAGTCTTGTCTAATGGTGGTCAAATTTTGTTGATCTCGTTGCAATGATGCAATCATCAAGCATCAATGCAGCATGAACAGCATCTTCAGGCTTTGTTCCCTTGGTTGCCTTTGTGGCACACTGCAAGTATGCAGTGTCTCCTGTCAAGTCCAAAATGGACAAATGACTGTCATGTGCAATGCAGTGGGAAGTTCTGTGAGGAGATAGATGTGATGGGGGGCTTCCATGTGGCACGTGGCACCACCACCACCAAGCAGGCTGCCAAGCGCTGGGCTGCCATGCGGCTGCTGCAGCAGCTGAAGCATGTAATATCGCCAGCCTTCTACAACGACCCCCCAGAAGGTGGGTCTCCTTCACGACCATTGGTGACCTTAAGGACAGCAGAAGAATCTTGTTGTACCTACACATCTGTTACTTAGGCACTCCGTGTTTATACTAGTAATGATCATGCTGCTGAAACACACACACACATCTGAGAGTCTGACATCACTTCTGCAACATGTGCTAATTGTAGTTGTTAGTTTGCTGTGCAAATGCAGAGTTGCTCTTGCAGCAAACAACTGCAGGTAAGCTGCCTTCCTTTGCAGCTCCAAGCAGCATGCATGCAATCTGCAGGCCAGCAGAGGGCTTCCAAGGGTCCCACGCAAGCTGAGTTTGAAATTTCCACACAGCTGCTGGTGTTCAATGGAAAGCCAGTCCCAAGGCCGCGTCCCCAGCCTCCGCAGCAGGCACAGCAGCGGCAGCGGCAGCAGCAGGCATCTGGCCTGGGCAATTCCAAGACGACATCTTTGCATGAGCAAGGGCAGTGGTGGCAAAGCAGGCAGGCTGAGTTGGCGAGTAGCAGAGGAGTCAAGAGGGCTATAGATGGTGTTCTGGAAGGCAATTCACATGCAGCCAAGCGGGGCAAGTATGCAGATCAGGTGTGGCCTGTCACTCTGTTCATGTGTTGCTGTCTGCACTGTCAAGTCACCTGCCACCCTGTTGACGTGTTGCTGTCTGCACCTGTGTACCCAGTACAGGGGTACAGCATGAATCTGATTATACATCACAGCATCCTAAACATTGGCCGAGCATGTCTGCTTGTAGCACCATGGCAGGCCAATGCTGGATTTGACACAGCTGCCTTCAATACGCCTGAGGTGCAAGGGCTTTAGCAGCATCATGGCCTACATGCTGGCATGCACAGTTGTCAACGTACCCTATCAATCCAAGCTGCTTACTGCAGAGCACAAAGTTGAGCGCAGCTTGCTCCTCACTCAAAACACCTTGTACAGCCTCGGCTTCCTGTCATCACAGCGCAGTTCTTGACAGGCGTGCTGTCCTGACACTACAACAATTGCATGCCTACGCTGCTGAAATTCAGTCTGACCCCGATAGTACCCATGCAGGCGAGCACTGGTCAATCTGAGCAAGGTGCTTCACTCATAGATCTGACTGGGTCCCCAGCCCAGGCAGGGTACCTGGACCCCAGCATTGACATCAACAACGTCAATGCTGATGACAAGATGGAAGATCAGGCATCCCAGTCTGATCGTGCCAGCAACATGTCAGAGGAGCCCCCAGAGCAGTCAGGGTACCCGACAGACCCCACTGATGAGGAAGAAGACCAGCATGGGCAGTCGCCGGCCGCTGAAGAAGGAGACAATGGCAGAAGGCAAGCACAGTGGGGTATGGTGGGATATGGCGATTTGGAAAATCACATGCCTGACGGCAACACCAACATGCAAAGGGCTGATCACTCTGCGTTTCTCGCTGCTGTGAAGAAGCAGTCAAAGGTGAAGGAAGGGGATTGGTCAGAGGTGAAGCAGCAGCATGGTGGCAATGAAAATGAAGATGGCGTGGTGGAGATTGACTGAGCCAGAGATGCATGTGTTACCTATGCCGGTGCTCTTTGAATGTTCCCCTGAATCAACGTGGTTGTTAGCTAAGTAATCCAGTGAACTAAAGTAGTTCTGGGTCAATTTATTGTGGATACTCTGGTTGTGTGCAATGCGACCTGTAAACCGCTTTTTGCACGGCTGTCTGCAATGTTGCGCCAACGTGCATAGCAATGCTGTTCATGTTGAGACCTTAATGCGTTTGCAGCACATTTTGCTTTGACTTCTGATCCAGGCAGATCACCAAGATTTGCTGAATGAGTATACCAACTTTTGCTGATCAATGCAATTCCGCTAAGGAAGCACTGGTGTGATTGAAGTCTCTCAGGCTTGTGCTGTATATACTCTGCGGAGGCAGAATGCGGCCACTCACATGCCACCAACTGCAGGTATGTTACCGATACAGCGCGGAAGTCTTGCGCATTTTTGGTGCAAGCATTGACACACATGTACTGGGCCAGCAGGCGACTCACACAGGATCAGACAATCGCCAGGTCGACCGGAGATGGCAAGACTTGTTTGCACACAAAATTAACGCCATGGTGCGAAATCATTACGTCATGATCATCTAATTAGCTATCATCTTATAAGCTAGGGTAAATCAGTCTTCATACCGGAAAATGACAGGACAACTTCAACCAATTCAAGGGACACAACTAGCCCCAGGTCAGACACCAATCAAACCAAAAAGCATTATCTATCGAACGGACTGGACAATAAATCTACTGTAGTGAAGCATACAGGCCAAAACAGAGTCAACAAGATCCATTAGCACTGCTGCAGAGCCTTCCACAGCCCCTTGTACACCTTCTGCAAGGTGGCATTGGCCACACACCTACTACAGGAATGAAATAGAGTCTAAAACAATCAGGAGCTAGCATCCTTCTTGGCTCTGAAGTCATTCTTGAGCTCCCTGAATCGCTTTTGGCACTGAGCTCTGCTCTTGCCAGGCACCAAGGCAGACACACGTTGCCACCTGCAGTTTGACATCACAAATTAGGCGGCTGCTCCTTTTCACTTGTGCCATCTCCAAAGAATGTCATTGCATGCATAGCGCTGAGGGACAACAAAAGCATAAGACAGGTCATGTATGGCACCAGGATTTGTCACCGCAGGCAACAACTGCAATGTGCAAATGCATTCATACCAACATCAATTTCATCTCACTACATTCATTTCAGTACCAACACTCCCGATGCTCTTGCAGCACTGAAACTGCGCTGCTTGCTACAGAGGATACAGAGGCACTTTGCTGGTACCACAGCTATTGTCACCAGTCTGCTTGTAGCTGACCTGTCAGGCACCTCCTTGCTGATCTCCTTGAGGGCGCCAACCAAGCATGCCTGCTGCTCCTCTGTCCACACAGCTGGGTCAGCAGCTGCAGTGTCAGCTGCTGCTGGCGGGCCACCATTGGCATGGGCCTGAGGCGGCACTACCTCTGGGGTTGGGGGTGGGGGGGTTGAGGAGGTTGTGGTGGACTTCTGCTGCTTTTGGGGTTTTGGCTCTTCGGGTGGGGGCCCTGGCTGTTG
>JAABUP010007748.1_pt1 | contig 14141 bp, 12 predicted proteins | sample 5559201 | NCBI WGS metagenome assembly JAABUP01 (sample SAMN10711887, study PRJNA513373) | rock metagenome | isolation source: Antarctica rocks | place: Antarctica | reverse complement strand
CACCGCTGGACCTCCCAGAATTACAACGCCTCTACCCCCACGCCTGAGCTAGAGCTAATTCCCCGCGACCTCTGGCAGCGTGTGTACGACGCCGCCTGCTATGCGGCCTACATCGCCAAAGTCCACATGCACGAGGCGTTGTCGAATTCCAGCAGCAGGGTGGCCACGTCTTCGCCCTTGATGGTGGGGCGTACACGCAGCGTCTGGCAGACGAGCGCGCGCGGCTCGCCGAAGAAAAAACGGGCCAGGTCGAACATATGCACGCCGATGTCGGCCAGGATGAGATGGGTTTCCTCGGCGAGGTATGGCTGCACGGCGAAGACGTCGCGGGCCGTGCGCCAGGAGATGCGCCCGAAGAAGAGCCGCCCCACCGTCCCCTCGTCCAGGAGGCGGCGCGCCTCCCGCATGGGTGGCTGCCAGCGGAAGTTTTCGTGCACCATGAGCGGGACGCCCGCGTCCCGGCAGACGGCCACCATGGCGCGCGTCGTCGAGTGCAATCGCCAGCGGTTTCTGGCAGATCACCGGCAGACCCCGACGTGCGGCCGCCTCAACCAACGACCGGTGGCTCGGCGGGGTGGTGGCCACGTCCACGAAATCCAACCGCTCCGCGTCGAGCATAGTGTCGGCGTCCTCGTACCACATGGGCACACCGTGCGCCTCCGCAGCGCCCCTGGCACGCCCGGCGTCGCGGTCGCAGACGGCGACCAGTTCGACCCTCGGGATCTCGCGCCAAGCGTGGAGATGATTGTAGGAAAACCAGCCACAGCCGATGACCGCGGCGCGTAGCGGACGCTCTCGATCGCCCATCCCGATTACTCCCCTCTGGCGCGGCCGTCGCGGCACGAGGACACCTCCTCGCGCGACGGCCGCGCCGCTACATACCGGCCGGGCCACCCGCCCCTCGCGTCGCGCGGCCGACGGCCTACATAAAAGCGCCTACCACATTCTTGGTGGCGACGATGATCCCCGTGTCCACGGCGTTGGGGAGCGTGTTGATGCGGTTCCTACGCTGCACCGCCAGGTACGGAGTAGGATGGTTGTAGCTGTAGAGGAGCCGCACGCCGAGGTAGGTGAACATGTAGGTGCGCTGGATTAGCGTGCTGTCGGCGATGCCGGCCTTGACCGCCTGCAGGATGGCGGGATTGCGGTCGAAGAGGACCGCCTTGATCTTGCCTGCCTGGCCCGTCTGCCGCAAGGCAGCGACGACGCCCGCCCCCGTTGCATTGATGCTGGCGACGAGCTTGAGGTCGGGGTGCGCCTGGATGAGGGCGGCCACCGCCGTCGCCGCGGCGCTGTCGTCCGCCTTGTTGTCGACGATCGCCACGACCTGCATGCCGGGGTGCCCCTTGAAGGCATCCCTGATGCCCTGAATGCGCTGCTTCAGGTTGAACTGCCCCGGCACGCTGGACAGGCCGACCTTGCCCCTACCGCCGAGCACCTGTACCATGCGCTGCCCCATGACCACGCCGGCCTGGTAGTTCTCGGTCCCGAGGTAGGTCAGGCGGTTGCTCGCCGGGGCGTCGGTGTCGACGGTCACCACGGGGATGCCGGCGCGCACCGCCTTGTTGATGGACGCGTTCAGCGCGGCGGGCTGCAAGGCGGGGATGACGATTCCGGCGGGCTTCGTCGAGATCAGCTGCTCCAACGTCGACACCTGCGCCGGCGTGTCTAAGTTCGCGGGCCCGGTGTACTGCCACCGCACGCCGAGCTCCGCGGCGGCATCCCGGCCCCCGTCCTGGGCGTCGATCCAGTAGGAGTTGGCGGAGACGTTGGAGACCATCACATAGGTTTCTTTGCTAGCGGACGCGGCCTGGTCGGGACGCGTTCGCGCCTGCGCGGACTCGGCGCCGGCCAGCGCGAGAGACATACCGCCCGCCCCGGCCCATTTCAAAGCGTTGCGACGCGAGATCATCTGTAAGCTCCTTCAGTAAGATATCGAACGGCGCTTGACCACTGTTCCGGGTCGCGCCATCGTCGTAAGCGGCCGGCGCGTCCGCCGTCGAGATGTGCCATAATGCCTGATGCCTGCGCGAGGATCGCTCGGCCCTGTTTTTCCTCCGCTCACCTCCTCCTGTCCGCACGATTGGGTCGGATGGATAAAGCCCTAACGGCGCCGCCCGCGCCGGCTGAGCATGTCGAAAGCGACGGCGGCGATGAGCACCAGCCCGCTGACGACCCCCTGCCAGTAGATGGATACGTTGAGTAACACCAACCCGTTGTTGATCAGCGCCAGTAGGATGACTCCCAGCAGGGAGCCCACGATCGAGCCTTCGCCGCCGGCGAGGCTGCAGCCGCCGATCACGCAGGCCGCGATGACGCGTAATTCCGTGCCCGCGCCGGCCTGCGGGAACGCCGACCCGAGGCGGGCCGTGGACACGATCCCTGCGAAACAGGCCGCGATGCCCGTCAAGACATAAGACGCGATGCGCACACGGTCGACGGGGACGCCGGATAGCGCCGCGGCGCGTTCATTGCCCCCCACATAGTAGACGAGGCGTAACCAGCGCGTCCTGCGCAGCAAGACGTCGCCCATGACCACCAGCAGGATCGTGATCAGGACCGACACGGGGAGGCCGGCGATTAGTCCTTGCCCGATAAAGAGCAGATCGTTCGGCAGGGTCCCGCTCGGCGCGCCGCCCGAGAGGATGAGGGCGACGCTGGACGCGATGCTCATCATGCCCAGCGTCGTGATCAGCGGGTTGACCCGTACTTTCGTGATGATCACGCCGTTGGCCGTCCCGATGATGGCGCCCAGCGCCAGCGTGGCCGCGACGGCCAGCGGGGTCGAGAGGCCGGCCTGAATCAGGAGCGCCAGGACAATGCCCGATAGGGCCAGAACCGCGCCCACGCTGAGATCGAAGCCCCCGCCGATCAAAACGATGGTCATCGCGATGGCGATGATCGCGTCGGTCGCCGACCCGATCGCCACCGCGGTCACGTTGGCCTCGGTCAGGAACGCGCGGGTGGTCAGGCTCAACAACATGCCGACGGCCACTACGACGGCGAGGATACGGATCTCCTGCGGCGCCGTCGCGCGCCCGCGCGGCGACCAGCCGCGGCGCGGGGGTGCGGTGGTCGGGATGGGACTGTCGTCCCCTACCTCGACGCCTTGTTGGGTGGCGGGCGTTGGTTCCTGATCTATCATCGCTCCCTGTCCTCATCGATCGCGGGGTAGCCGCCCTCACGCCGCCCCTCCCTGTCAGGCACAATGCTACGCGCTAACGGCCATGTTCGGTGACCGCGCGCACAATGCCATGATGGCCTCTTCGGTCGCCGCGGTCCCCGCGAGTTCGCCGGCGACGCGCCCCTCGCGCATCACCAGGATGCGGTCGCTCATGCCCAGCACCTCGGGCATCTCCGACGAGATGAGGATGATCCCCAGGCCCTCCGCCGCCAGGGCGTGCAGCAACGCGTAGATCTCCGCCTTTGCCCCGACGTCGACCCCGCGGGTCGGCTCGTCGGCGATCAGGACCTTCGGTTGGATAGCGAGCCAGCGCGCCAGCATGATCTTTTGCTGATTCCCGCCGCTCAGATTCATGACCAGTTGCTCGATGCTAGGGGTGCGGATGCGCAGGCGCTGCACGTAGGACGCGCTCTCGCGCGCCTCGCGCGCCCGAACCATCACCCCCAGGTGCGACAGGCGCTTGAGGTGGCTGATCGCGACGTTGCGATGCACGGTCATGCGCGGGAAGAGGCCGTCGCCCTGGCGGTCCTCGGACAGGTACGCGATCCCCCGGCGCATGGCATCCGCGGGCGAGCGGATCTCGACCGCGCGCCCCTCCACGTAGATCCGGCCAGCGTCGCGCCGCTCGGCCCCGAAGATGGTCCGCGCCACCTCGCTGCGCCCCGCGCCGATCAAGCCCGCGAACCCCAGAATCTCCCCCCGCCGCAGGTGGAACGACACGTCGCGGAACCGGCCCGCCGACGATAAACTATCCACGCGGAGGACGTCCTCGCCCACGCGCGGAGCTCCCTGCCCGTACAGTTGCTCGAGCTGGCGGCCCACCATCATGCGGATGAGCGTATCGGGATTCGTCTCCGCCACCGCGACGGCGCCGACGAGCTGGCCGTCGCGCAACACCGTGGCCCGGTCCGCGATCTCGAAGATCTCTTCCATGCGGTGCGAAATGTAGACGATGGCCAACCCTTGCTCCTTCAAACCGCGCACGAGCGCGAAGAGTTGCTCCGTTTCGCGGGCGGTTAGGGCGGAGGTAGGCTCATCCAGGACGAGGATGCGCGCCCGGAGCGCCAGCGCCTTGGCGATCTCGACCACTTGCTGCTGCGCCACGCTCAGCAAGCGCGCCGGGCTAGACAGGTCGAGCCGCACGTCGAACGGGTCCAGGTACGCGCGCGCCGCGCGCATAGAGGCGCGGCGATCGATGAAGCGCAGGGGTCCGGAGACCGGCTGCGACCCGACGAAGATATTCTCGGCGACCGAGAGGTTGGGGAAGAGGCTGAGCTCCTGATGGACGATAGCGATACCGCGCGATTGGGCATCATGGGGATCCTTGATGACGGTGCGCACGCCCTGGAGCACCATGTCGCCCTCGTCGGGCTGGTAGGTCCCGGAAAGAATCTTCATCAGGGTGCTTTTCCCGGCGCCGTTCTCGCCGAGTAGCGCATGGACCTCGCCCGCTCGCACGTCGAAATGCACGTTATCCAGCGCGCGGACGCCGGGGAAGCTCTTGCCGATGCCGCGCATCACCAGGGCGCCGCCGTCGGCTGCCGTCGCGTCTTGGCCCATCGGTTGCCTGGCCCCTTCGTCAAAAGAATATAATATTCAACTGATGTAAGTAGACAGTAACACACTATTCGTTCCCTGTCAACAGCCGCGTAGCGCGGGGGTGCGCGCGTATGGTGGATTAGACGACGGGGGAGAGGGCCGTTTCGCCCGCCACCTCGGCCATGACGTGCTCCACGCGTTCCAGGGAGTTGAGGCGGTGGCGCTTGGTATGGGCGATGGCGCCCTCGAGGTCGCCGCCCTGGATAGCGCGCAGGATAGCCTGATGCTCGGCGATGCGATCCCCGACGCTGTGCGCGTCCCTCTTGTACACCAGCATCCGATAGTACGCCGTCAGGTTCCACAAGGTCTGGATGGTCGTGTACAGGTACTCGATCGCCGCCGCGCGCCACACGAGTTCATGGAACGCATAATCGGTGTCGTCCCCGGAGGCTCCAGACTCCAGGTCCCGCGCGAGTTGGCGGTTCAGCGTCTCCATGCGCGCAATACGGTCGGGCGCGAGCGGCCACGCTTCCCGGATCGAGATCTCTTCGAGTGCGGCGAACATGAGGAATTGGCCGCGCATCTCCTTGGGCGTCGGCTCGGACACGACCACGTTCTTATGCGGGCGAATCTGCACGAAGCCTTCGCTCGCCAGGCGGCGCAGCGCGTGGATGACGGGCAGCCGGCTCACGGCGAGACTCTTGGCCATGGCATTGACGGAGATGCGATCGCCCGGTTGGAGGGCGCCCTCCGTGATCAGGCGACGCATCTCCACATATGACCGCTCCTCGAGCGTTTGATTGTCCGTGAGCGGATGCACATGCTCCGGCGGTTCGTCACTCTCTGTTATCGACCGCGCCATGATATCGCTCTCCCCTATTCCGTTCCGTCGTCACCAGGCGCCCCCGTGAACGTCTCCTGGTCTGTCGCACTAGTGGGCTAGGAGTACGTAGCGCTTCATATGGCGTCCGTCCATTGGCCCATTGGCGCTCATCCATGCATATTATATTCCATTTCCACCTGTCCTGGGTTATCCCCCTGCCGGTGTTGGCCCCATGGTCCGGCGACATCCCTTGTCTGTACGGACCGGCCGGCGACGCGTGAGCGGAGAAGGGAGGGATTGCGCAGGGGGCTCGGTACTCAGGCGCGCTTGAAGTAGTCTACGTTGACCTGAATGAAGCATTGCTGGTCCGCCGGCACCTCGTCCTCGGCGAAGATGGCGTTGACAGGGCATTCCGGCTCGCAAGCCCCGCAGTCGATACACTCGTCCGGGTTGATGTAGTACTGCTCCGCGTCGTCGGTCGAGTAGATGCAATCGACGGGGCAGACCGCCACGCAGCTTGCGTCCTTGACGCCGATGTAGGGCTCCGTGATGACGTAGGTCACTTCGATGCTCCTTCCTCCGATAATGGGTTGCCCGCGGACGCACTGTTGGATGTTTGCGACCGTCCGTCCGGCTTGACAGACCGCTTTATGTATATTATATTCAATAATCAGATGATGAAAATGTGGCGGTCCCTTTGGGCGACGTGGCGCGTACACACAGACAAAGGACGGGCACCATTGAGCGACAAGAGTTCATCTTCGCAATAATGGGGGTCCATACCGCATTACTAGCCTGCATAGAGCAATGGGAGGCCGCAAGCGCTGTGATCGGCGTCAGACAAGGCTTCGACGACCTCGAAGGGGTCCGAAAATGCCGCCACTGGCCTCTCACAGTATTACAAAGATGAACTAATGATAGAGGAGGCGCGGCGTGGGTGTGGCTGAGACGGTGGTCGTGCATGTGAGCATCGCGCGGGGCGGGGGTGGATAATGCACGCGCCCACTTTGGACGAGGTGGACGCGTACCTCATCTCCCCCGCGTTCTACGCGGACCCGTACCCGATCTACCGGCAGTTGCGCGCGAACGACCCCGTACATTGGAGCGACACGCTCGGCGGGTGGCTGTTGACGCGCTACGACGACGTGTTGGACACCCTCCGCGACCCGGCCCGTTTTTCGAGCCAGGGTCGCATGTTGGCGGCGCTCAACCATCTCCCGCCCGGCGAGCGGGCGCACCTGCGCCCGCTCGAGGAGCACTTCTCGGTCGGGTTGATCAGCGCCGATCCCCCGGACCACCGCCGCTTGCGGACGTTGGTCACCGCCGCCTTCACGCCACGGGTCGTCGAGCAGATGCGCCCGCGCGTGCAGGCGCTCGTCGATGAGGCGCTCGATGCCGCGCGGGAACGGGGCGACATGGACCTCATCCGCGACCTCGCCTACCCACTACCCGCCATCGTGATCGCGGAGATGCTGGGCGCGCCGGCGGGAGATCGCGATCGCTTCAAGGTGTGGTCCGACGGGATCCTGGCCTTCCAGGGAACTGGCCGGGTCACCCCGGAGATCCTTGACCGCGCGCAGCGCGGCCTGTTGGAGATGCGCGCTTTCCTGGGCGAGCTCCTGACGCACCGCCGGCGCGTCCCCGGCGAGGATCTCTTGGGCCGCCTCGTCGCGGCCGAGGCGGCCGGCGACAAGCTCAGCGAGGCGGAGTTGCTGACGCTGTGTGTCAACCTCCTGACGGCGGGGCATGAGACGACGACGAACTTGATCGGCAACGGCCTCTTGACGCTGCTCCGGCACCCCGATCAGATGCGGCGGTTGGCGGAGGATCCGGGACTCATGCCCACCGCAGTGGAGGAGATGCTGCGCTTCGAGAGCCCGTTGCAGCGGAACCCACGCCGGGTCGTCGAGGACGTCGAGGTGGGGGGGAAGGTCCTCCGACGGGGCGACTTCGTGCTGCAGATCCTCGGCTCAGCGAACCGCGACCCAGCGCGGTTCGCCGAACCGGAGCGGTTCGACATCGCCCGCCAGCCTAACCGCCACATGGCGTTCGGGTTCGGCATCCACTTCTGCGTGGGCGCGCCGCTCGCCCGCCTGGAAGCGCCGATCGCCATCGGCACGGTGCTACGGCGGCTGCCGCGTCTGGAACTGGCCGCCGACAGGGTCGCGTGGCAGGAACACGGCCTACTCCGCGCCCTCACGGCGTTGCCTGTCACTTTTTGAGGTCGGCTGGCCGGGGGTAGCCACGCCCCGCGTGGGGTGTGGCCGGGGGCAGCGCGCGGATGTGCGCCGGGACCATGACGGCCACCCTGAGCGATGGCTGACGCGAGAGCGCGAGAGATGGAGGGACATGTGATGCAGGACATCGACAGCGCCCGCTGGACGGATGAGCGCGCCTGGGCGTGGTATCGGGGATACCCGTGGCTCGTCGGGTTCAACTATGTGCCGAGCACGGCCATCAATACGACCGAGATGTGGCAACGGGACACGTTCGATCCCACGACGATCGACCGCGAGTTGGGGTGGGGGGCGCGCATCGGCTTCAACAGTTGCCGCGTTTTCTTGCAGTATCTCGTGTGGAGCGACGACTCGGCCGGCGCGGTCGACCGCATCGACCGCTTCCTGGACATCGCCGACCGGCATAACATCTCGACGATCCTGTGCCCGTTCGACGACTGCGCCTTTTCTGGCAAGCAGCCCTCCCTCGGGCCGCAGGCCGCTCCGCGGAAAGGGATCCACAACAGCGGCTGGACGCCTAGCCCCGGGCATGGGCGGGTGACGGACCGCGCGGCGTGGCCCGACCTGCGCGCGTTTATCGCGGCGATCGTGTCCCGCTTCGGCGGCGACCGTCGGGTCCTCCTCTGGGACCTCTACAACGAGCCGGGGAACGCCGGCATGGGGGAGGCGAGCCTGCCACTACTTCAGGAAACGTTCCGCTGGGCGCGCGACACCAATCCGGAGCAACCGCTCACCGCGGGGCTATGGAGCCGCGACCTGCCCAACCTCAACGCCGCCATGCGTGGGGCCTCCGATGTCATCACCTTCCATGACTACTTCGACCTCTCCTCCGTGGAACAAAATATCGCGGCCTCGCGGGCCGTGGGACGTCCCATCGTCTGCACGGAGTGGATGCGGCGCAACCACGGCAGCCTGTTCAGCACGCACCTCCCGGTGTTCGCGCGCGAGGGGGTCGGGTGCTACTTCTGGAGCCTCGTCAATGGCCGCACGCAGACGCATCTGCCCTGGGGGTCACCGGAGGGGGCCGGCGAGCCGCCCGTCTGGTACCACGACCTGCTCCGTCCGGACGGGACGTTCCACCTTGAGGAGGAGCGGGCCACGATCGCGGCGTCTACAGCGGCGCGACCACAGCGCGACAACGGGGGGGCTTGACACAAGAGAATGATGCATATTATATTCAGTCAGCCGAAGGGAGGCGCTGGACGGGAATAGTACGGCCGACTATTGCGATCGCGTCGCGACAGAGGACTTGTGAGGACGGCTTGTTAGACGCCGCTCGTGTGCGGCGGCATCAATAAGGAGAAAAGCTATGTCACCTGAACCAACGGCGCAAGACACGACCGTAAGCCGCGGCTCATTTCTCAAAGGGGTCGCGGCCACGACGGCCGCAGTGGCGGCGTCCGGGGCGATCGCGCAGGTCGCGCACGCACAGGGGCGCATCGCGGCGCCCTATGTCAGCAAGGCGCCGTCCGGGGAGGTCACGATCTGGGCGAACTTGCTCTTCGCGAAAGAGCAGATCGCCGCTTTCAACAAAGTGTATCCCAACGTGAAGATCACGCAGATCCAGAAGCCCTACCTGCCCAATACCCCATCGGAAGCGGCGACGCTCGTGAGCGGCGTCGGTGTGCCCGACGGCATCTTCTTCCTGGAGGACGCCTACCTGGGCCGCTACGCGGATGCCCTCTACGATGTTAGCGCGCACATCGCGCCGTATAAGAGCCAGATCGCGCCCTTCAAGCTGGCCGTCGCCACGCAAAACGGGCGGATCGTCTCCATCCCGGAGGATGTCGATCCGTCATTCCTCATCTACCGCACGGACATCGTCGCCAAAGCCGGGGTGGATGTTGCGAAGATCCACACCTACGATGACCTCATCGCCGCCGCGCGGACAGTGAAAGAGAAAGTACCCTCCTGCGCGACCCCCCTTTTCTTCTGCAACGACCAGGCCTTGTCGACGTTCATGCTCGAGGGCCTGGCCTGGCAGCAACACGCGGGGATGGCGAACGCGCAGGGCCAACTCCAACTCAACGCGCGGCCCTACACCAACGCCTTCGCCTATCTCGAAAAGGCCGCCAAGGCCGGCTTGGTCGCGTCGGCGCAGTTCCAAACGCCCTCGCTCTACAAGCTGTGGCTCAACGGGCAGACCTGCTTCACCCACTTCGCCAACTGGTGGACGTACTGGAACGCTCCGGGGCTCAAGCCCCTCTGGGGCAAGGTCGCCATCCGGCCGCAGCCGATCTTCGCGCCCGGCGACAACCCGTATTCGATGATGGGCGGCTCGGGGTTCGTCGTGCCCGCGAAAGGCAAGAACCCCGACCTCGCGGCCCTGTTCGGCACGTTCGTGCTACTCGATCCGCGCGGCTTCGGCGCGCTCAAGAACTTCGACAACTACGAGTCGGTCCTGCCCGCGGTCCAGGGGCTCTGGGACGAGGTCAGGCCGGTGCAACAGGGACGCAAGCCGCCCTACGCCCTCCTCGCGCCGTCGATCGACCAGCACACCATGCTGGTGCAGGCCGCGAAGAACGCGCCGACCACGTACCGCTATCCGGGCTGGTATTCCCAGGCAGTGCCGTATGTGGCGACGCAGGTACAGGCCGTGCTCAAGGGGCAAAAGAGCGCGCAGGCGGCGCAGAGCGCCGCCTATCACGACGTCCTGACCAAAGTCGTCCAGCGCTATCGCTAGCGGCGTCGGGGGTGGAGCGCCAGGGCCGGTGAACCCGACCCTGGCGCTCCACCCCTGCGTCTGCGTCGTCGGAGGGACACACGATGGCCAAAACTCAGCACTGGGACAACGCGCGCGACAGCGCGCGATCCGTGTCGCGCCGGCGTGGATCGCCCGGCGCCCGTCTTCGTGCGTGGCTGGGCGGCGCCTATACGCCCTATCTCTGCATCGCCCCCTTCTTCGCCGTGTTCTTCGCGTTCTTCGCCTATCCCGTCGCCTACTCCTTCTATGTCAGCCTGCAGCACTGGTCCGGCATCGGGCCGATGCGCTCCATCGGCTTGGGCAACTACACGTTCGTGCTCGGCGACAACTTCTTCTGGAACGCGGTGGGCAATACCGCCCTGCTGTGGCTCCTGGTCATCCCCCTGGGAACCGTGCTCTCCCTGCTCATCGCCGTGGCCTTGAATCGGGCGCGCTTTCGTGGGCGCGCCATCGCCACGATGTTGTACCTGCTCCCGACCGTCAGTTCGATCGTGGCCGTCGCCTTCGTCTTCAAGATTTTCTTCGATCAGGACTACGGCCCCGTGAACGTCGCGTTGGATGCATTCCACCTGCCGCATGTCCCCTGGCTGACCAGCGAGGCCTGGAGCAAGCCGACGCTGGCGCTGGTGCGCGTGTGGGCGAGCGTGGGCTTGGGCGCCCTCTTCTTCTACGCGGCGATGCAAAACATCTCGCAGGACCTCTACGAGGCGGCGGCGATGGACGGCTGCAACCCCATCCGCCAATTCTGGGCGATCACGCTGCCCCTGCTCTCGCGGACGATTCTGTTCATCGCGATCGTGGGGACGCTCGCCGTCCTGAGCCTATTCGCCGAGCCCCAGCTGATCACCAACAATGGCGGCCCCGGCACATCGAGTGTGACGATCGGGTATTACCTCTATACCTTCATCAACAACCTCGATTACGGGACGGCGTCCGCGGTGTCTTTCTTGACGACGGTGGCCATGATGGTCGTGTCTGTTGGTTTATTCCTCATCGCCCGTCGCTGGCAGGTCGACTGACGCGGCGTGACGGGCCTGTGCATCTGGAGGCATCACGGTGACGATGCGCGCGATAGAAAGATCGTCCCCTCGTGGGATCAAAACGTGGCGAGGGGAAGCCACGGCGCTCCGCGTGGGGGGCGCGCTGCTCACGGCGTTGGTGTGGATCGGCGCCATCGCGTGCGTCTTCCCCCTGGTGTGGATGGTGGTGTCCTCGTTCCGCCCCGACCAGAGCTTCATCGTGTCGCCCTTCCCGACCACCGTCCGGGAGCTGACGCTGTCGAACTACAACACCGTCTTCTCGATCGGCACCTTTCCGACGGGGTTCAAGAACAGCGCCATCCAGGTCGCAATCATCCTCGCCACCACCCTGTTCTTCTGCCCGCTGGCCGGGTTCGGGTTCGCCAAGTTCAGGTTCCGCGGCCAGCGCTTCTTCTTCGGCCTGATGATGCTCACCCTGTTCTTCGTGCCGCTCACCCAGTACATCCCGCTGTTGGTCGAGATGAACACGCTCGGCTGGTTGGACACCTACCAGGCCCTCGTCCTCCCGCTGGTCATCACCTCGTTCGGCGTGTTCTTCATGACCGGCGTCATCCGGGCGATCCCCGATGAGCTGCTGCAGGCGGCGCGCGTCGACGGGTGTGGGCACCTGCGGACCTGGTGGCGCATCGTGATGCCGCTCATCCTGCCGGCACAGGTCAGCCTCGCCGTGGTGACGTTCCTCACGAGCTACAACGACTATTTCTGGCCGCTCCTCGTGTTGCGCTCCCCGTCCATGCAGACCATCCAGATCGACCTCGCCTTGATGAGCACCGATCCGCGTTTGCCCTCAGTCGCGGCGACCAGTAACTTCGGACCCTACCTCGCCGGCTGCACCCTCGTTATCCTCCCGACGGTCATCATCTTCCTGGTGATGCAGCGCTATTTCCTGCGCGGCGTCTTACAGGGGAGTGTCAAAGGATAACACGGTGGGACATGCTCGATGGTTCCGTTGGGGTCTGCCGAGACGACGCGCGTGGCCGACAGGCCACCGGAGTAGCCGTCGCATCGCGTCGGCCCACCTTGGGCTCAGGTCGTGCATGCCCGGCATGCATCGCTGACGGCCGCATCCTGCCGTTGCCAGAGCAACGCGCGGCCCATTCCAACGCCGCTCTGTGTCAGCCGTCCATGCATGCGTATTACACTGAAGCGCATGATCATCCGTTGGCGTGAGTGGTCATCCAATCCTTACGACGGTCCCAAGCCGGATCGGGCAAGCGCGACGATGTCGCTCACCTGTCTGTCGATCGTCCCCTATGCCAGCGCGTTGACGAACGTATGCCGATCCGTTCATGGTGCGCCTTCACGGTAGGTCATGAAATCGTTGCGCCGTGTCCATTCACATCATTGAAGGGGTGCGGCGAAAAGCTTTCACGCCGACGACCATGATACGGAAGACATTTCCATTACCGTCGTGATCCGCTCCGCTATGCCTGCTACTCTCTCCGCATAACAGTTGACCGATGCATGAAGCGCATGATGGTGGATCCACCGGAACTGTTGCCGATCTTGGCCCATTGGATAGTTATGCACCAGCGTCCCGACTGAGGAGGCAATCCATTGACGGTGCTCAGTCAACCCTCTTCACGATCACCCAACGCATCCGCTATTGACAAGGCAGCCGCAGTAGTATAAGATTTTTGATCATGAAGCAAATATATTTGATTCAATCGACTGAAGATGCGGTTTATACTACCCTGCGTGAGGCGATCGTTCATCTAGATCTAGAGCCTGGCAAGAAGCTGGGCCTGATCGAACTGGCTCGCCAGTTCGGCGTTAGCCCCACACCGATCCGTCAGGCCCTGCGCCTCCTGCAACGCGATGGGCTCGTCGTCACCGCTCCCCGCCGCGGCGCGCGCGTCGCCGAGCTCACACACGAGGAACTGGAGGAGATCCAGTGTCTACGCCTTGGGATTGAGACACGCCTTGCCCGGCTAGGGGCCGAGCATTGTACGACCGAGGCGCTTGGGGAGATGGAGCACCTCCTCACGCAGGTCGAGCGCGCGCACGAGCGGGGTGACTTTGAAGGCGATATGGCGGCCCAGTGGGCCTTGAGAGACCTCTGCTACCGCTGTGCCAAGAAACCGCGCCTCCTGACGATCGTGCATGACCAGCGCCGCCGTGCGGAGCGCTATCTCCGTTTCATTTGGGCGGACCGCGACGTGTTCGGCGAGTCGGGAGGATACCAGATCCAGCTTGTCCGCGCATGTAGTGCGGGCGATGGAGAAGCGGCCGAGGCATGCACGCGCGGTGCGCTCCTGTGGACGCTTGATTGTGTGAGCGAGATGCTCGCCTCCCGAAGCGGGTGGGAGGTGAGCGAAGGCCGGTAACGGCCGCTGGTGGTAGAAAGGGGGACACGACCGCGTCGGCCGCATGCATGTCGCCATCACACGCCTTATGGACGGGCGATCTGACGTTCGCGGACTAATGCGAGGACGGTGCGCTATGACACAGACCCGCTGCTTGACCTTGTTGGCACCTTCCCTCCTACTAATACTACAACGTTAGGTTTGGGCAGAGGTGGAGTAGACTGAGGAGAGGAGGACCGCTGATGATTGCTGCCTACGCCCCCTTGATCGCGCCGCCCTCGGCGCAAGCGCCCACGCCCAACCTGGCG
>JAABUP010007747.1_pt1 | contig 14143 bp, 16 predicted proteins | sample 5559201 | NCBI WGS metagenome assembly JAABUP01 (sample SAMN10711887, study PRJNA513373) | rock metagenome | isolation source: Antarctica rocks | place: Antarctica | reverse complement strand
TTTGCGATGGGTACTAACGACTGCCTAGCATACCTCTAGTATACTGGAGTTGCAACAACTAGGGTGTAACATGGGTCTAATAGGGTGTTAGCATTGGTGATCACTGGTGATCTAGCATGGTAGTAGCATTGGCAGGACTCTATTACCCTGGTAGCGCAAATCTACTGCACATTGTCCGACATGACTCATTTAATTCTTTAAATATTTGTAACTATGTCAAGCTTGCAACACAAAAGGCAATACTTCAGACTCTTGTACTTCCTGCTTGTACCTTGCAGCTATCATAGCAAAACTTTAAAGTTTGAATGGTTGCAACTTAGGAATTTAAATTACCAAAACAAATTTCGATAGCTCAAGCGTTTGTACATAACTAACACTAGTGCTTGAGGGTGGTGAGCAACCGTCTCGTCTACCACAGTTCAACTTAATTAGCTGAGCTGATCGCGCACCGTAGTTTGAACCAATTTTGCGCAATCATCTCGTGCTCGTACGGCATTCCTGCTCATGAGTCAACCTTACACACGCCGTCATATTGGAAGATCATTTTAAAGAATTTGCAACACGTGATGATCAACGCAATCTTATGACCATGCTGCGTCATCTTAATGGCAGCTGCTGTTGCGCTGCTCGAATGTGGGATCCCATTGGGGATTGCGAGACACCTGTTTCCTGGTCCCCTGACGGAAGTTCTTGTCTCGTGATTTGTGAGCATCTCTACAATCAGCTCTACAACACGTTCAGGCCCCTTAGCGTAAACAACATCCCACTCGAAGAAACGTCAGCGTTCAACCTTCCACTCCTCAGCAACTTCAGGTATTGGTCTCCCGGTTGGTGCGACGTTGATTCTTCCTGCGTTGCTAACTTGGCCTTCTGTCCTGAACACCGGCTCCGGCCCTTCGATCCTGCCTCTAGATTGCTTTCAATTCATGGGTTTGCTCGTGGCCATCATGTCGCCTGCGAGCGAGCTGAGCGACACGCCGAAACACATTACATGTTTGTCGACCTGTCTGATCGTCAGCGTCCACCGTGCCTTGCAGGCATGGAAAAGGTGAAGGCCGCAATTCCTGGGACTGCTGAGCACAAGTTCAAAAAGGAAGAGAAAGCTGTCCAGAAGGACGAAACAAAGGCCATGGACGCCGGTAACAAGATGCAGATGAACGAGAAGAACAAGTTGGAAAGTCACGTTCCGGGAACAACAGACCACAAGCTTACACACCAGTAGACAGACATTCAGTATGGATTGTCGATTTTTCACCCCACCCTGGCTGTTTTTGATTTTGCTACAAGCTTGTGCATTCTCATTGTTGAAGATGTGATACACTATGCAAGTGCTGCCTGCATGTATCCTTGCCATCTAGTCGCCTACAACGCAGCCTGAATTGCCTCCATGTTATGCACTAGTACTGGACGTGCTGCACTTTTTGTGGTAAAAAACAACTCATGTACTAGACTGACTATACTGACGTGCGCCACAATTTGCAAGGTCTCCATGTTCTACATCAGTAGTACTGCAGGACTGTACTACAGGATGTGTTGCAGAGTTTGGTGACAAAAACAACATATGAGGGTTGGAACGACACAGGTCACAACTTGCAGGACCTACAATGTGTCGTCACCGGTAGCAGAACTGCATCACAGTCGAGACAGCGTGTTGCAATCATCTCTACATGATATGTGCCATATACATGCGGGATCTTGTTGACTTTAAACTTACATAATCGACTGCTCCAGAGAACTGATCACGCAGATCGACCACAGAATCTACTCTAGAGCTGTGGTAACAGCATGCTCTATGAGTTTCTAGAACTAGTTGACTAGTCGCTTGTTCATGTGCATGACAGCCAAGATGGACTCCTGCTTGACAGCGCCTTTGAGCTTGACTGCATCACCGCAGTAAGGAGTGAAGGAAAACGCTGCAGGATGATGTCTTGTATGCAGACGAGAAGCCTGCAGTGATGAACACAGCCACATGTCTTCTTGCTGTCAGACAGTGCCCCATCTAAAAGGCTTGAGTCAGTTGTGTGAAATTTATCTGCAGCCTTGGTTGCAAGCAATTTTGCTGCTGTCTTGTAGCAACTTGCCTCAATACAAATGCTTGCAAGTGGGACAGCCACTTCCAACCAACAAACAAAACATGTAACAATGCGTTTGTGCTTTGAAAACTTGCAATACATAGTCACCCAGTGATCATGCATGTTTGGTATATGGCCGCATGTCACAACCATTGAGGGGCAAGAGGCTAGACATGTCTCAGCATTCAAGCTACCATGTGCACAGGACAGCGCTTGCCCTTGTATGCACACATTCAAATGAGCAGGACGCACCAACAATAAGATGGACTCTGCCCAAACTGTCAACAGCAAACTGGCGTCGTTTGCTGAACATGTCAGTGATTGGTAGCAGCCAGTCTTCTGCCTGTCCCGATGTGCTTGGATCAGCAGCTGTGCCAGAGGTTTGCTGGTGATGGCCTGTTTCTGATGATGGTTCATGGCTGCCTCCTGTGTGCTCGATGACACAATGCTCAACCTGATGGTGCTCGTGAGGACAAGTGACAGCAATTGACCGCTCAACTGATAACTCTTCGAGGCCTGCAGATCAGTACCATTTGCCCAATATGCTCAGGGCTGGACCTGAGATGGCACATGCGTCTCAGCTTGATGCAGACATCAGGCGCCTGCTTGCACAAGTCAGCGGTTTGTCACAAGAGGTACTTACTCAGCAACCGGCCTCCATAGGCAAAGTCTATGTTCAGTGCTCTGTCCTGTCCGTTGCGGAACCTATACATTTCCCATACCTGCAAAAGCAACTTGCACTTACATGCCCTAAACCAGTAATTCAGGCACATGGCTTGGCACTGTGCATGTTTGTCAATGCAGAAGGAACCTTGTCAATGAACAGCACTGAGCCATGGTGGTGGTCATTCACAAGGAGCACTTGCCTGATCCAAAGCAGGCAGGCACATCACTGCTGATACTGTGCATTGGTACCTGCCAAGGCAAAGTGATGCCTAACCTCTGTTCACAAGCCTCCAATTGCTGGACAGTAGCCCCTGAACACAGTCCATAGCAACAAGTGACAAGATGATGAGGCATCGTTGTACTGGAGGTGTCACCAGCAACTTGCACGTGCCTGTGAGCAGAGCTGCTTGACTGGTGTAATCAAGGAACGGAATGACCTGTTTGAACGCTGATCTGCACAATGAACAGAATTTGACATTTGCACGTACAAGTAGGCAACATGGTCTCACAGTTCGAAGCACCTGACTTGCCAGCGCATCAGCATTCGTCTGCTGTAATAATTGAAGACTGTTTCTGATTGTGTTGCTCTCCTGTTGAGACAGTCCTAGTTGTTCAGCTGCTGATCAACAGGAGTGAAGTACCAAAAGGCAGAAGACACGATCTCAGAATGGCGTGCAACCACTTGAGTATTCATTTGCTAGGCGTACTCGTCAGTCATCCTCCAGCCCTGCTTCTGGCACTGTTGCAACCAAAACGGCACCAGGGCATGCATTGCTGCTCTCAGCCTTTTGCAGCTCTGCGGAGACGTCATGGCAATCTGCTGTCAGATTCTGCGTCGGTTGTTACAACTTGCGCAATGTCCCATACCAGCATGAGGCGACATACGTCACCAGGGTTGCCAAGTGCATGCAGTGTAAGTGTGTTGATCACCGTAGCGAGCACTTCATCCGGTAGCTGGATAATGCTGCTTGAGCCCTCAGGCATCTGTGGGTGCTCCATTGTACGATAGCATGAAATCAGGCAGAGCATGTCGCTGCGATTTACCAATACAGCCTGAGGTTGAATAATATTAGTAAGGTTGGTAAGGCTGAGGCTGAGGCTGCAGTTGATGCCAATGCTCCGTTACTCGGACCGAGTATCAAATCCCTGGCATGCTTGCAAGCGGTTGGCAGAGGCAGCCACAACACACATAGACAGTGCTGACACAACCAAAAGGCAATTACACTTCAGAAGGATCGCACAGCTTCAGAGGCACCACAGCCAGGAACTGTGAGTTCTCTTCCCTGTGTATTAAATTCACTGATCATGCCTCCTTCTCAAGAAGTGTGATCAACCACACATGTAGGCCGCAAAGCATGTGTGCCAATCATCTAGCAGGACAGCTACGCCTGTACAGCTTACAGCTATAGCGGCTCACCTATAGTGCACTAAACTGCCAACATCTATTGTACTCAAGGTCATTCTTGCCTGGACAGTGCATCTCTTTGCTGGCACTCAGCAACTTACGGCTATCTGCGCTCAGCGATGTAAATCCTCGTGAGGACCAGACGATGCTCTCTGTGTGCAAGGCTGACTGCCCTGCAGTATCATTGGCTACAAAAGGTCAAGCTCACACTGTTTTGTTACATGCCATTAACATCATGGCAACTTCTTTCAATGTTACTGCATGCAAAAGTTCTGTGAGTTGTATTTCTACACCCAAGTACAGACTAGAAGACTTTGGCAACTTTTGCAGACAGCATAAGTTTGGCTTGCAGGTTCAGCTCACATGCCAAGCACATGCAGCTTCAACTATGACATGTGCAGCATATTGCACTGTGAGATGCATCAGCAGACGTCACACATCAAGTACAGCAAACACATAGTTTTCTCACCTGGCAAGTATTTTACACGCTTCATATTACAACAGCAGCAGCTGAACCCCATTATCCTGGCTCACATAAGCAAGCATGCATCGAGGAAGCTAAGCAGAGTGGTACTGACCTGCAGGTCTGATGCAAACATTGCACCAAACAAGGAGTAACAGCCACGCACCTTTATTTGCAGATGGTCACCAAAGTTGGTGCACCCACCTACTGTTGATGCACACCACTGGGTACCTGTATTGCTTGTGATATGATCCCTGTGCTGTGTGCTTCAATTCGTCCCTGTTTGACAACACACTAGCATCAGTTTCTGACTTGTGCAGACAGGCATGGGAAACAGCCAAAATGCAAGTAGAAGCATGGTGTAGGGAAGACAAGGCATTTTGAGCACCATGGTGTGAACGCCTGCAAAGATGACTATTTGAAGGTGGCACAACCAAAACCCTTCAGCAGTGAACAATGGCAGCAAGCATCCAAAGCACATAAAAGATGTTAGAAATGCACCATGCAGTCGAATGACAAAGTCAACATTCTGCACCTGAGCCTGTGTTTGCCTTGGCGCATACTTGGACAACTGGGCTCGCCTTTCCTCCTGCGAGCACACACAGCACTCACACAATTTCGACTGGTCCTGCTGATGCAATGCTTCACATGCAGGTTAGTACAAATACTGCAATGCAGGGAGCAGTACACATCTTGCTGAACTTCCTCAGCCTGCAACATGTGAAGCAAGCTGGCATATTCAAACAGGATGTGCCTTGCAGTGTCAGATTCCAGGTGCAGGAGCTAAAGGTTCACATGCACAAAGGCACAGACAGATACATACCATTGATACATTCTCTTCCTGCCACACCAGATCAGCATCACCAGCTATGGCTGCAGAAGCTTCTCCTACGCTTTTGAGATCAGCTGGTTGCTGCACTCCAGTCCCTGCAGATGCTTCCATGCACAGTGAGACAACCAGCCGTTGTAAGTCTTGCAAGATGTGCAAGCTGTCTGATGTAGGCCGTGCTGTGGCAGTATGCCTGGCAGAGCTTCACGCTTGGTGTACTGATGCAATTATGGGGCCTGTCAAGATGTACACCAGCTGCTGGCATGTTGGAAGCTGCTGGAACAAGTATGCCAAGACATTTAGAGGAGGTGATCAAATTAACCTACGTTGTGCAGCTAGCCTTGCAGACCACAGCTATAAAGTTGCACTGGATATGACAGGTACTGGCCATTGCTCAATGCAATGCTCACCAACACTTGATCATGCCAGATGGTGCCTCTACCAAGTGCAGCCAAGCCAAGAACGCAGCTCAGCTGTTGTGATATGTCTCACAGCAGCTTGCAAAAGTTGTTTGTGGTACACAGCAGACTACAGATGCCATGATGCCTGAAAAGGGGATGTTGGGCTGACCAGGATGTGTAGCTATAGCTGGCCTTGCACCACCATCTTGCACATTGATGGGGAACAAGGAGCCGCCAGGAGGGCCGGCCCCCATTAGTTGTGGCTGACCCCCTGGCTGACCCCCAGTCTGAAGCTGCAGGGAGCCAGCGGCTGCAGGGGCGCCCCCAATGGGAAACAAAGGCTGCCCTGCTCCTGGCATGCCACACAGATATCAGCAAATAATGCCTGCATGTGCCTTACATCAGGAACATGGGTCACTGGTTTTGACAAGAATAGGACACTTTTAGGACTGAATTTGGTGTGAAAATGCAAGCAGGGTGCATACAAGCAGAGAGTTAAGTGTCAAAATGTTTGCCCAGACAGAAGGAAAACAAAGTCAGCTGTGCCTCACCCTATTGCAAACCAGTCAGAGAACTCGACTTTGTTTTACTGAAGAGTTGCTTTCCTATGGCTACAGCCTGCATGCTCACCTGGGGCTGAAGTAGGAGTGTGTCCAGGTAGGGTGTAGGCAGGCTGGCCATTTTGAGGGGGCATTGAGGTACCACCAGGCCCTTGTAAGGGCATTGGATGCCCTGGCAAGGGCATCCCTGGGGGAGGCCTCATGGGAGGCATGCTCATGGGGGGCTGACCAGGCCTGGGGGGGAACATGTGGGGTGGCATGCCGGGGCGCATATACCCTGGGGGTGGCATGCCAGGCGGTAACATGCCTGCAGGTGGGTACCCATAGGGCCTGCAGAAAGAACGAGACAGCTGTGCATGCCTGGGAATTGCAGTAAGCTTTGCACCAGTATGGACATTGGGCAAAGATGGTGTTACTAGAGAGTGGTCGCCAATGCAGATATGGCAACTTCAGGAGAGCTTAGCATGCATGCTGCATCTTGGCACACACAAGTCACTCCATTTGCATCAGACACAATGCAACCACATCCGAATCGGGGATTGGCAATGCACTAAGTTGCAAAGACAGGCAGGTGTCCATCTCAGGCACGACGCTACAGATGTTGCCTGCACTATCAAATTTTAGGAATGCAGCTTACGGAGGAACGCTATATTGAGGAGGATAGGCTGCTTGGGCTGTTGGGGCAGGGTAGCCAGGCGCAAGGATGCTAGGTGTAGTGATGCCTTGACCAGTGGCAGCTCGCTTGGCATCTGACTCATCCTCTGCAAATGCATTTCATCATTTGGTCCAAGGTGGCTTGAAATGGTCGTAGTGCAGTCATACTTAGGTTGCATTGATATGATGAGCAGATGCAGCTGGTACAGGATTTGCTGATAGTGCAACTTATCTTGTTCCATAACAGGCAATGGTCATGCAGGATGCTATAGTGTTGGCTGCTCACCAACAGGTACAGTCACGCCAGGGGCTGCACCCTCAGGAACCCCTGCCATACCAAAGATTTCTATGTTTACGCTGTCCCGTCCAGGCATTGCATTGGGGACCCTGTTGACGCAGCCACGTATCAGACAGACCCAGAGCAGCATGCAAAGCCAATGACGCAGCCTGGGGCGTGCTTACGCTTCCACACTGATCTTGTGCACTTGGCTGCAGTGAATGGCTAGGCCTTGTATCGTATTCAGCTTCTTGTGGCATGTGCTGCACCTGCGCGAAATATGCTTACCCTTCAGCACATTCCTGTACAAGAGCGACGTTCACGGCAGCACAAGCGCCATAAGCCTCACTTATAGTGTCTAGCTTTTTGATGCTGTATTAGTGTAGTTTCGTCCGAGAATATTCTGTCGCAGTAATAGCAAAATGTGACAGTCTCCTCTTCTCTTTTCTTTTTCTTCCTGACCATGCTGGTGTTTCTGGTGACTGTCTACGAAAGAAAGCTGAGTGTGCTCGCTGCTTGAAGGAGACTAGGTGTCTTTACGCAAACTAGATCATTTATTCCAAGACAGGAAAATACATCTCGCGATTCCAATCAGCCTTGAAGTGCAACTCTACACCAGCATAATCAAATGCGCGACAGTCATGCAGCAACTCGCAAGCATGCTGAGCAATAAGTAGTGCTTCTCACGGACAGACGCTCTTTGTCAGCACATGGCAGATGTGAGAGTCAATCTTTGTTGACATGCTCTGCGCGGAACGACCTTGCGTGGATTGACAGCACTCTCTCTCAGGCTTTCATCTTGTTTTCTGAGTTCTGGCACGACAGTTTGCGTGGTTTGGACTGAGTCTTTGGTGATTGCTTGCCTGATCAATGCAGTGCACTGCAACAGCACGCCCGGCGCAATTGCATCACTCAGGGGTGTCTCGAACAGGTGGGATCCATTCACCACGCTTTTCCCTCCTGTCTGAAGATCTGGGACGATGATAAATCTTGGGACGCTGCAGGGATACCGTGTACCAGCATCAGCTTCAAACCCTTTTCGAGCGGCCACATTCCTCGCAGACACAGTCAGCGATCTGAGAAGGTGCTGCGCAGAGGCTTTGGCAAAGACACTGTCGAGGGCTGGATTGATTTGTCTAAATTGGTGTCGGGTTCTGGTGGTATCAAGACTGCATATGAAGACCTGTCCTACAAGATAGGCAAGTAGCATTCAGTAGGCATTTAATGCGGTTACTGTCAGGTCACACTCAGATGACTTAGCCTGATCACCATGAACATACATTCGCTGCAGGTCATGATGTCTACATTGATGTCAGTGGTTGGCACCTGTTTTTGAGAGAGGTCAAAGCTGCAAAAGGCCTCAACCTGGCCCAAGCCCTTGCACAGCAATTTGGACAGGATATTTCCAGCAAAAAGTATAACAAGAGCACCTTTGAGGAAGTGCTCAAGAAGGTGCCCATCAAGCTTGGCGGTGGGAAAGCACAACTGCCACTGATGGACCTTTTGCCTTCTGGATGTGTGCAAGATCTCGAGCGCATCCTGGAAGACTTTGAGAGGGATAGCTAAGTTTGGCACAGGCACAGTTTCTGAAGATCCAAGAACAGAATCTGTACAAAGCACATATGCCATATTGACGACATTAATGGTAGTGTTCAGTTACTGTTCAAGTGTTTATATACAGTTGCGGCTTTGAGTTGCAGCTAAATATGTCGTACAGTCAGTGTGTCTACATAAAATTTCATGCAGTGTGTAGAGGCGAGTATATAAAACATGTTCAAATTGAGCTGGCCAGCAGAGCTTCGAACAGTGTTACGTTCATGGCAAACTTTGTTGCGTAGCTATAGCTAGAAGTTAAGTCCAACAGCATCTTTTCTGTTGCAACTTGGACCATGATCTGGATTGAAGAGACGCTTGCCAACACAACACATTACAGAACAGCAAATCAGTATGGAGCAATGATTTTAGATGCACAACGTGCAGCAGTGACGCTACAGCGGGAAGTAATGCAAACCATCCCAACACTTGATTAACGTACAACATGGATCAATATCAATTTACCTCAGGTAAGCTGCAATGTCAAATTTTGTTTGCACAAACAGAACCAACATGTCAGGGAAACAAAGCAGGAAGCACAATGCTGGACCAGACCAGGCAAGTTTGCAACGTTGTCAGCAGAGAGCTGGTCTTGCTGCACTGTGTATCCTCAGTCCATGTCCATCCTCATGCTGCTACGCATGCCAGGCTGTCTGGCTGCTCTACCCCTGTGATGACATAACGCACTTCATCACACAGTGCTTTGTCAAGGCATACACTTGATTGGGACAAATGCGAACGGGGAATGGACCAGATTTGGACACAATAAACACGCATGCCCTCCAAAGCAGTAATGCAACACTGAAGAGCTTCTTCAGAGCTTTGCCAACAAGAAAGCGGTTACTGGGGTGCATGAACATAGACTTATACAGCCTGTATGTGTACTCACGGTTTATGAACATACCCTATCTGTGCCTTCTCAGCTGCATTCTGAAAGAGCCGGGATCCCTGCATCACAGAGACGTGTCCAGAGCCACTTCGACTGCCGACTCTGCAAACATAACACTCCTCTCAGAAATGAAGAACAGGTTGACCACAAACAAATACGATAATTGCCAAAGGTCAAGATGTCAACAGAGAATGTAATGAATGAGTTATGGCAACAAAGTGATAATGCAAACTTGCACCAGGTCTGCTGAGGGGAGCTCATAAACAAACGTACCTAACCCCACTGGTCAGAATCTTCTCAGAGTGGTCAAACTGAATTCGCATTGGCTTGCCATCCAAAGCAATGTTATTGTACTTTTGGAAAGCATCCTGTGCCGCCTCAGAATGATGGAACCAGACAAAGGCTGTGCCCGTGGAGCTGCCACTGCGCGCCAACCACACCAGTCACTTCATGAACACATGAGCTGCTGCTGTGACAAAGCAGTTGCACCACACCAACTGACAAGGTACCATAATGCAAGTGCATATCTGCAGCAGCACTTCATGCTGCAGGAGGATAAAGCAAAAGCAAAATCAAGAGCTTGATCATTGCACCTGTGGACAAGGTGAAGCTTGCATAGCATTACAAACTGGATTGGGGATGTAGGCAAAAGCATTTAGGCACACAGCTCGTATAACTTACGCTGGTTCAAAGCGCACTCCACACTTCTTCAACTCTCCACATTCTTGGAACAGCTCCTGTAGTCACAAATCAGTCAACATGGTCAAGAGTGCAATAATGTCTCTAGAAAGTAAGGCAAGGCAGCAAAGCAGACTATACCTTGATGTCAATGTCAGTCACATTGCGGTCCAGGTTAGAAATATTCCTGCAAACACACAAAGTTGCTGTCCTCAACACGCTGCGGCGCCAATCCCTTGCTGTGATGCTGCTGAGTCTGTTGCTGTAAGAGTACGGGAAGAGTGCATGTGTGCTGCTTGAAGACTGTCTGACCAGTTTGGAGCTGCTGGCAGGCCATGCTGACAAGGCTGAATGCAAAGGGCTCCATATGAGAAGGTGGCTTGCAGAATAACCCAGGATGGCTAGCAAGTAAGTAGGCCTAGGATAAGGCCAAAAGCTGCTTTTGAGCCTTGCAATCTAAATAATGTGCCAGCCAGGCAAATGGTATAGTGCTTGTGGCTGTGCTGTGCCACAGTTCCCCATGTAGCTGAGGAGAATTGCTTGGACCCTGGGGCCTGATGCTTCATTGCTAGGTGTGCAGTTGCTTTTTTCAGCGGTGGTGTGCTTACAACTTGGTGCCATCCGCAGGCTCCTCAACATGCTGTTGAATGTCCTTCCTAGGTGCTGCCACAACTTGGGGGTACTGATCATTCTTCCAGGAGGCATCGCCGTACAGTGCAGCATTGTCTCGTGGAGGATCTTTGAGGTAATTCCTTTCAGTCTACAGCTCATAGTACAGTGTCAGGAAAGGTCTTGAAAGATCTTACAAACCAGAATGCTTGGGACCATTGAGCCTTGACAACTGTGCTAGTCTCACCCTCGGTGCAACTCTGTCCCGTCCGCCTCTGCTTTGTCCCCTACCCCCTCTTATGGTTTTGACCACCCTAGACTGTACTCCCAAGGCTTTGGGCTGGAAGCTACTGCCTCTGCCCCCCCGTCCTCCTCTGCCTCCCCTTTTTGCTGCACCCGCGGATGATGACTTCCTCTTGTTGTTTTCTGCGTTGCGTTTTATGATATCGTCCAAGCTCAGGTTCAAGGCTTCTTCTGCCATTCTGCCAGCTGCAGGATTGGGTTAATAGTTGTGGCGTAAGACCTTTTACAACGCTCTGTGGCTTTCAAAGAGAGTCACAAGCAGCAGTTGATGAGAGGGGCCGAGGAATGCAATAGCAACAAGCAGGGGCGCGGCACTGTTGCCAAACTTTGGCCTTCGGGTACTCTTCCGCTCTTCTTCTTTGTTGATGCCAGGCTTATTCCAGGGCATACTATGCCGGCACTTTTGAGTGTTTGATGAAGCGGAGAGCCTTGCGTGCAGCCGAATTGATAGACGTTGTTACATCAGCGTGTAACAAGCGACTGTTCATCATCTGGCTTTTTGGCGCAAGAGCAGTGATCATACAATTACGCGTTTTCGAGTCGCGCTATCAGCTGTCTGTTGAGTTGATTGCCACGCGATCACTCTTGTCATCCAGCACAGCGCCCAGCCCTTCGTTGCTTGACATCTCGCATTCGCCAATTGTCCGGCAGGGCGGCACAAGACCTATTGTGCTATTCTCGGACCTGACCACTTTTGATATTAACACCGCCTTTCGCATGCAATCATAGACAAGCAGGTATTGTTTAACCCGCTTACACGCCTGTACGTGTCTGTTGCACAGTTGTTCACAAAGTGTATGGTCGCACGCTGATTGCTTGCCCGGCCTGCAGCACCCGCCAACGCGTTGTCATCGACCAAGCATCATGACAGTCGTACTCGGCAACCAATAGTCGTGATGATCAAAGTTTTTTCGAAGCACAGCGAGGCTGGGGATCAAAAGCTGTTGTAACGCCATGCTCCGAGCAACAACTCCTGGGCTGTTGCTGACAGTCTTCGTGCTTGCCACACATGGAGCAAGTGCAGCAACTGAGCTGCGAGCACTTGACACACCGACTCTTCATACGGTGGTGCCCACAGAATGTACTATGTACTTCAGCTGGCAAAGCTTGGGCATACAATATAGTCACAGAAAAGCTGGTCAGACAGGACCTATCACCCGTATAATATCCTGCACAGATGATCAGAAGCAGACGTACAAGGTGAGGGCCTGCCTTTTGCCTTTTGCTTACACCAATGCTGGTGATCTGCATCCAGAAGGCAAGCTGCCTTCGAGATGCACAAAATGAGTGTCTGCATGTTGAATCATGCAACAATCTTGCTGGTGTACAGCTATCAATGCTGCAAGATACACTGACAGATCTTTTCTGGAACTGTAGGACATAGACCTGATGCCATCTCATATTGTGCCCTCACTCACGCAAGACAAGGAGCATAATGATGTCTATTCAGCATACAATAAACCTGGGGCAGTGATGTATTGGCTTAGGGTAAGCCACACGGGATGCTGCTGTCCATTTGGTTCATGTCCGTCAGCAAGCAGTTTGTTAAAGCCTGGGACGCAAGTTGAGCAGAGTTCATTTTTTCAGGCCCTACTGCAGTAGTACAATTGCCCACATGATGACACTGCAGCTTTGCAAGTGTTTGTGTTGCACTGTGTTGCAAGCTACCTTGAACACTGCATATCAACTGTTAGACGTTTGCCATGGTCTTACTGAGTCTGAATGGGCCTTGCTGCATGTAGGATGTGCAGCCTACAGAAGAATTCATCTTGGTCATAGACGCAGACATGATCATGCGGCAGCCATTCAACCCAGTAGCCCTAGGGGCCGGCCCAGGCTGGGCCATCTCTGCCTTCTTCACTTACATGAAAGGGGTTAGCAATGAGCTAGCCCTGCGGCATGTGCCACAAGTGAAACCCAGAGAGGACAACCTAGCTGGTCCGCCTGGAAGGCGAGGGGACCAAGTGGGTGGTTTCACTTTGATGAATACTAAAGATCTGGAAAAGGTTGCGCCCATGTGGCTGTCTTTCACCACTGCTGTCAGGAACGACCCCACGGTGAGCTTTCGTTACCCAAACAGACGGTAACACACACATGACACATCTGCCTGCTGATGTTCAGCTGTCAACTTGAGCAACAGAACTACCTGTTTGTGCCAATGCTGTCTTTCCTTACAACAACACTGGGTTGTTCAGGATCTCAGTACTTGTTCAATTTGCCCTGCACTATTGTTAACGTAACATCTACAGAGCAACCTGCGGCCTGACCTCATGAGCAAGAGCATGGCACTGACATTTGTGCTTCATGCCAACGTTGCCTCCTCATCTTGGTCGCAATGCATCGTCAGTATGTAGAGCAAAATGAGTCTCCAGCTTAACAATTTGAGCAGCGACAATGCAACTTGTGCCTGAGCAGCATGCCAACCTGCAGCCTGCCCTTTTGCTCTTGATGGCGCTGACGCTTGTGTCATGCTCTTGATCATATCATAATTGTGTCTGATCAGCATGCCAAGAATCAACTCGCTAAGAGCGCAGATATGCATGCAGGCTTGGAACACGACAGGAGACTCATACTCCGTACACCCTGGTGACAAGCCCTGGATCTCAGAGATGTATGGCTACTCCTATGCCTGTGCAGCTGCTGATGTGTGGCACAAAGTGGACTTCAGCGCCATGCTTTACCCTGCCTACTTCTCTGCCAGTAAGTCTAGCAGACCCCTTCCCCTTCCCCTTCCCCTTCCCCTT
>JAABUP010007745.1_pt1 | contig 14150 bp, 11 predicted proteins | sample 5559201 | NCBI WGS metagenome assembly JAABUP01 (sample SAMN10711887, study PRJNA513373) | rock metagenome | isolation source: Antarctica rocks | place: Antarctica | reverse complement strand
CTGCGGCTCGCCGGAGCGCTCAACATCGCCGCCGCCCGACGCGCAGCCGCCCTCAAACCGGCCACCATCCTGCGGCTACTCCGCCGACCCCCAAAACCGGACAAACCTCCGATGTGACGGAGCCCTGACAGGTAGGGGCTGCCGCCGTCCGGTCCATTGTTGCCGTCCACGAAGGTGTCGGGGCCCTTGGTGGGGTCCATCTCCCAGCCGAAGACGGTCGACGTGTCGTAGCCCTGCGCACTGGCCTTCACCCCGTCGGCCTGCATGGCCGCCGCCACCAGGTTCGCGATCTGCTGCGCGTTGGGGTTGCCGTTGGCGTAGCCGATCGTCATCGGGGTGTTGGGCGGCAGCGTCTTCGCGTACGCCGCCATCACGCCCGGGTTGTAGCTGATGGTCTGCTTGTCGGCCCCACCGGGCACGGCACCGGAGGCGTAGAGCGTCGTCGCCAGCGTCGACCGGGCGCCGAGGACCTCCGGGATGATCTGCTCACGGTTGATCGCCTGGAGAAAGGCCAGCCTGGCCTGCTGCGTCTTGAAAAAGCTCCTGCTCGGGTTGGTCGTGACGATCGCCGATTGCAGCGTCGGCAGGAAGTAGTTGTTGACCGAGGTGGACGAGGTGTACCTCTTCAGGCTCGAGGAGGGCAGGGCCGCGACGATGGCGCCGATGTCGCCGTGGTCGAAGGCCAACTCCAGAGCTGAGGCGTCATTGTAGAACGGCAGGTTGACAGTCGTGTAGGGGGATTTGCTCCCCCAGTAGCCGGAGTACTGCGTGAGCACGTACTTGGACCCCGACTGGGCAGTCGTCAGTTCGTACGGACCGGTGCCCAGATCGTGCGTCATGAGGTAGGTCTGCGCGTTGTCCTTGCCGGCCTGCTTCGTGAGGCCGGTGGGGGATTCCATCTTCGGCCCGAAGGGGGAGGCGAGCTCGTCGAGGAAGGCGGAGTTCGCGTCCTTGAGCGTGATGACGGCCTTGTACGGGTCGCTGGAGTCGACGCTGGCGACCCCGGTGACCATGTACGCCGCCCCTCCCTTGACGGCGATCCGGCGGTCGAAGGCCACCTTGATGGCCGCCGAGGTGAACGGCGTCCCGTCGTGGAACGTGACACCGTGCCGGAGGGTAAAGGTGAAGACCTTGTTGTCCGGTGACACCGTCCATGCCGTTGCCAGCCTGGGGGCGATCTCGACCTTGTCGTCGTTGTTCTTGTACTGCACGAGCCCCTCATATGCGTTGATCATAATGGCCGTGCCGTTGTTCGCGTAGTAGATGTCCGGGTCCGGTGGCTGGCCGATGTCGCCGAGCAGGCCGACGGAGAGGACACCGTTCGTCGGCGCGGGCTTTCCCCCGGCGGTGGAATTGGCCGCGGTTCCCTTGCTGGTCGCGGTGCCACCCGACGATGATCCGCCGCATCCCGCGAGCAGCGTCGCGGCCGCGGCGGCGACGGCGATCAGCAGGTGGGACGGGCGTCGCGGCATGCGTTCAGTCATGGTGATGCTCCTCGCAGTCGGTGTCGGGCGTGCCGGGCGGTGACGCCACGGGCGCGACGCTGCGCCATGACCTGGGGCTGTGTCACAGGGTGATTCGCGGGTCGGCGAGGGCCTGCAGGACGTCCACGACGGCATTGGCCAGCACGTAGACCGCACCGAGCACGAGCGTCACGCCGGCGATCGCGGAGAAGTCGGAGACGGGCAGGCTTTCCGCCAGGTAGTTGCCGACTCCCGGCCAGCTGAAGATCTGCTCGACGATGACGACGCCGCCGAACATGAAGCCGAGCTGCAGGCCGGCCATCGACAGGGCTGGGCCGAGCGAGTTACGGAGCACATGGCGGAACAGGACAGCTCGCTCGGCAAGCCCTTTGGACCGGGCGGTGCGCACGTGGTCGGCACGCAGCGTCTGTTCCAGACTCGAGCGCAGCACCCGGCCCACCGCGATGGCTGGCGCGATGGACAGCACGAGCGCGGGCATGAGGGCGTAGCGCAGCGCCGTGACCAGCTGCCCCGGGGCAGCGTGCAGCACGGCGTCGACGATGGTGAACCCGCTCTGCGTCTCCTGCTGCGGTCCCCGTCCGGAGGCGGGCAGCCAGCCGAGGTCCGCGTAGAAGACGATGATGCCGCCGAGGGCCAGCAGGAACGGTGGAGCCGTGGCAGCGGTGAGCAGCAGACCCCGCAGCAGGCCACTTCCCGGCAGACGTAGGGCCGCCGTCATGGCGTACGTGCTCCCCAGGACCATCGCCAGCAGAAACGCGACGAGGACCAGCTCGATGCTCGCCGGCAGAAAGGCGGCGAGGTCGCTTGTCACGGGCCGGTGCGTCCGGTAGGACACGCCGAGGCTGCCATGGAAGATCCCGGACAGGAAATGGCCGTACCGCGCGATCAGCGGGTCGTCCAGACGCAGCGCCCGGCGCTCGGCGGCCACGGCAGCCGGGGACGCGTTGCCGCCGAGGTAAGCGCGGGCCGGGTCGCCGGGCGAGATGTCCTCGAGGGCGAACACGATGGCGCTGAGCGTGAGAAGTACGACGCCAGCCGCTGCTGCCCGTCGTACCGCGAAGGACATCACGGCTGATCCAGCAGTCGGCGCAATGCGTCGCCGCCCAGGTTCGCGACCAGACTCAAGACCAGGACCGCGATGCCGGGGACGATCGGGACCCACGGTTCGGTGAGCAGCTGCTGGAGCCCGCGGGCCGTATCGGCGCCTAGTTCGGGCGCCGGTGCCACCTGTCCCAGGCCGAGAAATGACAGCCCGGCCAGCAGGAGGACGACGTTGCTGATGTCCAGGCTCGCCGTGACGACCATGGTGGGCACGGCACCAGGAAGCAGATGGCGCAGGAGCCGGCGGGTGCGCCCGACCCCGGCGAGACGCGCAGCCTCCAGGTGGGGCCGGGCTGCCAGTGCGCGGACCTCTCCACGGATGATGCGCGCGTAATAGGGCCACCAGAACACGGAGATGCCGATCAGCGTGTGCCGCAGGCTCGGCCCCAACGCCGCCACGATCGCGATCACCACCAGCGTGCTCGGCAGCGCGAGGAACAGATCGGTGAGACGCATGAGCAGGGAATCGACCCACCCACCGGCCGCACCGGCGACGGAACCGACCACCGCACCCACGACCAGACCGACCGCGACGATCACCAGGGCCGAGAGCCAGCTGGCCTGGATGCCATAGAGGGTGCGGCTCAGCAGGTCGCGACCGATGCCGTCAGTGCCGAGCAGGTGACCGGGCGTGCCAGGCCGCAGGTTGAACACGGCGATCGGCTGTATCGGGTCGTCGGGCGCAATCACCCGCCCCAGCACCGCAACGGCGGTGACGAGGGCGAGCGAGGCCGCGATGGCCATGTTCGCCGGGCGGCTGGTGAGGCGGCTGCCCGTCATCGGGCGCAGTCCGAAGCGACGCGGGTGGATCGCGAGCGTGCTCATCGGGCCGAGCCTGTGGCCGACAGATCGGCGAGCTCCGTGTCCGCGAACGCGGCAGCGAGCGGCTGCTTCCCGTGCGCTGGCCCATCCAGCTCGGGGACGGCGGCCAGGAGCGCGCGGGTGTAATCGTGCGCGGGCTCCGTGCACAGCGCCTCGGCCTCGCCGACCTCGACCAGCCGACCGGCGCACATGACGGCGATCCGGTCACCCATCAGTCGCGCGACGGACAGGTCGTGGGTGACGAAGACGACCGCCATGCCCAGATCGGCGCGCATCCCGCGGATCAGGTTGAGCACCGTCGCGGCCAGCGAGGCGTCGAGCGCACTGGTCGGCTCGTCGCACAGCAGCACCGTGGGCGGGACAATGGTGGCCCGGGCAAGCGCGACGCGCTGCCGCTGGCCGCCCGACAGCTGGCCCGGTTTCACCGCGGCGAGGGCCGCCGGCAGGCCCATCCGGGACAACGAATCGGCGACCCGGTCTGTCCTTGCCTGCGGGCTCAGCCGCAGCGGTCGCAGCCGCTCGCGCAGCAGCTCGCCCACGGTCAGCCAGGGGGTGAGCGAGGAGCCCGCGTCCTGGAACACCATCTGCGTGGCGCCCTCGACGTGCGCGCTGCCCGACGACGGTGACACCAGCCCGGCCAGCACGCGCAGCAACGTCGACTTGCCCGAGCCGCTCTCACCGACCACGGAAACGGCCTCGCCGGCACCGACCGTGAGATCGACGCCGTCCAGGGCGGCGAACGTGTTGTTCCTGCCCCAGCTGCGCCTGCCACCGAAGGTGACCCGCAGATCCGTCACCCGCACCACGGCGGGCAACCCGGCCGGGGCCGCTGCCGGCTGCGATAGGTCCCCGGATAGCGTCACCACAGCCACCTCCTCGACCCCCCCGCCGCCGGGCTCCGCCCGAACGTCGGTAACCGGGCGCCAACAGGCCCGACCGTGCGTGGCGGTGCGGACCGTCTCCCAACCGGGGACCTCGGTCGCGCAGCGGTCGAGGGCGAGCGGGCAGCGGGCCTGATAAGCGCACCCCACCGCCGCCAGGGCCACCGTGGCCGTCCCCGGCGGCAGCGTGCGCAGAGTCCCCGATCGCGGCATCCGCAGCGACAGCTTGGAGCCGAGCAGGCCCGCGGTGTAAGGGTGGCTTGGCTGCATCAGCACGTCGGCGGTGGGACCGAGCTCGGCCAGCCGCCCGGCGTACATGACCCCGATCCGGTCGGTGATCTGGGCGGCGACGGCGAGGTCATGGGTAATGAACAAGACACTGCAGCCGAACTCGTCGCGAAGGTCGCGCAGCAGGGCGAGGACTTGTGCCTGGATGGTCACGTCGAGGGCAGTGGTGGGCTCGTCGGCGATGATCAGGGCTGGTGAGCCGGATAGGGCGATGGCGGTCATCACCCGCTGCCGCAAGCCCCCCGACAGCTGGTGGGGGTAGACACGCAGCCGCTGCTCGGCGTCGGGGACGCCCACCTGGCCCAGCAGCCGGGCGGACGCCGCGTCGCTGCCGCTGACCTCGGTGATTTGGCGCCCGATCCGCATCGTGGGATTCAGTGATGTCATCGGGTCCTGGAAGATGACGCCGAGATGGTCGCGGCGGGCGGCGCGTTGGGCGCTGACGGGGCCGCGCGCCATGTCGACGCCGGCGACCGTCAGGTCTCCCCGCAGTCGGGGGTGCGCGTCGGCGGGCAGCAGCCCCATGAGGGCGAGCGCCAGCACGCTCTTGCCTGAGCCGGACTCGCCGACCAGCCCGAGGATCTCGCCGCGTCCGATCGCCAGGTCGATGCCGCGCAGGACCTCGACATCTGTGCCGTCCCGCCGCAGCGTCAGGTGGACGTCGGCAAGCCGGGCGACGTCCGGCCCGGTCCCTACCCGCCCGCCGGCCATCATGGCGTCTCCGACAGTGGTGCCGGTGCCGGTGCCGGTGGCGGCACGGCGGCAGTGAAAATGTCGGCGATTGCCGCGGGTTGGGTGAACCAGGCGGCGTCCTGGGCGCGGAGGTGCCGCAGTGCGCGGGTCAGTGGGTGGAGCCGGAAGGGGGCACCGGAAATGAAGGAATGCACCACGATGCCCAGGACGACCGGCTGCCTGTCCGCGGCCTCGAGCAGTTCGTCGAACTCGTCGACGATCATGTCAGCGAAATCGCGGGCCGTGACGCCGCGGGAGATCATGCTGGTGCTGTCGTTGAGCTCCAGCGGGTAGGGAATGGCCAGCAGCGGCGCACCGGGGGTGTCCAGCCACAGGGGCTGGTCGTCCGCCCGCAGGTCGAGCAGGTAGCGGTACCCCGCGGCGGTCAGGGACTCGAGCGTGCTGGTGGTCTGGGTCAGCCAGGGGCTGGACCACCCCTGTGGCGCCCGGCCCTCCTCCTGGTGGATCCGCTCGGCCACCGCCCCGAGGTAGGCCCGCTCCTCTGCCGGCGACATGCCCTGCAGTGAGTCCGAGTTGCTCAGCCCGTGACCGACGAACTCCGCATCGAGCTTGCGGGCCGCCTCGGCAACCTCGGGCGCCGCGTCGTAGACATCGGTGTTGAGCAGCACCGTCGGCGGAATGCCGAGTTCGCCGAGCCGGTCGAGGACACGGAAGGCGCCTACCCGGTTGCCGTAGTCCCGCCACGCGGCGTTGACCAGATCGGGTGCCGGCACGCCGTGGAGCAGGTCCTCGGTGTGGCCACCTCCGAGGCGGTAGGACTCGACGCCCAGGGCCACGTAGACGGCCACCCGCTTGCCGTCGGGCCAGCTCCACGACGGGCGCGACGTGATCGGGGCGTAGCGGTACGGCGCGACCACTGTCTGCTCCCGTTCCATTAGTTCTCCACCCAGCGGCTCATGCCGACGTCGGCAACGGCGGCCCGCCGCACCAGCTGCTCGTAGTGCGGCCGGACTTCGGAGCTGGCCGCGTGTGCCGCGAGCACGGCGGGCCGCCCGGCGGCGAAAACCTCGCGCGCCTCATCGAGCAGCGCCGCCTCGTCGACGGACGTCACCCGGCCGCCCTCGGCGACAACCTTGCCGTCGACCATAGTCAGGACGACGTCCGTGCCGGACGCGCAGTAGACCAGCTGACCGCGAAGGTCGTTCAGCGGGGTGAACGCCAGCGCGTGCAGGTCGACCAGAGCCAGATCGGCGAGGTGCCCGACGCGAACCTCACCGAGTTCGCCGTCTCGCAGCAGGGCACGGGCCCCGCCCGTCCAGAGGCACCGGAGCACCTCGGCGGCGCTGGGCCAGCCGGCACTGTCCGCGCCGGTGATGTTGTGCACCAGACCGGTGGCACGCAGCACCGCCCACATGTCCACGGCGTCGTGGCAGATGGCCTCGTCGACACCGAGGGCAACGGGCACGCCGGCGTCGGTGAGCCGGCGGAACGGCATGATGCCGCTACCGAGTCGCAGGTTGCTGACCGGGTTGTGGGCCACCGTCGCCCCGGACTCGGCCAACAGGGCGATGTCGTCGTCGTCGATCCAGACGGCATGGATGACGTTCATCCGCTCGCTGAGCAGTCCGAGGTCGGCGGTGTACCCCACGAGTGACCGGCCGCCGAAACGTGGCTGTTCCACGCTCAGCGTCCGCTGCAGTTTCGTCTCGAGCATGTGCGCGAACAGGGGCAGCCGGTGGGTCCTGCTGAGCACATCGAGTTCGTGGAAGTACGCCGGGCTGACCCGCTGCGGTGCCGAGATGGACACCGCAGCGGTGAGCCGCCCATCCGCGGCGCCGTGCCAGGTGGCGATGTGGTGCCGGTAGCGGTCGAGCAGGTCGGCCATCGGCATCGGCGCCGGTGCCTGCAGCACCGCGCGTGTCGTTGCGTCGGCCGGGGCCAGGGGGGGCAGCTTCTCCTGCTCGGGAAGCTCGGGTTGATCGAGGGCGACGCTGGCGCGGATGCCTACGTCGGCGTAGGCGCGCATGACCGCGTCGATGATGTCGGGCTCCGGGGACGGCACGAAGAACGCATCGTCCTGGACGGTGGTCACGCCGGCCCGAAGCATCTCGATGGCCCCGAGCATGGTGCGCAGATAAGCCTGTCGGGGGGACGGACGCAGCGCCTCGTGTGCCGGCGACTCGTAGAGCATGAACAGCTCGAGTGGCAGCGACGGGAGCGCGCCCTTGAGGTGGTTGGCCGGGGAATGGAAGTGGGCGTTGATGAGGCCCGGCAGCAGCAGGTGCCTTCCGTGGCCCCCGACCACCCGGCTCCCGGCGGCCGCCAGCCCGCGCGCTGACGGCCCGATGGCGGCGATCCGCTGGTCGGCGACGAGCACGTCGGTGACACCGGTCGACCCGCCCGGCTCGCCGCGTCGTAGACGAAGACGTCCGCGAACAGTGTGTCGCTCACAAGGCCTCGGCTCCGTTCAGCAGGGCCGCCGTGCGGGGCGGGCTGGCGTAGGTGTTGGCACGTGAGGTTGACAGTCCTTGCGCCAGCAGGCCATCCACCATCGTGACGGCGGCGAGGACACCGTCGATCACGGGCAGCCCGAGGCGCTGCTGCAGGGGTTCGACCAGGTCGGTGAGGCCGGCGCAGCCGAGCACGACCGCCTCGGCGTCGTGCGTCTCGACGGCCTGGCGCGCTGTGGCGGCGAACAGGTCGGCGAGATGACCGGAGCCGTCGGCGACGTCGGAGATGGGGATGTCGACGGCGCTGACCGTGCAACGGTGACCCAGACCGAGACTGCGGAGGACCCGGTGTGACTGCTCGAGTGTCCGCCGCGGCATGGTCACAATCACGAAGCGGGCCGCAATCAGCGCCGCCGTCAGCAGCGCCGCTTCGGTCATCCCCACCACGGGGCCGCGCGCGAGCTCTCGGGCGCCGGGCAGACCGGTGTCGCCGAAACAGGCGATGACGTAGCCGTCGACTCCCGCCCGCTCACCGGCAGCAACCTGGTTCATGACGGCGGCGGCTGCCCACACCTCGTCATAGTTACTTTCCACCGCAGCCACTCCGGTCGCAGCCGTGCTGCCGACGAGGGTCGTGCCAGGACACGCCACCCGACGAGCAGCCCCGACGGCGCTGTCGGTCATGGCCGCCGTGGTGTTGGGATTCACCACGAGCACGGTGCGCGGCGAAGGGGGCGTCATGCTGGCACCCGCCGTCGGCTCAGCTCATCCAGCAGCCCCGCCGTTCCCAGGCCGGAGACGGCCACGGCGGCCACCCGGGTCGCCGCACGCGCGGCAGCCACCGCATCTCCGGACCGGACGTGCTCGGCGGCGAATGCGCCGCAGAAGGCGTCTCCCGCGCCGGTCGTGTCGACCACGGTGGCGGCCGCTGCCGGGATGGCGACAAGGTTGTCGCCGGTGTGGACCAGGCAGCCGTGCGCGCCGCATTTGATGACGACGGTGTGCGGCCCGAGGTGGGCGAAGGTAGCGGCAGCGGCTTCGAGGTCCGTGGTTCCCGCGAGGACGGTGGCCTCGATCTCGCTGGGCATGAAGACGTCCGCGGTGGCGACGAGATCGAGCAGCTCGGCGCGGGCGTCGAGGTAGTCCTCGCGCAGGTCGAGGTAGCGGGTGGCCCGCGTGTGGTCACGCAGCCATGGGCCGATCGCGCATTGCGCCTGCAGACCCATCGCGGTGACGACCACAGCCTCGACGGCGAGCAGGGCATCGGTGAGGTCGCTTGGCTGCACCGACAGCGCGTCGAACTCGTCGTCGGAGGCGTTGGAGGACCAGTCGCGACCACCGTCGGGGCGGTGGGCGATGACGTGGCGCAATGTCGGCAGCTGGCGACGCGGGAGCGCGGTCGGGTCGAGCCCGACCTGGTCAAGCTCCTGGAGGACGTCCTCGGGGAGGTCGTTGCCGAGCGGCGCCAGCATGCTGACGCGGGCGCTGCTGAGCAGTGCCCCCAGGGCCGCGTACACGGCATCACCACCGGGGGCCAGCGTGCGCGTGCCGTCGAGGTGCACCGACTCGTCGACACAGATGTTGCCGATGCACAGCACGGCCGGTGGAAACGTCCCCAGCGTCATGACGCGACGGCCCCGGCGGCGGCGGCGAACTGGGCCATCGCCACGTGGTAGCCCACCAGCTGACCCGGGAGGAAATAGAGCAGCGGGCTGAGCAGCTCCGGCGCGGCCGGCAGCCGCACGATGGCATCGGCGACGCCGTCGAATGCCGATTCGCCCTGCGAGGTCGCGACGTACACCTGGCCGCCGAAGCGTCGCGCTTCCCTGGCCGTGTCCACGGCGCGCGGCACCGACGGCCCGGTCGGAGCCAGCAGCCACAGCGGCTCCCCGGCCTTCTGCGAGTTGTAGTGGTGGTATTCCTCGACCTGGATCGCGAGCGCGTGGCCGGGGGTGCACTCCTTGACCTTCGCGGCGCCCACTACCGCACTCGCCCAGTTCGGTCCACCACCGCAGAACAGGTGCATGCCGGCGGCCTGCTCGCGCACCGCAAGGTCGGCAACAACGCCGTCGCTGCGGGACAGCGTCTGCTCCATGCTCGCAGGCATGGCCTCCAGTGCCTTCGCGTGCTCGGAGTGCCCCGCTGCGTCACGATGGGCGCCGACCAGCACCCCCAGCTGCAGCAGGAGACCCAGGGCGGCGGTCGAGGACTGGGTCGGCCAGCCGACCCGGGTCGCCTGCACGGTGAGCGTGTGCAGGCTCAACTCGGCCAGGGTGGAGGTGGGCGAGTTCGTCACGGCGACCGTCAGCGCGCCGGCAGCCTGGGCGACCAACATGGCCTCGACCGTGCTGGTGGTCTCCCCCGAGCTCGACAGCGCGATGACGAGACTGTCGCGGGGGAGGACGGCGACGTACTTGGCGAACTCGAGGCTCTGCACCGGTTCGCACCAGACTTGCAGCGTCGCCTCGAGGAAATAGCGGGCAGCGTGGGCAACGGCCAGCGAGTCGCCCGCGCCGACCAGAAAGACGCGGGCCGACGCCCGGCGGGCAATGGCGGCGGCTGTGTCGCGAAGCCTGTCGTGGTTGTGCTCCCAGGTGGCCACGACGGCTGCGGGCTGCGACAACAGTTCCGGCCGCGTGGCCTCGACGCGACGGCGGCGCTTCGGATCGCGCGGGTCGTCAGTAGGCAGATTCAGTATACCGACCTGCTCGGCCGTAGCAACCTGCGCCAACCGATCTCGCTCGCCTGCGGACAGCCCTTGTCCGGTCGTCGGCTCGCTAACGTCAGCAGTATCACCGGATCGAGGAGCGTGCCAACGGGTCACGACCTTCACCTCCGGACGAGGGCGGATCGGCGGCAGCGTCGGCGGTGCTCCGAATCAGCACTACGGTATACAGCGGGCGTTAAGCCAGTGTTACCGGCGATCGCAGTGCGGTAACACCCCTCACCGAGAGCCCAGCCGCCGAGGCTCGAGTCCTGGGTCAGCGCCGAACAAGCGAAGCCACCGCCCGCCAGGCCGTGATTTGCAGCTGAAAACCCCGGGTTCGCTGGTCAGGGGTCCGTCCGAGGGGGCGCGTTCCGGCGGCGGATGACCCAACCGAGTGCCAGTACGGCGAGGCCGAGGACGCCGGGTGTCGGGTCGGCACCGGTTGAGGCGAGCGTGCCGGGGGCCCGCGATCGTCCCGGCGCAGCCACCGGGGCCGCGGTCCGAAGTGGCCGGCCTCCCCGTGGGCGGGCAGCGACGTGGGACCCGCGCCCGGCGGCGGTGCTGGGCGGCACCCGACCCGTTGTGGCGCGGGTCGCCGCTGGGCTTGGCCCCGCGGTGGGGTGAGCGCCGCCGGCCACCGGCGACGACGCCATCGCCGGGAAGTCGAACCACAGCGGCGGGGCGGTGTCGAATGCCACCGAGGACGTGCTGCCGGGCCCCTTCACCTCCGTGCTGACGAAGCCGGCGGCGGCGTCCGGGCCGTGCAGCAGGCTGACCAGCGGGGCGGTGTCGAAACGGACGGACGGGGTGCTCCCGGGTGGATCGGCCATCAGAACGGGTCTGCCATCAGTGCCCGGCCAGGACGGCGGGCCGGTGCTGCGCGAAGTCGACCGCCTCCTCGATGGCGAGGGCGATCGACAGCAGTGTGGCCTCTGTGCGTGGCAGCCCGTTGAGCTGCAGACCGACCGGGACACCGGCGTCGTCCAGGCCCACCGGCATGCTCATCGACGGGAAACCGCAGAAGGACCAGGGCGTGTTGTTGTGGGCGTTGGCCGACCCGTTGAGCAGCCCCGACTGGTTCGCGCCGCCTTTGGCCTGCTGCGCGGGCGGCGTGTTCTGGCAGGTGGGGGCGACCAAGGCGTCGATGCCGTTGCTGGTGAACGTGTCGCGCATGGCCGCGACGAACACGGCACGCAGCTGCTGTGCTCGCAGGTAGGACGAGGCCGGAATCTGTTCGGTGATCGTGAGCAGCTCGTTGATGTCCTGGGAGTAGCCGGTCATCGCCTCGCGGCGCAGCCGGTAGTGGTAGCCGGCTGCCTCGGTGTAGCAGACGATCGTCGGCACCGACAGCGCGTCCCCGAGTACGGCGCTCAGCCCGTCGGTCCCCACCAGGGTGTCCGCACCGGGCTGCGGGGCCATCACCTCGGTGAACACGGCCGGCAGGTCGACGTCCACCATGACGGCACCGCGGGCCTGCGCGTGGGCCACGGCGGCGCGCACCGAAGACGAGATCGCCGCGCTCGCACCGTCGAAGAACCAGCTGGTCGGCATCCCCAGCCGCACCCCCTTGAGGTCGGCTGGTGCGGAGGTGGGGTAGGTGGTCGTGACCGCCGTCGCCGTCGTCGGGTCACCGGGGTCGGGTCCGACGACGAACGACAGCAGGAACGCCGCGTCCGCGACCGTCCGGCTGAGCAGCCCCGTCGTGTCGAAGGAGAACGCCAGGGGCACGACCCCGTGCCGGCTGCTCAGGCCGAACGTGGGGCGGATGCCGACGATGCCGTTCACGCTGGCGGGGATGCGCAAGCTGCCGATCGTGTCGCTGCCGGTTGCCATGGGCAGGGCGTGGGCGCCGACGATCGAGCCCGAGCCGCCGCTGCTCCCGCCGGGGATCAGGCTGGTGTCCCAGGAGTTGCGGGTCGGCGGCGTGGACGCCCCGAAGGCGAACTCGTGAGTGTTGACCTTCCCCGTCAGGCCGGCGCCGGCTGCCGCCAGTCTGGCGACCAGCGTCGCATCCTCGTCCGCCAGGTAGCTGCCCCAGGCGGCCGACGCGCACGTGGTGGGGATGCCCTGCGTGTAGAAGATGTCCTTCGCCGCGTAGGGGAGACCGTCCAGGAGCAGCGCCGTGCCGGCGGCGTAGCGGGCGTCGCTGGCCTTCGCCGCCGCGGTGGCGACCTCGTCGGTCCGGTGCAGGAACGCCATCAGTGTCGGGTCGAGCGCGTCGATGCGGGCCAGGCAGGCCTGCAGCAGCTCCGACGGTGCCAACGTCCTTGCCTTCATCGCCTCCAGCGCCTGCAGCACGGTCAGGTCTGCCGGGTTGGTGGAGGCCGCCGCGGCCCTGACGGGCCGGCCGGAGGCCACCGCGGCCGTCGCGGCCGTCGCGGAGCCCGCCAGGAATTGTCGACGGGTCACGGGCACGACGGCACTGTAGGAAGCGCTCGTGTCACTCAGGTTTCGGCATTTGTCCTCCGACAGGTCGGTCGGCCCAGCGGGGTCCACCAGCCACACGCGTCGCCGATGCTGTCGAAACGGCCGGCCGCCCGCGCGCCGAGTGGCTCGCCCGGTCGGTCGGTGGGGTGCGCCAGCTATCAGCCGTTGACGCGGTCTCCGTCGTAGCCGAGGTTGTCCGAGGGGTCCACCGGCCACGCCTCTATGCCCTCTGTGGCTAGCACAGCAGCGATGAGGGCGCGGGAAGCGGCCAGCACCAGCGGTTCCAGGTTGCCTTCGAGGGGCGGCCCCGGTCGGTCCTCGTGCCGCGTCGCTGCCTCGTTGTCGGGCTGCACGGCAGCGCAGATCTTGCTCCACTGCATGAGCGCGTGCGGAGTGCGGTCGTTAAGCGTGCACATTTCGGCCCACGTCGCGCGAGGGTGTTGCGGCGGATGCAGCACCCGCGCGTAGGGCGCGAAACCCTGCGGCACCACGGACCCGACCCGGCCACCAAAGGGGCCCAGTCGCCCTGACAGCCACTCGCCAGCCATCTCCTCGCCCTTGGGCTCAAGACCCCAGGCCGACACCAGCACATCATCGCGCCCGGATGGCCTCCGCGCGCCCGAGTTGCTCAGCGGTGCGGTGTGTGCGTCGGACAGCGTGCTTGGCGGTCCCGCGAGTGGGGTTGGCGAGGAAGGTCTGCAACCGGGTGGTCGTGCGGTGAGTCATCTCGGTGTGGAGCCGCTGGAGCAGCTGTGGGGAACGGCTTACCCGTCGCTGGTCTCCCACCTGCTCGCTGTTACCGGTAGTCGTGCTGAGGCCGAGGACGTGGTGCAGGACGCGTTCGCCAAGGCCCTCGTGTCGTGGCGGGAGAGCTGGCCTCAGAACCCCGAGGGATGGCTGCTGACCGTGGCCGTCAACACCGCCCGGAGCAGGTGGCGCCGGGCCCGTCGCGGCGAGGTCATCACCCGCGTCGCGCATACGACGCACGTTGACCCCCCGGGCCTGTCCCCGGACCGGGTCGCACTCTTGGCAGCGCTACGACGGCTCCCAGCGGCCCAACGGGAGGCGATTGCGCTGCACCACGTCGCGGACCTGCCGGTGGAGGAGGTGGCCAGGATCGTCGGCGCACCCACTGGCACCGTGAAGGCCCGGTTGACCCGAGGCCGGGCCCAATACCCTCAACTTAGGGACCGGGTGAGTTTGGTGTCAGCGGGAGCATGACCAGTGTCAGTGCACTGCGCGGAGGCGGTCGGCGGGCCGGGTCGGCGGCCTTGGTGGGGTAGCGGTGGCTTCGTTT